>Ga0153922_1000571_pt1 | contig 14606 bp, 10 predicted proteins | sample TSNJ006MetaG_FD_104723 | JGI IMG/M metagenome (GOLD analysis project Ga0153922, IMG submission 104723) | Attine ant fungus gardens microbial communities from New Jersey, USA - TSNJ006 MetaG | ecosystem: Host-associated > Fungi > Mycelium > Unclassified | place: USA: New Jersey, Brendon T. Byrne...
ACGACGTCCTCCTCGATGTCTTGGGATATCAAGCCCTTCAACGACACCAGGGGGACGTCCTCTATTTGATTACCAACACGCATAGATGTCTTACTACGCCGGCAGCGGCCGCAGACGTTGCAGTCTCGGTGCAAAGGCGCCCAGCGCAAGCGCTCATCCGAATAACCCGAGGGCCTTGTCGCTGTAGGACCGCAGCCAGGTGATCGACACGCTTTATGCGCACAGCTTCGCTGTCGCCGATGTCCTCATCGACTTCAAAGGCGCCGAGCAAGAGCTTCACTGGCGCCGTCCCTTACGTTCGGCTCCACTTCTCGGTTTGGGTCAGCCGCAGCAGATAGCCAAACGCCGGTAGGACGATTGCGACGGCGAGCGCGACGACGACGAGCAGTCCGCGGAGGGTGGCATCGGCGCCGGCGGCCTGTTTGATGGTGAGCTGATCCACCAGAATCCACGGGTACTGTCCCACACCCCATGCGGCGACGACGGCGCCGACCGCGGTTACCGCGAAAGCCCGTGCAGTGGCAGGCATTTGGCGATGGAGCAGCGCCAGAGTAATGCTACCGGCGGCCGCAGCGAGCACTATTAGCGCCAGGCCGGCACCGAGCAGCCCGCGGCTGAGCGTTGGTGCGTCGTGCAGGATGGGATAAAGCCCGGCGAACACGATGACGCCCGCGGCAACGCCTATGACGAGCGTGCGCTGCCGCAACCGCTGAGCCATTTCCGGATGGCCGGTGCGATCGGCGTCGGCGGTGAGGAACACCCCGGCCAGGAAGATGCAGGTGGTGACCGCGAGGCAGCCACCGACCAGCGATGTCGGGTTGATCCACGAGCCGATCGGGTCGCCGTATCCGCCGGCCGGTACACGCCCGGATGCGACCGCGCCGGCCACCGTACCCAGGAAGAACGGTGTGATCACCGACGAAGCAGCGAAGATCGCGCCGAAAAATCGTGCCTGGGCAAAGGTTTCGGCGTTCTTGCGAAATGCGAGATTGGCTCCCCGTAACACGATCCCCAGTAAGGCCAGCATGAGCGGGACGAACAGGGTGGTCATCGCGGCGGCGAAGGCGGCGGGGAAACCGGTCCACCACATCACCAGCACGTAGATCAGCCACACATGGTTGGCTTCCCACACCGGTCCGATGCTGTGGTCGATCAGTGTCCGCATTTCCGCACCGCGCACACCGCCGCCAGCGGTCAAATCATAGTATCCAGAGCCGAAGTCGGCCCCAGCGAATAGCGCATAGGCGATGACGCCGACGAACATGGCGACAGCGACAACGGCGGCCAGGGTCATTGGACCGGCTCCAGTTGCTCATCACTTGACGTGGCGGCCACGACGGCCGGGGCATACGGGCTGGGCAGGTCCTCGTCGCCGGCCCGCCACCGCCGCGCCATCGATCGCAGCACCACGTAGGCGGCGATCGTCATGCCGGTGTAGAGGACGAGCACGCCCGCGTAGCTCCACCAGATTCCGCTGCTCATGCTGGCGGCGTCGCTGGTGCGCAGCACCTGCCACACCACCCACGGTTGACGGCCCACTTCCGTTGTCACCCACCCTAGTTCGAGCGCAGCGATGGCCAGCGGGCCGGCGATGACGCAGAACCGCAAAAACCAGCGGTTGCCCGTCAGGTCGTGGCCTCGCCGGCGCGCCAGCCAAAACAGTAGGACGACGACCAGGAGCAGGGTGCCGATCCCGACCATCGACTGAAAGGACCAGTGCGTGAGGTTGACTGGTGGCCGGTCGGCTCGGGGCACGCTGTCCAGACCCGGAACCGGAGCGTCGAACGAACCACGCGAGATGATCGAGCCGATCTTCGGGATCGGCAGTGCCCCCCGCACCTCGCCGTCAATCAGAAATCCACCGAATTTCAGTGGTGCGGGCCCGGGCTCGGTGGTGGCGGCGAGTTCCCACGCCGCGAGTTTGGCCGGCTGCATGAGGCCCACCTGCAACCCCACCACGTGTCCGATGAAGGGCTGGAGCAGCGTGGCCACGCTGGCGAACGCGAACGGCACAGTGAAGCCCAGGCGGTGATGGGCGTCGGTGCGCCCCCGCAGCAACCCGGCGGCGTACACTCCCGACACCGTCAGCCCGACAAGCATGAACGCGCCGACCCACATGTGCAGGAACTGCAGCCACGTCAGATCGTTGAACATCGCCGCCCACGGATTGATGTCGGTGATCGCCCCGTCCCGAATCGTGAAACCGGTGGGGTTGTTCATCCAGGCGTTCACCGACACCACACAAAACGTGCCGACGATGCCCGCGACCGCCGATGGGACCAGCATGAACTGGTGCAGCCGAGGCGGCGTGCGGCCCCAGCCATACAAGAAAATACCCAAAAAGATGGCCTCGACGAAAAACGACAATCCCTCCAGGGCGAACGGCAGACCCAGCACATCGCCGAAGCGCCCCATCAGCCCGGGCCACAATAGGCCCATCTCGAAGCTGAGGACCGTTCCCGACACCGCGCCGATCGCGAACAACACCGCCGACACCTTCGACCACCGCTTGGCCAGCCGCACCGCGACCAGGTCGTTGCGCACGATGCCGCGCCGGTACATCACGAAGATCATCGTCGGGAAGGCCACCCCGAAGCACGCCAGGATGATGTGCCACCCCAGCGAGACGGCCATCTGTTCACGGGCCGGCAACAGTCCTGGCGGTGCATCCGCCGCCAGGACCATTACGGTGTCGTTGAATGTCATTCTGCCCCTGCGACGTTCGGTAGCTGGACGCCTTCGCTCGCCGTGAACTGGGCCGCGGCTTCAGAAACCAATCCCATCGACAACACGGTGCGCGGGAAGAAGACGTCGGTAAGGTAGGCGAGCGCGACCGCCCAGCGGTTGGCGAGCCGGGGGAGCGCATAGAGGTGATAGCCGCGGGCGGCGAGCTTGGCGGGATAACCCGACAGGTGCACACCCAGCGGGTTGGCAACGGCATACCGGGGGCCCAGATCGACGACCAAGCCCTTGTCGCTGTGGCGATAGTCCTTCCGTGTGCCATAGCCCAGACTGGCGGCGACGTTGCGCGCCAGTGCCTTACCTTGACGGATGGCGTGCTGGGCGGTGGGCGGGGTGATCCTGCCCGGTTGGGTCAGGTCCGGAACGGCCGCCGCGTCACCCGCGGCGAACACGTCGGGGTGGCCCGGTACCTGCAGATCGGCCTGCACCTTGAGACGGCCCCGCTCGGTTTCCAAGCCAAGTGTCGCGATCAGCGGCGACGGGGTCACCCCGGTCACCCACGCCACTGTATGGGTGTCGATGCGTGAATCATCGCTGAGCACAACATGATCGGCATGCACGTCCTTAAGCGTTGTGCCCAACCGCACATCGATGCCGCGGGAGCGCAGCACCCGCATCGCAGCGTCGCCGAGCTTCTGACCCACCTCGGGCATGACGCGATCGGCCAGGTCGAGCAGCACAAACCGCACCGATGCCCGATCGAAGCCCATCTGCTTCGCGGCGGCATCGGCAAGGGCGCGCAGCTGCGCCGTCAGCTCGGAACCGGAATACGATGCGCCGACCACGACAACCGTGCGCCGTGCCGCCGCGCGCACTGCATCATCGTCGATCTGGGCCAGCTCCAACTGCTCGAGGACGTGATCACGCAAGTACAGTGCCTCGGCCGTCGACTTCAGCCCCCGTGCATGGGCGGCCAATCCAGGTATATCGAACAGCCGCGTCACCGATCCCGGCGTCAAGACCAGCCGATCCCACGACAGCGTCCCTATCCGGCCCTCCGGATCGGTGAACGCCAGCGTGTGCCGATCGAAGTCAACGCTGTCCACCCGGCCGCGCACGGCCTGTACGCCCTTGAGCGTTCCGGCCAACGGGATGCTGACAAACCGCGGGTCGACCAGCCCCCCGGCCACATCGGCCAGCAGCGGCGTGTACAGCATGTAGTCGGTCGGCGAAACAATCGTCACTTTCACGTCCGAGGCATGCGCCCTGCGCAACCGTCGGACCAGCCGCCGCGCGCATTCGAAACCGGCGAATCCGCTTCCGACGACCACCACCGAGGTGGCCGGTGCCGCGTTCTGCGGTTGACGGTGAAGCGGGGTCGCGGTCATATCTGTTCTCCTGGTTGGTATTCGGGCACCCACATGGTGTCGAGGATGGCTCGGACAAGGTATTCGTGAGTCTTGGTGGCCACGCCGTCTTCGACGGCGGCGTGGTATACGGCCGCAGCGACCGCCGTGGAGATCGCCCGCAGGTCCTCCATGTCGGGTAGCAGCGGTGGGCCGGGAGCGGTCGGGTCGGCCTTGCTGGCAACGGCTTTGGCGGCGGCGTCGAGCATGTTCTTGGTGACTCGCCGCGCCCCGGCGATGATGATCCCGCGGCCGATGCCGGGGAACACCAGCACGTTGTTGGCCTGGCCGATTCGGTAGGTGGTGCCGTTGTGTTGCACCGGGGCGATGGGGCTGCCGGTGGCCACCAGCGCCTTGCCGTCAGACCAGGCCAGCACGTCGGCCGGCATGGCCTCCATTCGCGTGGTCGGGTTGGACAGCGGCAAGATCACCGGCCGCGGCGTGGCGGCGGCCATCGCCTCGATGACCTCCCGCGTGAAGGCGCCGTACACCGCGGAGCAGCCCAGCAGGATGGTCGGTGAGGCCATCTTGACGGCCTCCAGCAGCCCCAACTTCTCGCCGGCCGAGACACCCAGCTGCGCGCGGTTCTTGGCGTAGGGCTTCTGGAAGTCGAGCAGATTGTCCATGTCTTCGAACAGCAAGCCTGGCTTGTCGATTGGCCAGATCCGAGCGTTGGCCTGCTCGATGGTGGCGCCGTCAGCCACCATCGCGTCGCGGATTTGGTCGGCGATGCCCAGCCCGGCGGTGCCTGCGCCGAATACCACCACCTGGTGGTCCCTCATCGCGATGCCGGTGGCCTTCTCCGCCGCGTACAGGGCGGCCATCACCACGGCGCCGGTGCCCTGCACGTCATCGTTGAACACGCAGTAATCGGCCCCGTGGTGATCCAGGATGGCGCGTGCGTTTTGCGGTCCGAAGTCCTCGAAATGCAGTATCACGTGTGGGAATAGCCGATTGGCGGTTTGGATGTAGTTCTCGATGAACTCGTCATAGCGGGCTCCGCGCCGACGGGGATGACGGTTGCCCAGGTAGAACGGATCGTTGAGCAACTGCTCGTTGTCGGTGCCCACGTCGAGTGACACCGCGATGGTGCGGCGCGGATCGATGCCACCCCCGGCCGTGTAAAGCGCCAATTTGCCCACCGCGATCTCGATTCCGTTGACGCCCCAGTCGCCGATTCCCAGGATCGCCTCGGCGTCGGTGCACACGATCAAATCGACGTCCTCGGGGCCCAGCCGCAGCGTCTGAAACGCTCCGGCGATCTCCTCGGGATGATCGATCGACAGATAAAGCCCCCGCTGGCCGCGGTACTCGTCGGAGAATCGCTGGATTGCCTCGCCCACCGTGGGGGTGTACACCACCGGCATCAACTCGCTCAGATGATCCGACAGCACCTTGAAATACAGCACCTCGTGGCGGTTGCGCAGCTGATCGAGCATCAGGTTGCGGTCCAAATCTGTGCCCAGCCTTTGCAGCTGCTGCCACACCCGCTGCGCTTGCTGCTCCAAGGTCAGCACCCCGGCGGGAAGCCGGCCCGTCAGACCGAGCTTGCGGCGCTGCTCACGGCTGAACCCAACCCCGCGATTGACGCTGGGTGTGGCCAATGCGGGCGGGACATATGGGAATGCGGTCCTCACGATTGCCGCCTCTCTTGCTTCATGAGGAGGTAATTCCATTGAATGAGTACGGGGTTCGGCGACAGCAGCGCCGAGCGCCACGCGCCGGGGGTCTGGTGATCACCAAGCCTGGCGAATCCATGTGTCTCCTTGAACCCTCGCGGCGCGGCAGCCCAGGCAGTGGACCTGGCAGCTGGCCAACGGTGGCCATGGCCCCTAGGTTCGCGGTCCAAGCCCGGGCCTGTCGTCAGCGCTAGCGGCCAACACCGCTGCCGTTTCACGGCCTAACGGGCCCGGCCAGCAGGGATCTGGTTGTTCGTGCTAGCAGGAGGCAGGAGGAAGTGCCTGCAGGCCGCTGCCGTCTCGGAGATACCGAGTCACACACTCGCCGCGGTGATCAGCGGTTGACGATATTTCCGTAAACCCTTATGAGCGGCTTGGTCTGAAATTGGCATCAGTGCACTCTCGATCTGCTATGAGAGAGAGCGAGGTCCCTGCTGGCCGGGGTCCTTTACGCCCCGAAATGGCAGCGGCGTTGGCCGCTAGCGCTGACGACCGTTGACGCCAGCGACGGGATCCTTGCGCTATGTCGACGTCCCGCGTTGAGACCACGACGGCAGACCCTAACAACGTCGACCGGTCTACGCCCGAAAGTGCCGCGGAGCCGCGTGCGAAGTTTGCGACCGCTCGCCAGAATTCACATAGTGCTCGGCCGCTGCTTCGCGAACTGCTGCGCCCGCACCGGCGAACCCTCGCCATCATTCTGGCCGCGATGCTGGTGCAGACGGTGATGACCCTGGCCGCGCCCTGGCCGCTGAAGATCATCATCGACGACGTCGCCGGAAACCACCGGCCCCCGCAATGGATTGACTGGCTGCTACCGTTCCTGGGCGGTGCAGCCAAGGCACACATCGCGGCGGCCGCGGGGATCGTGACCGTGCTGATCACGGTGGTGACCGGCGCAACAATGTATGTCGCCAGCTACGTCACCGAGACCTTGAGCCAGTCAATCGGAAACGATCTGCGCGTGGGCCTGTATCACCACCTGCAACAACTTTCCCTGGCCTATTACGACACCCATCGGGTCGGCACCATCCTGAGCACCCTGACCAGCGATGTGCAGACGATCCAGGGCTTCGCGTCGGCGTCCACCCTCAACATCTTCACCAACACCCTGACCCTGGTCGGGATGATCATCGTGATGTTCCTGCTGCGTTGGGATTTCGCCCTGATCGCCCTCGCGGTGACGCCGCTGCTGGCCATCTTCGTCCTGCGCGTCAACAAAGCCATCAGGACGGCAGTCAAAGAGATGCGCAGACGCCAATCGGACATGCTCTCGACTTTGCAGGAGGGCCTGCAATCGATTCAAATGGTGCAGGCATACGGGCGCGAAGACGAACAGGAACAGCAACTGCGCAAGGTCAGCATCGCCACCGTGACGGCATGGCTCAAGGCGCGCCGGGTGTCCTCGCTGCTGTACCCGGTGGTTGGCCTGGTGGTCGGGGTGTGCACCGGCCTGGTGCTCTGGCGCGGGTCTTTGCTCATCGTGGCCGGTGCGATGACGGTGGGGGCGCTGACCGTTTTCCTCGCCTACCTGGCCAAGTTCTTCCAGCCGGTGCTCGAGCTGACCCAGATGACCAACACCATCGCCTATGTGGCGGTGGCGTTGGATCGTGTGCGTGCCGTTTCTGAGGCCGACGCAGTGATTCCCGAGCGCCCCAACGCGAAAGTTCCCAGGCCCTTTCGCGGCGAGATCGCCTTCGAACACGTCACGTTCGGCTATGACCCGAAGGTGCCGGTGCTCCGCGACATCACGTTCACCATCAGCGCGGGCCAGATGGTGGGGATCGTCGGGCCCAGCGGCAGCGGCAAATCCACCCTCGTCAGCCTCATCCCGCGCTTCCGCGACCCCCACGCGGGCCGCATCCTGATCGACGGCGTGGACGTTCGCGACTACAAGCTTCACGGCCTGCGCGCCCAGATCGGCTTCGTCCTGCAGGACACGGTGCTGCTGCACGCGACCGTGCGCGACAACATCGCCTTCGGGCGTCCCAACGCCACCGACGTCGAAATCATTGATGCGGCCAAACTCGCCAACGCCCACGAGTTCATCACACGCATGCCCGACGGGTACGACAGCCTGATCGGCGACCGCGGCATGACGCTGTCGGGCGGGCAGCGCCAGCGCATCGGGATCGCTCGCGCGCTCGTCCGCGACAACCCGATCCTGATTCTCGACGAACCGACCGCGGCGCTGGACGCCGAGTCCGAAGAAATGGTGCTCGAGGCCCTCGAACGGCTCATGGAGGGCCGGACGGTCATCACCATCGCCCATCGCATGAGCACCCTGCGCAACGCCGACAAAATCATCGTCATCAAAGATGGCGTGGTGTCCGAAGACGGTTTTCGTCATCAAGGCGCGCTCCGGGGCAGAACACCAGTGTCTTCAACGGCGGTTGATGGGGATGCTGACGGATAGCGACGTCCCGACTTTCGATCGACTGACGAGGTGGATACGGCTTCCGGTTGGCGGGCATAGTTCAGCCGCCACGACACAACGCCAATGGCGGTTAGCACTCACGACACAGGCACCAAGGACCGCAACTCTTAAGAGACGAACGGATTCGCACCGAGGAGAGGTGCTGCGATGACAATCCTCACGGACCCCGATCGCCACGAAATTGCGCCGATTACTGGCGCGAGGCTGGCGGCTCGCCCGAGACCGTCGAATTTCGCATGCAAGCAGGTGATGGCTGCGACGGGGATCGTCTTCGGCCTGTTCGTGGTGTTCCACATGATCGGCAACCTGAAGGCCTATTTGGGGCCTGAGGATTTCGACGACTACGCACTGTGGCTGCGGCACATGCTCGAGCCGGCGGTCCCGTACTCCGGGGTGCTGTGGGTGCTGCGGGTGGTCCTGCTCGCGTGTGTGTTCGCGCACGTGACCTGCGCAACGATCCTTTTCTTCCGCGCGCGTGCCGCGCGGGGTCCATTCCGGCGAAAAGGGTTGCCGCTGAGCTCCTTTGCGGCCCGCAACATGCCGGTTACCGGGGTTGTCCTGCTGCTGTTCATCATCTTCCACCTTCTGGACCTGACGACGGGAACCCGTCCCGTGGCGTCGGCCGAGTACTCACCGATGACCTCGACACGCAGCTTCGCCTACGACAACCTGGTGCACAGCTTCGACCGGCCAGGGGCCTCAGCGTTCTACATCGGCGCGATGCTGGTGCTGGGACTGCACCTTTCGCACGGGTTGTGGACCGCCGTCAACGACCTTGGCACCACGGGACGTCGGGCTCGCCAGGTGGCGCGGGTCGTCGCGGGTGTCGTGGTGCTGGCCGTGGTGGTCGGCAACATCTCACTGCCGATCGCAGTTCTGACTGGAGTGGTTTCATGACCCACTATCTGCTTGACGACCTTCGCAACATTGGTTCGGCGCTGGATGGGGGAGTGCCGGACGGCGATCCCGCCACCGCCTGGGACCACCGCAAAGCGTCGTATCGGCTGGTCTCGCCGCTGAACCGGCGCAAGTTCACCGTGATCGTGGTCGGCGCCGGGCTTGCTGGCGCAGGTTGCGCCGCGGCCCTTGGCGAGCTGGGCTTCAACGTGGAGTGCTTCATCTACCACGACAGCCCACGGCGCGCGCACAGCATCGCCGCCCAAGGCGGCATCAACTCGCCGCGGGCAAAAAAGGTCGACAACGACAGCGTTCTGCGCTTCGTCAAAGACACCGTCGAAGGCGGGGACTTCCGATCCCGCGAGGCAGACTGCTTCCGGCTGGGCCAAGAGAGCATCCGGGTGATCGACCATATGAACGCGATCGGCGCCCCCTTTGCCCGCGAGTACGGCGGCCAACTGGCCACCCGCTCGTTCGGCGGTGTGCAGGTGTCGCGGACCTACTACACCCGCGGGCAGACAGGCCAGCAGCTGGAGCTTGCGGCGACCCAAGCGCTTCATCGCCAGATTGCCAAGGGCACCGTCCGCCTGCATACCCGCCACGAGATGCTCGATCTGATCGTCAAGGACGGCGTAGCGAACGGCATTGTCGCACGCGACATGGTGACGGGGGCGATCCGGCCGTTTACCGCACACGCCGTGGTGTTGGCCACCGGTGGGTACGGCAACGTGTACTACAAGGCCACACTCGCGAAGAACTCGAATGCCACAGCGGCGTTTCGGGCACATCGGCGCGGCGCGTACTTCGCTTCCCCGTGTTTCATTCAGTTCCATCCCACGACCCTGCCGATCAACTCACCGTGGCAGTCCAAGCGGATGCTGATGAGCGAGTCGCTGCGCAACGACGCCCGGGTGTGGGTGCCCATGAAGAAGGGCGACGACCGCCCCCCGAACGACATCGCCGACGACGAGCGCGACTACTTCCTGGAGCGGCGGTACCCGGCGTTCGGCAACCTCGTCCCGCGCGATGTCGCCTCCCGCGCAAACGCGTTGGAGATCCACGACGGTCGCGGCGTGGGCACCCTGCACAACGGCGTGTACCTGGATCTGCGCGACGCGATCGCCCGGCTCGGCGTCCCCGTGATCAATGAGCGCTACGGGAACCTGCTGGACATGTACCACGAGTCCACCGGCGAGGACCCGCGCCAGGTGCCGATGCGGATTGGCCCCGGCGCGCACTTCTCCATGGGTGGGTTGTGGACCGACTTCGACTCGATGTCGAATGTGCCCGGGCTGTTCGTCGGTGGCGAGGCCAGCTGGGCCTATCACGGGGCCAACCGGCTGGGCGCCAACTCGCTGCTCTCGGCGTGCGTCGATGGCTGGTTCACCCTGCCGGTCACCGTGCCCAACTACCTGGAGTCACTGCTGGGCACCGAGCCGCTCTCGCTCGATGATCCCGCGGTGACCGCGACCGTCAACGAGGTAACGGCCGGGGTGCGGCACCTGCTCGACATTGGCGGCAGCAAGCCCGCCAACCAGTTCCACAGCCAGCTGGGCGACCTGCTCTATGGGCAGTGTGGGGTGAACCGCTCCGCTGACGAACTTGCCGACGCCATCGACCGTATTCAGAAGCTGCGCAAGGAGTTCAACGACGATCTGCTGGTCACCGGCTGGGGGGCTGAGCTCAATCAGGAACTCGAGAAAGCCGGTCGCGTTTCCGATTTCATCGACCTTGCCGAGCTGATGTGCATCGATGCGCTGGACCGCAACGAGTCCTGCGGGGGCCACTTCCGCGTCGAGCACCAGACCCCCGACGGGGAGGCCCAACGCGACGACGGGAACTTCTGCTTCGTGTCGGTGTGGCAGCGCCCGACTCAGCCCGGACGTTACATCCGCCACCACGAGCCGCTGGGTTTCACCGCCGTGCCGCTCGAGCAAAGGGACTACAAGACAAAATGAAACTCACACTGAAGATCTGGCGCCAGCCGTCCGCCGACATCGCAGGCGATTTCGAGACGCACCACGTCGCCGACGCCAAGCCGGAGATGACCATCCTCGAGCTGCTCGACCGCCTCAACGACAGCCTGGTGACGCAGGGACGCGAGCCGGTAGCGTTCGAATCCGTCTGCCGCGAAGGGATTTGCGGCACCTGCGGCGTCACCGTCAACGGACGCCCGCACGGGCCGGTGCCCAACACCACGACGTGCCAACAGCACCTGCGCAGCTTCTCCGACGGTGCGACGCTACGCCTCGAGCCGTTCCGGTCCGCCGCCTATCCCGTGGTTCGTGACCTGATCGTCGACCGCTCCGCGCTGGACCGCATCATCGAGGCCGGTGGCTACGTGTCCGTGGACGCCGGCACCGCCCCCGACGCCGACACCGTGCAGATCCCGCATCAAGTGGCCGAGGCCGCGCTGGACTTCGCCGCATGCATCGGCTGCGGCGCGTGCGTGGCGGCCTGCCCCAACGGCTCGGGCAACTTGTTCACCGGCGCCAAACTCGCCCACCTGTCGCTGCTGCCGCATGGGCAGCAGGAACGCGGGCGCCGGGCTCGGTCGATGGGTGCGCAAGCAGAAGCCGAATTCGGGCCATGCTCACTGTTCGGCGAATGCTCGAAGGCATGCCCCGCGGGGATTCCGCTCACCGCGATCGCCGCCTTCAACAACGAACAACGCCGCGCCAGGACGGCTCGAGAGCCCCGCGGATAGCATGCGAATACGATCAAAGAGCCCTCCAGTGACGAACTTTGGTCCGGATGGGCCCGCAGATGTCGTCCTCCGGTGGGCGCACGCGAATCGCACGCACCGCCACGGGCGTGAGGTATATCAGACATCAACAATGGGGGCGTTGCTTCAGGGTGCGTACGACGGGAACGTCACGATCCGGGAGTTACTGCGCCACGGCGACTTTGGTCTCGGCACGTTCAATCGTCTCGACGGCGAGATGTTGGTGCTCGATGGAGTCTGTTACCAGCTCCGCAGCGACGGCAGGGCAACGATCGCCGATCCGCAACAGAAAACCCCGTTCGCGGCGGTCACGTGGTTTCGTGCCGATCACACCCTCAACGTGTCTGCGCCCTGTGACCGCGCGGCGGTCAAGGCGCTCATCGACGGCGCTCTGGAGAGCATGAACCTCATGGTTGCCGTGCGTGTGGTCGGGGAGTTCAGCATGATTCGCACCCGCACCGTGACTGAGCAGCACCAGCCCTACCGCCCGTTCACCGATGCGACCCAAGACCAGCAGGAGGTCGTGTTCGAGGATGTGACGGGGACGCTGGCCGGCTTCCGGATGCCCGAGTTCGAGCAGGGCATTTCGGTAGCCGGCTACCACTCGCACTTCATCGATGAGGACCACCGCCACGGCGGACACGCACTCGACTACCGGCTGGTTCGCGGCACCGTCGAGATCAGTGCCCGCAGCGAGCTGCATCTGAGTTTGCAGCGCACGCCGGAGTTCCTTGGTGCCGATTTGACCGGCGGGGATATCGACGGCCAGATCCGCCAGACCGAGGGCGGCTGACATGGGGGTCAACAAGGTGCGTTCCGCGCAGCGGGTGGTCGAGACGCTGTCCGCGTACGGCGTTCAATATGTCTTTGGTGTGCCGGGTGCGAAGATCGATGCGGTCTTCGACGCGTTGGTCGACGGCGGGCCCGAGCTGGTGGTGTGTCGTCACGAACAGAACGCGGCTTTCATGGCGGCTGCGGTGGGCCGGCTCACCGGCACCCCGGGTGCTGCCTTGGTGACCTCGGGTCCGGGCACCACAAACCTGGCCACGGGTTTGATCACCGCGACCACCGAGCAGGACCCGATGATCGCGATCTGCGGCGCCGTTGCGCGCTCGGACCGGAACAAGCGCACCCACCAGTCGATGGAGGCGGTGGCGGCGCTCAAACCGTTCACCAAGTACACCGGCGAGGTCAACGACCCCGACAACGTGGCGGAAGCCATCGCCAATGCGATTCGTGCGGCCACGACGGTGCCCCGCGGTGCCGCGGCGGTGGTGCTGCCCGCCGACGTATCGACCTCTGCGACCGCGGCCTCCATCGTTGCGCCATTACGGGTGTCGCACCTTGGCGCCGCGCCGGCAGGCGAAATTGAACGCGCCGCCAACATGATTCGTGGCGCGCAACGGCCCGTCGTGTTTGTCGGTGTTCGCGTTGGTGACCCCGGGCCGTGTGCAGCGCTGCGCGACCTGCTTGCGCACACTGAGCTGCCGGTGGTTGCCTCGTTCCAAGCCGCCGGCGTGGTTTCCCGTGAACTTGAAGATCACTTCGTCGGTCGCGTCGGGCTCTTCCGCAACCAGCCCGGTGACATCCTCATTGGTCACGCTGACGTCTTGCTGACCGTCGGCTTCAACCCGGTCGAATACGATCCGCGCCTGTGGAACACCGATCCGGGCCGCACCGTGATTCACATCGATGAGGTTCCCGCAGACATCGACAATCACTATCAACCGACGGTGGAATTGCGCGGCGATATTGCCGCGACGCTGGGCGGGTTGACCCGGCTGCTGTCAGGTTTGCGGCTGTCTGATGCGGCCAATACGGCGATCGCCGAGCAGTGGGCGAGGCTGGTGTCCATCGACGACGAAGCACGCTCACATCCGCAGACCGATGCCGGCCTGAACCCCGCGGCGGCGGTGCTCAAGATCCGTGAATTGGTCGACGATGACGCGACCATCGCCTGCGACGTGGGCTCGCACTACATCTATATGGCGCGGCACTTTCGCGGGTATCGGCCCCGGCAAGTGTTGTTCTCCGACGGCCAGCAAACCCTGGGGGTGGCCCTGCCGTGGGCCATGGCTGCGGCGATGGTACGTCCCGGCACTCAGGTGGTGTCGGTGTCCGGTGACGGCGGATTCCTCTTCAGCGCCCAGGAATTGGAAACGGCCACCCGGCTGGGGCTGGATTTGACTCATGTCATCATGCGCGACAATGCCTACAACATGGTGGCTTTCCAGGAGGTTCTTAAGTACGGGCGCGCCTCGGGTGTTGAACTTGGCGACTACGATATCGTCCACTACGCGGCTGCATTCGGCGCCAAAGGAATTCGCGTCAATCGCATGGACGAGTTCGAGAGCGCGTTAAAACAATCGTTGAGTGAACCCGGAGTCTCCATCATCGACGTCCCTGTTGATTACAGCCGTAACACCGAACTCTTCGCGCAGCTTCACCACGGCGTCCTCGAGTGACTCAAGGCGGCCTCGGCCCATAGGGGCCGAGCTCCGTCCGCACGGTGTCGACCGGTCAGATCGTGGGGCCCTGGCTTAGTGGGAGTTCAGCGCGCACGGTGGTGCCGGCGCCGGGTGTGCTGTGTAGCCACAGGCGCCCGCCGAGGGCTGCCACCCGGTCTTGGAGCCCGACCAGCCCGGATCCACCGCCCGGCTCGGCGCCGCCGCGACCGTCGTCGCGCACCCAGACCCGCAGCACCCCATCGCCGGCGTCGGTGTCGGCGGTGTCGACGTGGACGTGCACGGCGGCGGCGTGGGCGTGTTTGGCGGTGTTGG
>Ga0153922_1000574_pt1 | contig 14591 bp, 16 predicted proteins | sample TSNJ006MetaG_FD_104723 | JGI IMG/M metagenome (GOLD analysis project Ga0153922, IMG submission 104723) | Attine ant fungus gardens microbial communities from New Jersey, USA - TSNJ006 MetaG | ecosystem: Host-associated > Fungi > Mycelium > Unclassified | place: USA: New Jersey, Brendon T. Byrne...
AACGCTTGTCAAAACGGGTCGAAAACGCATCGCCGAAAGATGAACCTATGGCTGAAGCTGTATTGTATTGGCTGGAATTGAATCGATACTTTTTAAAGTTCTCTCTCGGATAGATTTCCCTGCTGTATTGCTGCTTCATTGCGGTGAGAGTCGTTGCTTCGCATGTCTTTTCATTTGCACCTAACCTACATTCTCAATAAGCCCGTATATTTCTGTTGCCCTCGCTGTTTTACGCTGCGGACCCCAACATCTAAATTATAACTCCTGCTGTTCCGTTGCACTTTTATCCGAGTGACACCAACACAAAAGAGGAGCGCTTTATCTGTGGTCTACGCCGGTTGCTTGTGGATCTCAGAAATTATTACGTGACGGAGGCGTTTTCTGGATCATCGTTCTTACAGCCACAATCCTGTTCTACAACACGTACGCCGATGGGGGGTGTTTCTTCATCGGTTTGTGTACGAACAGCGGGTGGATGTTCAGTGCGTATCTTCAAGACGATCCAGAGGACAAGATAGTTGCCAAATTCGCTGGTAGCTATGGTGAGGATGTGCATGTCCATGGTTTTGCGCCGAAGCTCCGAGCTGTTGAACGCTTTGCGGATGAATGGGTGATGGTGGTTATGGATGATATCTCACGCCAATATTGTGGGGCAGAGGGGAAAAAACTGAGGACAGACGTGCATGAAGCAGTTAAAAGAGATGGGATGGACAGCGAGGGTCTGCGTGACGTTGTTCTTATTGATTTTGACTGAACGGGGAGTGTTGTCAGATATCCATTGAACATTACGTTGGATCACCCTGGGCTTTGGCGTCCGAAGAGTGTTGAGCGTAGAGACTTGATGACTTTTGCTCATGATGATGGGATGTTGGAATTCCTATCCCCAGTATAAAATTCATGTGTTTTTTCTGTTACTTAAGATTAGCTGTTTTTGTCGGCTGGCGCAAAGTGCCGAGAATATCGTGGCGATGCCAAACAGGGACACAGCCTCCCTGAAACAGCCAACAAAGCCCTTTCCAGCTACTTCGACCGTATTATAGGCTTTGCCTCTGTTCCTCCGCTCAAACCAATAATCTGTCTGTAGTCTACTTTCATGGTATGTGCTTGCTCTGTACTTCTTGACCAAGGAGCTGATATAGGAATCAGTCGACCAATTGCCGGAGACGTCTCATTCGCGACTTTAAACGTCTTTCGACGGATCCTCCGGGCGGAGTCTCAGGTAGTCCCTGCCCTGACAATATCATGCTTTGGAATGCCGTCATCTTTGGTCCAGGTCAGTTTATCGCCAGCCCGATTCTCATTTGTTTGACTATCTCTTGGTTTCCGAAAAAAACAATTTGCAGGCGACACACCTTTTGAGGATGGCACATTCAAACTCTTACTAACGTTCGATGAGTCTTATCCCAACAAACCACCCTCTGTGAAATTCTTGTCGAGGATGTTCCATCCTAACATTTACGCCAATGGGGAACTTTGTCTTGATATTCTGCAGAACAGATGGTCACCGACGTATGATGTCGCTGCGATCTTGACGAGTATACAGAGTCTGCTACATGATCCGAACCCGAATAGTCCTGCGAATGCAGAGGCTGCCCAGCTGTATAGGGAGAATATGAAGGAGTATGCGAGGAGGGTTAAGGCGACTGTTGAGGAGAGCTGGCTGGACCCGGAAGAATTGAAGAGTGTGGGTGGGAGTAGTGTTTCATTGGAGACGCCGTCGGCAATGAGTGTAGAGGAAGACGAATCGTTGGGTTCGTCCTCTGTTCGAGGCTGAGCAGAAGAGCAAATTTGAACTTTTTGGGATGAATTAATATCTTTGCCCTCATTTTTTCATCCCTAAATTCTTGAATTGACCTTTCTTGTCTCTTGGCTCTCTTTTTTAGGCCTGGTGGCACGGTGCTCGTTTTCAAGAATATTCTTCCAATTTTTTTCTTTTCTGTCAGCCTCCCCTTCTGACCGTTGCTTGACTTGTAGTTTATAATCTGCACCCCCGTTCTTGTCTTTTTTGGGGGTTGGGATCACATTCATCTAATTCTACTGTTCAGAGCCAACCGTCTCATTTCGAAGCTTAGCATTCTTTTGTTTTATCATTTGTCCTGGTTTCTTTCCCTCTACTAACCCACATGTTAACAACATTCTTCTGTTGCCTTCCCTCTCGTGAGTAAATAGATGTCATTTGGTAGTTTCATCAGTAGTTTTCTAGCCACTACGGACATTCATCAGACATTATCTATCATGTTTTGTGGATGTTTTGTGGATTGTGAAATTATTTGTAAGCTGATAATCACTCCGCAAAGTGTCTCTCTCTCTTTCACACACTTCACCATTTCATTTTTTTCGTGTTGGTAGGCCAACAAAGAAGACGACTCTCTGGCTTTTGGTCAAGTCTACAAGGATACAGCTGGTTTAGATGGACACATTGTGCTGTCCCTTCTGGAATCCTGCTTGGCTGACTCTTGCTACGCCACATCCCATTCCCTTGAGAGATCCATATCGGCTTCAAACTCAACCATGTATACTTGTTCTCCAGAGTTTCTGTTATGATGGATTCAGTGCCAACAAGGTGTCTTGACGTTTGACTTCCTTCCGGTTCTCTGGTTTACTTTGGCGCACGAGCCCATCTGCAAGAATGAGTAAGCATTATCATGACTCTCGAACCCAACACTTGTGGGCCCCCCCGCAAGTGCATGCCCTCTTGGATAGGATACGTTCTCTTGGCAGGAGCAGCTGATAATGGTTCCAAGAAGGGATCAATAAAAGTGATCTGGATAGAATAAGGTCACTGGTCGCAAGAGAGGTGTTTACTTATGATAAGCGTATAGCAGGGGGCTGGAATTCTGGTGAAAAAGTTGACGAATCAGCTATGGAGGAATTTTGAGGTCTCTGCAAAGGTGGATGGTATTGTGCCCGGTGAGTGTCTTCGTTATAGGAAAAAAACTGTATTTTATTTCAGAGATGGGTCTTGTGGACAGGCTGCGAGGAGTTTCAAGCAAAGTTGAGTCAGTTGCGGAGAGTGGACGTAATGTACTGGACGTTGTTTCGTGTCAAAGAAGCCGTCCTATTATGCCCAAGAAAAAAAGGTATGCTGTGACTTGATTTTGATGAAGACTTGGAGACCCTTGTATTGATATCCTGTCTGCTTTTAGCGCTCATAAACGATGGCTACTTGAAAGCGCCATATATCATAAGTATTTCGTGTGGGATAATGGAGGACGAGCGCAGATATGGGTATGCCTCGGACGATGAAGGCAAAGTCGACAGTGAAGGCAAGTTCTTGTGTGAAGAAAATATCTGCGAACACCCCCCATTCTAGGAGTTGATGACTTGGATGTGGTTCACATGCAACGGAGATGAATATGAGAGTGAGTGCCATGAGGAAGGTGGATGATACGTTGGATCCCGTATGGTGTCGGTTGCGTTCGAATCAATCATTCCATTCTTCAAATTTTGCATCTTAGGGCTTATCCTCTTTTGGGTGACAAGCCTCTTCACCTGTATCAAGAATTGAAACACAAGGATTCAGGTCTTCGTATGAGGGGGACATCAGAGGCCTGTGCTAGGGACAAAATCAGCCATCACTTTTAGATTCTTTGATCAACTCATCAATTCATTATAACAAGATATCTAGATCAAGCGATGGCCCGTGCGCGTATGAGTCATCCTATATAGCTCGCGCTCCGACATCAGAACAATTTACCACTCTGGCCTTTTGGCTTAGATCAAGTGTAGTATCTGTTCTTAATAGTTTAACCACTATTATGGAGGCACCGCCTCCATTATTGGTTATCTAATTTTTGCAGCCCCAGTTCCACTGTCCTCTGCTTGCATGACATTGGACGTGATGACTCTGCCGCTGCACTACTGGCTTATGTTGTCGGGGGATCCCTTTTGGGGATTTTTCGGATCTCTTTGCTCTGTATGTTGTTTGTCATCAGTTGATGATCTGGACTACTCTGGCAAAAAGATTTAGAACTTTCTTTACTTTGATGATTCTTTTATTTCTGTTGGAAATAACTTTGCAGGGATTATTATAGAGAATGGAATCATTTTTTGTTTATCATAGGCTATGTCCTCACTTGCAGTGAGTTGTATGATGTCAACTTTTGATCTTGCTTTGGGATCAAGGTTTCACTATCTAGTGCCAAAGACTTGAAACAGGGATTCATTTGATGCTTTGCTTTTAGCTGCAATTCTAGTCTCGTCTTCTCATACTTTTAAGCCATACTAGTGAGTTCTAAGACTAATTTGTAATTGACCTATGAGTTGACCCTTTCTTTGTTGGACTTACATGATATTTTTTTGACTACCAGTCTCAGCAAAGCTATAGACAATTGCTTGTCAGGGTTCCGCACCCCAACGGTCATTTGGCACTCCTATGGAAGTACCATTCCTCATTGATGGACTTGGGCTTGACTCTAATTTATTCGATTCTCCTATTCATTGCCTTCCTCCAGAGCTCCTCAGCAACATCTTTTTATTCTATAATCATACCTCCAACACGTCCCCAACATCGTTTTCTTGGACCGTTGCCCACGTCTGCAGTCGTTGGCGTCAAATTGCTTTTAACACTCCGAAGCTTTGGTCAACAATCATCCTCGATGTATCGTCCCTTCATGTAATCAAACACCGGCTAGATAACCGACTGCAGTTTCTCGATACCTGTCTTGCACTTTCGAAGACCGTCCCCATTGATTTTATTGTCTGTCTTCCCTTTCCTTGGCTTCAGCACACTGTTGTACCTGAAGCTGTGCTCGGACGCCTTTGTCTCCACACATGGAGATGGCGACGAGCATTCTTTTTCTCCTCTATGGATGTTCTAACACCTTGGGCCCATATGATACGGTGTAACACTCCCATACTCCAAAGCCTCGGCTTCATTCCTTCTAATGGAGACGCAGGATCCGCTCGGCTACCACAATACATATTCGCCGAATCTGGAGTCTCGAAATTGGCATTGACATCTTGTTCGCCTGAGGCCGTGGTCGAAATGACAATGCCTTGGCGGCAGATAAGCTCGCTGAAGCTTATTTGCTGCCGACTTGACACACTTCCGGCTGTCCTTAATAAATTCCCGAATTTAGTGGAGCCAGAGTTTGAAGGAGAGCTGTCGGTTACGAGAGCGCTGTATTCGGGGCACACGATAGAACTCCCAAATCTCCTGACCCTTCGAATATCGGGACATCTTCATCAAATACCTTCACTGCTTCATTTTATCCATGCCCCCAGTCTCGTCGACCTGTCCTTCACGTTGTTCAAGGCACCTCACAGCACTCTCCTTAATAATGCTCACGGCGCTAGTGCTGTGAGGCAATTCATCTCGAAGGCAAAAAAAGTCAAACGTCCAAGGGTGGAGTATACGGGTCACAATATCAAGGACACTGTATGGGATCACGCTATCCGGTATATATTATAACGTTCATATCTTTTGACGAGTTAATATCTACAAGTTCTCACTTCCACTTTCCTTGCCGAAGTTATAAATCCTATTCTACTTACGCGAATTGTTCAGCGCGGTACAATACTTTCGACATATTTCGCTAATTTATACGCTTTGACGACAAGGTCATCACAGGAAAATAGGCACAACCGAATTAATTACGTCTGTTCAAAGTTTGATTTGAAGCTTAATCAAGGCACACGAAGAGAGGAAGATTACGTACTGCACTTGGCTATGATCGTGTGTCTGTGCTCATATATCTATCTGTGTATACGGGCCTATTCAACATGATCTTTGGCTCAAGCGAAACCACTATTCATTCCAACATCGTTCCTCACACCATCACATTGATCATCACACCTTCGCTCGTTCATAACTGTGTCGGTTATGTTGCTCACCGACTCTGTTACTTGCTTCATATCCCGTGTTATTGCATTGAAAACGATCCATGGTCGTCCTTGCTACCATTCGCTACTGGCATTTCTGGTCCTGTCGGTGACTGATGATTCAAGAGTTCTGTTGTCTAGCTTGTGGATGTGATGCCCCGACATCCTCAGTGCTATCAATTTAGCCTTCTGTCGATCCTCCTTTGGAGGAATACATGTAGCAAGTACCATTGTTCTATAATTATAATTCATCTCGATTGAGCACATTATCTGGATGTACACCTTCCTCTTCGGCTTCCGTTTTCGATGGAGCAACTCCAGCACTCGCCAAAATATCTGCACCCGCTGTTGCAAGTCGAGAGTGTATTTTTCCTTCTTGGGCCAATTCTCGGGAAAAACGCGCGATTTCAGCATCGTACTCTTCCCACTCAGGAATTTGGCGTGCACGTGAAAGTTTAGGTTCTTTCTGGATACATTCATCAGAACATAGTGCCCAGACGTGGAAAATGCAACAAACTGTAAGAGGATTTTGACATAAATCGATGGTCTTTGCGCGGTACAGGCGATCTTTGCTACCTAATTGTTGGAACAATCGCTATGAGTACAAGGCTAGCAAAAAAAAAGGGCCTTCCAAAACGTACACCAAGTTTCACACTAGATATTGATACATCAGTATTTTACCAAATTTTCGGAACCCAAAAGTAATGTTAACCTACCCACAGCCAATCTTCATGGAGTGAGAACTAGCCAACGGTGCGATAGTGGGTCAGCAGGAAATGATGGCGACGATCACCATTACGTACAATTGGTACTTGGCGTTGAAGGTTATTCGGAAGATCTAGATCACAACCAGGAGCATAAATGCAAACGACTGAAATCACTAATCATCGGCAAAACCCACCTTGGTCCAGATTTGCAAGTGAATGAGGGTCAGCAGACAAATGCTGATACTGACCACGCAACTGATCCTGGAAGAATGTTAGTCTATACAATGCTTGTTCATTTTTGTCAACGTACCCCAGCTGCCATCTAATTTGGGAATAGATCAGTTTGTTGCTGGTGCAATACGAAATTTCACACCTCACCTGCCTAAATTTGACAAGATCGATTACGTATAGCGCACTCAATAAAGTGAAAGATAAATAAGCATTCGGAAAGATAAGCAAGGAATCCACCTTATATGATAGGGGAGATCCTTGAGAAACTCCTTCCAATATCCTGTCTTCCAAAATCTGAATCCCTCCATTGCAACGTTGTCGTCACCCATGGGTGTATATGCATACGGGGCGCCATGTATATCAAGATCAATGAGTTCTCGGAGATCAGCTCGAATGATCTGATCTGCATCGACGAAGATAACTTTCTTGAGGTCCATCGGGAAAAGGACGTCCAGGAACAAAATTTTATATGCCCATATTATACGCTGTTTCTCGGTCTGCGCACGGAGCCATGAGGGCCACTTGTATGTGACGAGCTCATACTCAAAGCTATATTTCCCGGCCATATGTGGAATGAATTCCTGGTCAAGCCCGTCAAATTCACGTACCGATATGATAGCCGTGATAGTAACTTACTAGGAAGGAAGGAGACAAAAAGTTTTCAATGAACCAGAACTTGACAGAGCTGTTCGTATTACGAAGAACACTCAAAATCATGATGGATGCGAAGCGCTAGTGCGAATGTGAGAGTTGAGGCCAGCAAACATTTGGCTAGAATATAACGTACTTCATACAGCAGACCAGAGGCCACAGTAAAGATATTAACACTTGCCTGCTGCTTTGCCACAGCAAGGTCCTTACTAACACCCCCCTGTACAGTGTTCTTTCTGAACAAAGATAAAAATTGGTCGGCCAAGTTACTGAGCATCGTCGGCTTGGGTTCTTCACTCTCTTCGAGTACATCTTCCTTCTCCATACCAGGCAACCTCAGTAAACGAGGGTACAGAGTCAAACCGTTGAAGCTGACTAGCGTAATTTCATCGCCGCTTTCTTCGACATTGGGACTGTCCCAGCCCTCATTCCCAACACTTTCCATCTTAAAAATCTTCTTCCCTCGCCCCTCCTCGCGAATTTGTAGTTTGAAAACACCGGGCTTAGCTTTAAATTGGAGATATCCTAAGTTCGCGACGACGAGCGTATCATCAATTGGAGAGTTGTCACTAGTTTTTACCAACTCTAGCTGGACGCCACGCGGAGGCGCTTGCGTCTTGACCTCACGAGCATGTCCCTCAACAACAAGGTAGTCAAGAGAAAAGGTTGCATCAACGCTTGTGTCATTGTCTGCGAGCTGACTGAGAAGTATATTATCAAGATCGTAAAGCGCTTCGCGTGGCCGGACAAGCCATGAAGTAGGAACGTCCATTGCGAGAGTATAGATAGACTCGACCGGCAAGTCCTCAAAAATCACTTGCGTGGGGACCTCATTTCTGTATTATGGTATGTAAGGAATTGGGTATCAAGACTTGAAACTCACCCTGATTCGTTAAATGAAATGGAAGAGATAGCACTGTAACGATAGAAACGTTTAAGAGGCATCTATCCCTTCCTCAGTAATCATCCACACGGACTTGCAGTGACCCACCTCTGTGTACCAGGCAGGGTTCAGGTGAACTTGGATGAAAACGTCCGGAATTGTTGACAGCCACTAGTCATGAATTTCATCAGTAGGATATTAAACAAATTCTAAAGACACTCACACTCAATATGCTGGACCACTTCTGGGCAATGGAGGTCAAAGGATCAAGAATAACAGCGACATGGTAGATGGCCGTCTCATTATTTCCAAACTCCATTGACCTCAGTCATCAAATATCAGCATAGCCACTCTCCGATAACATCAAAATCTATCTCACGTATATTTCGAGTCCAATAAGTTATAATTTCTACTCCTGGGCCTCAATGGTGCATCGAATAGCCCAATTTCACTTGGATCAGGCTGCTGGCTCGATGCGATGATTGATGTCAGCATGGATACAAGATTCGCATATGATGCCCTACGATAATGACGGTGATTATCTGAAAATGCGAACAAAGAAATATCTTACTTGTCAAGCTCATAAACATTCTCCTTCACGGCTGCCAGCGCTTGTACGACAGGTGCAGCACGTTTCCTGTACTCGTAATCTGCCAACGCCGAAAAATCAGCGGCGAGGAACTGATCTTTCGTAAGTGAGGAGATGACCTGGATACTTTGCATGAGCTGGATCGTGAGACCCGGAGTAAAAAGGCTTACGCGTCCGTTGACAACAACTCCAGTCTCGCCGCTCTTGATACCAAATGAGCGAGCAGCTAGCTTCGAAGCTTTGACATAACGGTCATAGGCGTCATTCATTAATAATTCAGATGAGTTGATTCCAAGATCTGAGAATAGGTCATTTGTCTCGAGAGGCGCTTGGTTAGATTCGCCACCGTCAACAATGGGGTCCACCAGGAAGCCAAGCACGGAAGCAAACCTGTCTGGTGTGATTCGTGATAGCTTAGACGTTGAAATGAGATAGGCGAGTATCGATGAGACGAGAATCGTTTCAAAATCCGAGGAGCTAGGAGGGTTATGGAGGAATGTGATACGCGTTTGCGAATCTTCCGTCTGTAAGGTCGATTCAAAGTTCAGGATATTATTTGAAGGAGGAAGAAGACGCACGAGTGACTCCAATGCCTGCTTGAAGATACATTTACCGGCTATGGTATCAAAATCAGCGATAACGAACAAACTCGATATCACAACGTCCGATTCTATGTGGGGTTGCACTGTTTGTCAAAGTCAGATTATCTTGTCAAAAAGTTTTCACCAACTAGGGTAGATCCATGCCCCGCCTCTCCCAACGCCTAGACTCTCCAGTCCGGACGATTTCAATACCTCTGGGACATTGATAATTTGCAGACCACCCGGGGTCGAAGGTATGATATACCGATTCCGGCGTTTTGATGTTGTTGGTAGGTCATAGAAGTAGGTGCTCATGTCAGGACGTTGATCCTGTTCGTCCGAGATAGCGCCAGTGTAAATCTACAACAATCAACATGGATCTAGTTCATGAATAAGGGAAAGGAAAATAACCTTCTCTTGAAGCCATTGCAATTGCTGCGTAGATTCCGCTTGCAATGCACGAAGAAAATCCTGCGATACCAAGTCAATACATCACAAGGACAATGAACAAATCCTCACATCATTGAGCGACAGATGTCGTCCATTGAAGAATGCGTGACCCCTTCCATTCTCACTCTCCTTCTTGCTAGCGGCCAATCTGTCGACATAATCCTGGATTTTTTTCAAAGGCATGGCACCTTGTTCTTCACGGGCGTTCTCGAATATCCTGTCAAATGAGACATACGTCTTGGTATCTTCGGACTGCCCCGTTTCAGTTTGGGCTTCGTGATCGGTCTCACTGCTCTCTACGTTGAGGCTGAGGATAAAACTCTCATAAGCTGCTTGGACTGCAGTAAATGAGACATGATTGGGCTGATCTTCAGATGGGACTTTGATGTCTACAATCTAGGAGTAGATTACGATACGAGTATCTGAAAGACTGATGAGACGTACGCTGCTGAGGAATGACAAGGTCTTCTTCCTTCCGTAGGTATGAATCATGTAGTAGAAAATTTTCGCCATTTTCAAACCTTCGCTCAAATCGTTGGCGAGCATCAACAAGAAAGACCAAAGACTCACTGTCTTCATCGTCAATCACCGGTACGACGCCAAATCGAAATGGTAATCCTCTGTTCACGATGTTTGCGACTGTTGTTGCGATAAAATGCAGGTTGGAGCTTTGTGAAAGATCCATGACGAGGATGGTATTGAAGAGGTTATGTCTAACATTCGGGAAAGAGCCTGGGAACATAGGTTGAAGGAGCTAATTTACATTGAATGAAACCGTGTGATGTCTAAGGATGTAAAAACACGTACATTGTACAGGGAGGGACTCCATCTTGCGTAACTGATGACTTCTTGTCAGTTCCACGAGCAGTATATGTACGAAAGAAAAGGAATACCGTTTGTCTTTCTCCAGATCATTCCACCAAACTACGACACCTCCGCCTTCAATACGATCACTTGCATCAAATAGGCCATCTGTAACACCACCATCTTTCTGAGCACTAGCAACAGCCGAATGACTCAGCACTTTCAACGCCTCGCTTTTCTCCAATCCTAGCCCAGTGATAGTCCTCATTAAATTCTTCTCCTTCTTCAATACACCAACGAGTTTCAGGACGGACATATCATTCTCTTCCACTCGGGCACCATTAATCCAAAAATAGTTCACCCCTGGTTGGACTTTCTGACTGTTGGCCGCCAGCTCGCCCGCGATTTGCGGTGATACCTGGACATGCCGAGCGATGGATGGTGAATATTTCGGGAAATTTTGAGAGAGATGTGTGAGGGTGGAGAGTGGAGACATTGATTCAATAATGAGCTGGACCGCTTGCTGACCCAGCCCTGGTGGGAAAGTGATAAGTTCACGAATAACCACATAGGTGAGTACATACGACCAATCTCTTCCTCAGTAAGAGGTATCTTCGCATCCGACGCAGATTTGCCTCCAGAGTGAGCTTGGATGAGAGCAATTATCGGGTCAGCTTTTCGTTCAACTGTCTCGTCAGAAAAATGTTCATTCTTCTGTCCAGAACCATTATTGGAAGAGAGCCGGTCATCAACAGCAAGGTAATCCATCTTTTTCAAATCTAAGGTGACACCATATCCAGATAGATAATTCTTCGATGATCTGGGCTCCTGAGGAGACACATATCGAAGGACATATTCAACGTTGGGTATAGCTTTGCCAGCCTGAGAGTAAAGGTAAGTATGAAGTTCCCGGAAGTTCTTCGAATTGAGAGTAGCGTAGAGTATCGCCGTACGGTGTGGCTTATCTAGAGTTTGACTAGCTGGAGGATATGTGTGGTCGAAAGTGAGAAGTTTTGGTCTAGGATATGTCCTACGACGAGTATCAACGAATGCTGCAATATCAGTATCAATTCACATACAGTTCGGCATTTTCTTTCTCCGACGAATCAATCGTCTCATGTCCAACTAATTGGACAAGGGATTCTATATCACACACAACTTCCCCATACCAGTCAACCCATGATCCACAAGACGTTCCCTTGCTGCTGTTATGATTCTCCTCATAGTGCTGATAGAATGCTTCAAGTTTTGGAGTGGCAGCATGCAGCGCAAGATTCATTTCAACTTCAACTGCATCGTTGGCATCCTGGATAATTCCGGTTGCAACTGCTGATGAGATACCAGCCTGGTATAGCGCCTCTGGAGCAAGAGACTGTGAGAAGATGTGGGCTTTCGGATCTGTCAATTTGTCAAGGAGTGGAAAGAAACCATCCGGGTTTGAGAGTGCAACACTTTCTCTACCAATATATAAGAATTGATTCAAGATGACTAGAGTATCTTACAGAATCTCTGGCACTATTGGAGGAGCTGCCCAGGAAGACGTCAAAGATACTTTCACTGAAGGACTCGTCGCTCCTGATGCGAGAATTGCCAGAGCAAAACCCAGCAGTCGCAACGCCTGCTTCATAGAAAGGAAGGTGAGTTATTTTGAGACGCACACGTCGACGTGACAGCGGGTCAAGTCACCTGAGTGACATGCCACAAATTCGGCACGTGCAAATCTTGTCAAAGATCACAAATCTTTTAATACAATGCGATGGAGTTTGTCCCAGCCCCTGCAGTCCATCGTATCCTATGTGCTGATTGCGGTGAGTTATTCTGATAATTCTAGATACATTTGGCACTCACAGGAATTAGGCACACCAATTGTCCCCAATTCCGCTAATCTCTGCGTTGCATGCTTGCGGAATACGTGAGTTCAAGATCTTCGGTCTCCAATCTCCAGCTCACCTGCTATAGTGTTGATATCACCGAAGGCATTCCAAAACAAGGTTTTTATTAACATTTCTATGTCGTATACGTATTTTCACCTGTTCCATTTCTCAGCTTCAGTTGCTTACTGCCGCAACTGCGAGCGTTTCTTATCCCCACCTGGCATATGGACAATCGCACAGCCTGAATCACCTGAACTTTTATCGATATGCCTCAAGAAGCTGAAAGGTCTCAACAAAGTTCGGCTCACGGATGCCCGGTTTATCTGGACGGAGCCCCATTCAAAGCGGCTGAGGGTGGCAGTAACTATCCAAAAAGAAGTACGTCCCCTACAAGGCTCAATCGTCGTAACCAGATCTGAGGGTTGTCATATCAGGTTCTCACAAAAACCATTCTCGAACAGACGTTCGAAATTGAATACCTAGTGCAATATGGTCAGTGCCCGGATTGTGCGCGCCTGGCTGCCAAAAACACTTGGAAGGCACTTGTACAAGTCCGCCAGAAAGTGTCTCACAAAAGAACATTCTTGTACCTCGAGCAGCTTATCCTCAGACATAATGCACAAAAGGATACAATATCTGTTAAAGAGGTTCGCGATGGCCTCGATTTCTTTTACAGTCAGCGTAGCCATGCAACCAAGATGGTGGAATTTCTCAATGGCGTTGCTCCTGTCCGGTAAGTCTAGCTGAAGTCAACCATTTATATCGCATACAATTCCTTATTCTAAAACTTAGCTCAAAAGCCTCTGAACAATTACTTTCAGCCGATACTCACTCCAACACTGCCAATTATAAATTTACCTATTCCGTCGAGATTGTTCCCGTTTGCAAAGATGACCTGATATGTCTGCCTCAGAAACTCGCTCGATCCCTTTCCAATATCCATCCTCTCACTATTTGTACCCGAGTAGGAAGCAGTTTACAGGTCATCGACGTTGCGACCCTTCAGACTGCGGATATCCCTGCTCAAATCTACTGGCGCACACCATTCGAACCATTGGCGTCGGTGACGGACCTCGTGGAGTTTACTGTCCTCGATATTGAGCCTGACTACACGAAGTCAAAAGGGAAGTTGGTGATGGCGGATGCTCAAGTCGCTCTCGCTGGCGCTTTCCGATCGACAGGGAAATTGGAGGAGGAGGATGCAATGGATTACAACTCTGCAGGTCAAACCTCAACAATATTCCACACTCGAACTCACTTAGGTGCAATTCTACAACCTGGTGATACCGTTCTCGGCTACCACCTTAGCAATGCCAATTACAACTCAGCGGACTTTTCCGATCTTCAGGCACATCTCATTCCTGACATTGTCCTTATCAAGAAAACTTATCCTAATCGTCGCAAGAAATCAAAACAGCGTTCGTGGAAACTCCGCAGTATTGCAAAAGAAGCCGGTGAGGAAGGTGAGACTGGATCAGGGAGAGGAGTTGTGGGTAGGTTGGGCGGAAGAGACCAGAAGAAGGTTGAAGAAGACTACGAGTTGTTCTTGCGGGACTTGGAAGAAGATCCGGAAATGCGTGCTGGTGTGAATCTGTACAAGTCGAAGAGCGATGTTACCAATGACGTCAGGATGACTGGACCCGGTGGTGGACCTGCACATGGAGGGTCAAAGAGGAAAAAGGTCCAGAAACGGAACGTTGGCAGCATGGATGTCGATATGGAGGAAGCCACTAGTGACAGAGAAGACGAAGCTGAAGAGGTTGATTTCCCCGAGATCCAAATGGATGAGCTCCTGGAAGATTTCGATGAAATGACGTTGGGCGGTGATGAGGATGGGTGAACGGCACACTTGATATGAGTACGTTTGTCTTGCGCGACTAGTTCCAAGTCAATATGATAGGGAACCTTGTGCCCTATTCCATAAATTTGAAGTGGATCATCGAAAGATAGTAAACAGTGTGGCAGACACAAATGCATGGAGATCATGGGAACTGTGAT
>Ga0153922_1000575_pt1 | contig 14583 bp, 6 predicted proteins | sample TSNJ006MetaG_FD_104723 | JGI IMG/M metagenome (GOLD analysis project Ga0153922, IMG submission 104723) | Attine ant fungus gardens microbial communities from New Jersey, USA - TSNJ006 MetaG | ecosystem: Host-associated > Fungi > Mycelium > Unclassified | place: USA: New Jersey, Brendon T. Byrne...
TACCCATCCCTCAGGACCTCACCGCCAACGAGCTTGCCCGCGAGGGCATCAACCGGCTGCCGGGCAACATTCTCGGCGGTGTTCGGGGCGCCGTGACCGGCGCAGCCCAGGTGGTCGGCCGCGTTCTGAACAACCCGGCGTCAGCGGTTGGGGGCGTGGTGTCCTACGCGCGCTCCACCACCCGGGTCATGTCGACGACCGCGGAGCATTCACCGTTGATGCGCCGGCGCAGCCTCTCGTCCCGCACCGAGGCGATCGAGATGGCGCTCGGCGATCTCCGCGCCGCCGCCAAGGCGGCCGAGGGGTCCATCAACGACGCCTACCTGGCCGCCATGTGCGGCGCATTGCGGCTCTATCACGACGAACTCGGCATGCCGATCAACGCGCTCCCCATGGCCATCCCCGTGAACGTACGGGCGGAGGCCGACCCCGCGGGCGGCAACCGATTCGCCGGCGTGATGATCGACGCACCACTCGGGATCACCGACGCCGCCGCGCGCATCCACAACGTCCGCACCCAGATGGTCAAACGGCGCGATGAACCCGCGATCGACATGATCAGCTCCATCGCGCCAGTACTCGGACTGCTCCCGGACCCAATGCTTGAATCCGTCATCGCATCGATGGTCTCTGCCGACGTGCAGGCCAGCAACGTGCCCATGTATGCCGGCGACACCTATATCGCCGGAACAAAAGTATTGCGGGAGTACGGCATTGGGCCACTGCCGGGTGTCGCAATGATGGCGGTGCTAATCTCGCGCGGCGGAATGTGCACCGTTACAACGCGTTACGACCGCGCCTCTGTGACCGAACCCGACCTCTGGGCCCAGTGCATGCTGGCGGGGTTCGACGAGGTGCTGGCGCTTGGCGGAGACGGCCGTGCCACGCCCGCATCCTTCACCGACATGGCTATATCCAGTGATCAACACTCATCGCCCAACGGAAGTTCGCCGTCATGAGCCCTACCAACGCACAATCCTTCGACGGCCGCGCCATGCGCCTGCCCGGCTCGGTGGCCGAAGTGGAGGCCAGTCCGCCGGGGCCGCAAGTCGGTGCCTTCTTCGACCTCGACGGCACGCTTGTCGCCGGGTTCACCGGCGTGATCATGACGCAGGATCGCTTCCGCAGACGAGAGATTGGAATCGGGGAGTTTCTCGGCGTCGTGCAGGCGGCCCTGGAGCATCAACTCGGGCGAGCCGATTTCGAACAACTGATCTACCGGGGCGCCTCGATGATGCGCGGGCGCTCTATCGACGACATCGACGAGCTCGGCGAGCGGCTGTTCGTCCAGCACGTCATTTCGAGGATCTATCCCGAGATGCGTGAACTCGTCCGCGCCCACCAGGCGCGCGGCCACACGGTGGTGCTCAGTTCCTCGGCGCTGACCGTGCAGGTCGAGCCGGTTGCGCGGTTCCTCGGCATCGACAACGTCCTCAGCAACCGCTTCGAGGTCGATGAGAACGGCTGCCTCACCGGAGGCGTTCTCAAGCCGATCATCTGGGGCCCAGGCAAAGCCAATGTCGTGCAGAAGTTCGCCTCGGACCACGACATCGACCTGCGGAAGAGCTACTTCTACGCCGACGGCGACGAGGATGTCGCGCTGATGTATCTCGTCGGCAACCCGCGGCCGACCAACCCCGAAGGCAAGCTCGCCGCGGTCGCCGCCAAGCGCGGCTGGCCGATCCTGCGGTTCTCCAGCCGCAGCGGCAGCAATCCGCTGTCGCAGATACGCACGCTCGCCGGCCTCGCTTCATGGGCACCGGTCGCCGCCGGCGCGATTGGCGTGGGTCTGCTGGCCGGCAGTAAACGCCGCGGAGTCAACTTCTTCACGGCGAACTCCGGCGCACTTCTGCTTTTCGCTGCCGGCGTGCATCTCAACGTTCTCGGTGAAGAAAACCTCACCGAACAACGCCCAGCGGTGTTCATCTTCAACCACCGCAACCAGGTGGACCCCTTCATCGCCACCGCGCTGGTCCGCGACAACTTCACCTCCGTGGGCAAAAAGGAGCTCGAAAAGAACCCGCTCATGTTCGCCCTCGGCAAGGTGATGGACGCGGCGTTTATCGACCGCGAGAACACGAAGGCCGCGGTCGAAGAGCTCAAGAAGATAGAGGACCTCGCCCGCAAGGGCCTGTCCATCGTGATCGCCCCGGAGGGCACGCGGCTGGACACCACCGAGGTCGGGCCGTTCAAAAAGGGCGCATTCCGCATGGCCATGGCTGCGGGAATCCCCATCGTTCCCATCGTGATCCGCAATGCCGAAGTCATCGCCGCGCGCGACTCCAACACGTTCAATCCCGGCACGGTCGACGTTATCGTGTACCCACCCATACCGGTGGACGACTGGACGGTCGAGAATCTCTCGGCTCGCATCGCCGAGGTTCGCCGGTTGTACCTGGACACGCTGAAGAACTGGCCGCGAGACGAAGTACCCGAGACGAAACTTGCTTCCGGTGCAGCGGCAAGCAAGGCCGCAAAGAAAGCGCCCGCCAAGAAGGCCGCCGCGAAGAAGGCGACAACCAAAAAGGCTGCGGACGACGGAAATTCGACCCCCAAGGCAGCCAAGAAGGCCCCCGCGAGAGGGCGGCGATGAGCGCCTGGGCCGATGATCTGGCCAGCTTCACCGCCACCGATGACGCGTTGGTGCTGGCGTCGGTCTCGTCGCCGGCTGAACTCGAGCTGCTGAGCAACTGGCTCCAACAGCAGCGCCGGGACCATCCGGAAGCGAAAGTCGAGGTGCTCGAACTGCCCGATGGGGATCCGCCACCGGGCGTCGTGGCCCAGCTCGTGGAACACCTCAGCGCCGACGAGGATCGATCCGTCGTGCCGGTGCGGGTGTTCTGGGTGCCCGGGGGCCTGCCGACGCGGATGAAGCTGGTGGGCCTGCTGTCCGGCCGGGACACGTACCGGCCGCCGGAGATCTTCCAACGCCGCATTCTTCACAAAGACGCGTCCAGAGCGAGGATCGTGGCGGGCGAGCCGGCGAAGGTTTCCGAACTGCGCCAGCAGTGGCAGGACACCACCGTTGGCGAAAACCCCCGCGACTTCGCGCGATTCGTCCTGCGCAGGGCAGCGCTGGCGATCGAGCGGGTCGAACTCCGGCTGCTCGGGCCGGCCTATAAGTCTCCGCGGCTCGTCAAGCCGGAACTGCTCGCATCGGCGCGATTCCGTCAAGGACTCCAACAGATTCGGGGCGCGACCGTCGAAAACGCCGGTGCCATGCTCGACGAACTCGCCACCGGATGGAGCCGGTTCTCCGTCGACCTCATCCCGTCAATGGGCCGGGCAATCTTCAGCCGCGGCTTCGATCCCAACATCGACTACGACCGGGCCCAGATCGAGACCATGCGGCGCGCTTTGGAAGCCCACCCCGCGGTGCTGCTGTTCTCGCACCGCTCGTACCTCGACGGCTTGATCGTGCCTGTCGCGATGCAGGAAAACCGGCTCCCGCCCGTGCACACGTTCGCCGGGATCAATCTGTCGTTCGGGTTCATGGGACCGCTGATGCGCCGCTCGGGTGTGATCTTCATCCGCCGCAAGCTCGACGACCCGCTGTACAAATACGTGCTGAAAGAGTTCGTCGGCTACATCGTCGGGAAACGTTTCAACCTCACCTGGTCGATCGAGGGCACCCGCTCGCGGACCGGAAAAATGTTGCCGCCCAAGCTCGGTCTGCTCAGCTACGTCGCGGACGCCTACCTGGAGGGGCGCAGCGACGACATCCTGCTGCAGCCGGTGTCGATCAGCTTCGACCAGTTACACGAGACGGCCGAATACGCGGCGTACGCCCGTGGCGGCGAGAAGACCCCCGAGGGCCTGTCGTGGCTGTACAGCTTCATCAAGGCTCAGGGCGAGCGCAACTACGGCAAGATATACGTCCGCTTCCCCGAAGCGGTCTCGATGCGCGAATACCTCGGAGAGCCGAACGGCCCGATGGTCTCCGACAGGGCGGCTAGACGTCTTGCGCTGCAGAAGATGGCGTTCGAGGTGGCGTGGCGCATCCTGCAGGCCACTCCTGTCAACGCCACCGGCCTGGTTTCCGCGCTGCTGCTGACCACGCGGGGGGTGGCGCTGACGCTGGACCAGCTGCACCACACCCTGCAGGATTCGCTCGATTACCTTGAGCGCAAACAGACACCGATGACCAACAGCGCGTTGCGTCTTCGGACCCAAGAGGGCGTCCGGTCAGCGGTCGACGCATTGTCCAACGGCCATCCGATCACCCGCGTCGACAGCGGCCGCGAACCCGTCTGGCGGATCGCGCCCGAGCAGCAGCACGAGGCCGCGTTTTACCGCAACTCGCTGATCCACGCGTTCCTGGAGACGTCGATCGCCGAACTTTCCCTTGTCTACGCCGCGCGCGCTGAGGGCGACCGGTTGGAGGCGTTCTGGGACCAGGTGATGCGGCTGCGCGGCCTGCTCAAGTTCGACTTCTATTTCGCCGACTCGGCCGCGTACCGGCATCACATCGCCGAAGAAATGGCGTGGCAGCAGGAGTGGGAAGCACACGTGCGCGCGGGTGGCGAGGACATCAACGTGTTGTTGCACAACAAAAGGCCGCTGATGTCGCACGCGATGCTGCGGCCGCTGTTCGAGGCCTACGAGATCGTGGCCGACGTGTTGCGTGACGCGCCGGCGGGGATCAGTGAGAAAGAACTGACGAAGCTCGCGCTCGGCGTCGGCAAGCAGTACGCGGCGCAGGGCCGGGTGCAGAGCAACGAGGCGGTGTCGGCGCTGCTGTTCGCGACGGCCAGACAGGTGGTCGCCGATCAAGGCTTGCTGCAGTCGGCGCCTGATCTCGCAGTGCGCAGGCAGGCGTTCTTGGCCGAGCTTCGTGCGATCCTTCACGACATGGAGCGAGTCGAGGCCGTTTCATTCCAACAATTCACCGAACGTGAAGCGCAACGTCGGCGCGAACGCCTCCACGCCGGACAACTGCGTTAATCGTCGGCGTGTCTGCGCTGTTCCCAGCGCTCAACCGCCTCCTGCGCGGCATGCAGCGCCAATGCGGCCAACGGAATCATGACCGATACCAGTGCTACCACAACGACATTCATCGTTTCCAGAGCCTACGTCGACGCGACCCTACGGTGGGCGACCGACACGGTTATGAAATCGACTCGGTGCGTCGCCGAGACGGTGTCGCGATCGTCCCGTAGCCTCCCGCCGGCCTGAGTTTTCTGAGTTTTCGAGGACAGCCATACGCTGAAAGGCATGACCGCCCCGCCCACCAGCCGAAGCGCTGCCTGGCCTGTGCTGACGGGTGTCGCCGCGCTGGCCGGGGCGACGGGCGCCGCGATCGGCGCGATGTCGTTGACCGCGGCGCTGACGGCCACCGGGCTGCCGGATCCCGGACCCGTCACCACCTACGGCCTGCCGTTTGTCCGCGCGGCCGGCGAGGTGGCCGCCGTCATCGCGGTCGGATCGTTTCTGTTGGCGGCGTTTTTGGTGCCGCCTCAAGACAACGGGGTGCTGGACGCCGTGGGTTATCGGGCGCTGCGGACCGGCACGATCGCGTCGGGGGTGTGGGCGGTGTGCGCGACGCTGCTGGTGCCGCTGACGATTTCCGACGCGTCGGGTCATCCGGTGACCGAATTCCTCAATCCCACGACCATCTGGTCGACCGCCGATCTCATCGACACCGCGGGCGCGTGGCGGTGGACGGCATTCTTGGCCGCGCTGGTGACCATCGCGAGCCTGCCGGTGCTGCGCTGGTCGCTGACACCGTTTCTGTTAGCCGGCTCGCTGGTCACGTTGATACCGGTCGGGCTCACCGGGCACGCGTCGGTCGTTGGGTCCCACGACTGGGGCACCAACAGCCTTCTCATCCACCTGTTCGCCGGCGCGTTGTGGGCCGGTGGACTGCTGGCGCTGTTGGCTCACGCGATGCGGGGCGGCGAGTTTGCGGCACTGGCCGCGCGCCGGTTCTCGCCGCTGGCCTTCTGGTGTTTCGTCGCGATGGCCGGCAGCGGCGTGGTCAACGCGCTGCTGCGCGTCCGGCTGGGGGAACTCATCGACACAACGTACGGCCGGCTCGTGCTCGCGAAGGTTCTGGCGCTGTGCCTGCTTGGCATCGTCGGCTGGCGTCAGCGCCGCACCAGTCTGCCAGCGCTGCGTGCCGATCCGGCCGCGCGCGGCCCGCTGATCCGGCTGGCGTTGATCGAGGCGGCGATCTTCGGCGCCACCTTCGGCATCGCCGTCGGGCTGGGGCGCACACCGCCGCCCCCGCGGTTCGCCTACCCGTCGATCTCAAAGGTCGCGATCGGCTACGACCTCGACGGGCCGCCGACGTTGACGCGAGTGCTGTTCGAATGGCGGTTTGACCTGTTGTTCGGCACCGCGGCGATCGTGATGGCTTTGGTGTACGTGGCCGGGGTACTCCGGCTGCGGCGTCGTGGGGACGCTTGGCCGTTGGGCCGGACGATTACGTGGCTGTGCGGCTGCGTGGTGCTGCTGTTCGCAACGTCGTCGGGCATCGGCCGATACATGCCGGCGATGTTCTCCATGCACATGGCGGCGCACATGCTGCTGTCGATGTTGACGCCCATCCTGCTGGCGCTGGGCGGGCCAGTCACCTTAGCACTGCGCGCGCTCCCGGCCGCAGGGCGCGACGAGCCGCCCGGCCCGCGGGAATGGATCCTGATCGCGTTGCACAGCAGGCTGTCTCGGTTCCTGACCAATCCGATCGTCGCGACCGTCGTGTTCGTCGTCGGTGTATATGCGTTGTACCTGGGCGGCATCTTCGACGCGGTGGCCGGCAACCACGGCGGCCACGTGCTGATGAACCTTCACTTCCTGGTCAGCGGCTATTTGTTCTACTGGGCGGTGATCGGGATCGACCCGACCCCACGGCCGATTCCGCCGGTGGCCAAGCTCGGCATGGTGTTCGCGTCACTGGCGCTGCACGCGGTCTTCGGGGTCGTGATGATGGACACCCAAACCGTGGCGGGCGAAGCCTTCTATCGGTCGTTGCATCTGAGCTGGCACACCGATCTGCTTGCCGACCAGCGCCTCGGCGGTGCCATCGCGTGGGCCGCGGGAGAACTCCCGCTGGCAGTGGTCATCATCGCGTTGCTCGTCCAGTGGCGAAGTAGCGATCAGCGCACCGCCAGGCGGCTGGACCGGGCGGCCGACCGCGACGAGGACGCGGAGCTGGCCGCCTACAACGCGATGCTTGCCGAAATGTCGCGCCGCGAGTCAGGCGGTTCGTCGCAGCACTAGCGGCTCATTCGGCGGGCCGCACTGGGCACGCGGATATCCACAGCCTCGTTTTCATCCACAGATCGTTCGACCGCCGCGGCGCATGGCCACCACATGTCGGTGCCCACGCGGTAAATGGCTACGTCACCCGCAACCAGGGACAAGTAACGAAAGGGATAAGAAATGTTCGAAACGCCATTGACCGTGGTCGGCCGCATCGTCTCCGATCTCAGGCGCCGCACCGTCGCCGGCCAGGACGTCATCAGCTTCCGAATGGTGAGCAGTTCGCGCCGCCGCCTGGCCGACGGCAGCTGGGAGGCCGGCAACTCGCTGTTCATCACCGTCAACTGCTGGGGCAACCTGGTCACCGGGGTCGGCGCCGCGCTGGGCAAGGGCTCTTCGGTGATCGCCGTCGGACGCGTCTACACCAGCGAATACGACGACAAGGACGGCCTCCGACGGTCGTCGCTTGAGATGCGCGCCACGTCCGTCGGGCCCGATTTGTCGCGGTTGATCGTCCGCATCCTTGACAAGGTGCCGTCTGCGGCCAAGGACGCGGAGCAGGTGACCGACACCGAACAGGCCGAGACGACGGAGGACGAGCCGGACGAGTCACCGGCCGAGTCACAGGTGCCCGGCCGGGCGCTGCCTCTGTCGGCTTAGTGCAGTTGGACGGTGCCTAGGATGGTCGGGAGCATCATGTCCACACCACGAAAGGCATCACCGACGGCATGGCCGAATACATCTACACGATGCGGAAGGTCCGCAAGGCGCACGGCGACAAGGTCATCCTTGACGACGTCACGCTGAGCTTCCTGCCGGGAGCCAAGATCGGCGTCGTCGGGCCGAACGGGGCCGGCAAGTCGAGCGTCTTGCGGATCATGGCCGGGCTGGACCAGCCCAACAATGGCGACGCGTTCATCGCGACCGGCGCCACCGTGGGCATCCTCCAGCAGGAACCACGGCTGAACGAGGAGAAGACGGTACGCGGAAACGTCGAGGAGGGGCTCGGCGACATCAAGGCCAAGCTCGACCGCTTCAACGAGGTCGCCGAGCTGATGGCCACCGACTACTCCGACGAGCTGATGGAGGAGATGGGGCGACTGCAGGAAGACCTCGACCACGCCGACGCATGGGACATCGACTCGCAAATCGAGCAGGCCATGGACGCGCTGCGCTGCCCGCCGCCCGACGAGCCGGTAACGCACCTGTCCGGCGGCGAGCGGCGTCGTGTCGCGCTGTGCAAGCTGCTGCTCTCCAAGCCCGACCTGCTCCTGCTCGACGAGCCGACCAACCACCTCGACGCCGAGAGCGTGCAATGGCTTGAACAGCACCTGGCCGATTACAAGGGCGCCATCCTGGCCGTCACCCACGACCGCTACTTCCTCGACAACGTGGCGCAGTGGATCCTCGAGCTGGACCGCGGGCGCGCATACCCCTACGAGGGCAACTACTCGACCTATCTGGAGAAGAAGGCCGAGCGCCTGGCCGTGCAGGGCCGCAAGGACGCCAAGCTGCAGAAGCGGCTGCAGGAAGAACTCGCATGGGTCCGTTCCGGAGCAAAGGCACGGCAGGCCAAGGGTAAAGCCCGGCTGCAGCGATACGAGGAAATGGCCACCGAGGCCGAGAAGACGCGCAAGCTCGACTTCGAGGAGATCCAGATACCCACGGGCCCGCGGCTGGGCAGTCTGGTCGTCGAGGTCGAGCACCTCGACAAGGGGTACGACGGGCGCGTGCTCATCAAGGATCTGTCGTTCACGCTGCCGCGCAACGGCATCGTCGGGGTCATCGGTCCCAATGGCGTCGGCAAGACCACCTTGTTCAAGACGATCGTCGGCCTCGAGAAGCCCGACAGCGGCATCGTCAAGGTCGGTGACACCGTCAAGCTCAGCTATGTCGACCAGTCACGGGCCGGGATTGATCCGAACAAGACCGTCTGGCAAGTGGTGTCCGACGGACTCGACTACATCGAGGTCGGCCAGAACGAAATACCATCGCGGGCCTACGTGTCGGCGTTCGGCTTCAAGGGACCCGATCAGCAAAAACCCGCGGGGGTGCTTTCCGGTGGTGAACGCAACCGGCTCAATCTCGCGCTGACACTCAAAGAGGGCGGCAATCTGATTCTGCTCGACGAGCCCACCAACGACCTCGACGTCGAAACGCTCAGCTCGCTGGAGAACGCGTTGGAGAAGTTTCCCGGTTGTGCGGTGGTGATCTCCCACGACCGCTGGTTCCTCGACCGCACCTGCACGCACATCCTGGCCTGGGAGGGTGACGCGGACAACGAAGCAAAGTGGTTCTGGTTCGAAGGCAATTTTGCTGCCTACGAGGAGAACAAGGTGGCTAGGCTCGGTCCGGAAGCCGCCCGTCCGCATCGGGTAACGCATCGCAGGCTGACACGCGACTAGGACGAACGGCTGCGTACCAGCACCGGTACGCCGCGCGCGACTGAGGAGCTTTCCCATGACGGTTAAGCCGGAGTCCCAAAGCCTCGACGGCTCAGGCGCATGGGCGAAGTTTGCGCCGGGTCTGATGCGGTCCTACATAGAAAGCTATCGGGGTCCACAGGGTGACGCGCCCGAGATCGGCGAGCGAGGCCTCACGGCTCCCGGGCAGGTTCGTGCTCAGCTGGTGCTGACGCCGGCGGCGCTGGCAGCCCATGGCCAGCTCGGATTCTCTCGCCAGCCCCGCACCACCAACATCGCCACCTATGCCGACGACGACAGCCGCGGCTTCGGGCCGGCCCTGCAACTGGTCGCCGACGAGGCGCCGATGCTGATCGAGTCGGTGACCGTGCTGCTCAACCGGCTCGGCGTGGCCTACGTCTCGATCATGTGCCCGGTGTTTTTGGTCCGGCGCGACGTCCACGGGGTGCTCGAAGACATTCGACCGCTGCACCAGGATGGCGCGGCCAGCGCCGGCGGGCTCAAAGAGTCGTGGATCCATCTTGAGCTGGCGGCCGGCGCCGATCCCAAGCTACTGCACGAGGCAGAGCGCCAGCTGCCGTCGGTGATCACCGACGCCCAGCACGTCGCCGGTGACTCCGGTGCGATGAGGGAGACGCTGCGCACGCTCGCCGACACGCTGGACAACGACAACTACGGTCGCTTTCCAGCCAACAAGCGCCGCGAGGTGGCGCGCCTGCTGCGCTGGCTCGACGACGGCAACTTCGTGCTGATCGGCTACCACTGCTGCGTTGTCGGCGACTGCGACGCCGAGGCTCACGACTCCAGCCGTCTCGGTGTGATGCGCCGGCGGCAGGTTGTTTTCACGCAGCTGACGAACTCCGATCAACTATTCGCGTTGACCCAAGCCACGGTGCCCAGCTATCTGCGTTACGGCGCGTATCCCTATGTCGTCGTCGTGCGGGATGACTCGGGTGATCAAACGGTTGAGCACCGTCTGGTCGGGTTGTTCACTGTCGCGGCACAGAACGCCAATGTGAAAGAGATCCCTGTCATTTCGCGCCGGGTCAACGAGGTGCTGGCCAGGTCCGGCCGCGACCCGGACTCGCTGCCGGGCCAGCTGCTTCTCGATGTCATCCAAACCGTGCCGCGCCCCGAGCTTTTCACGCGCACGGTCGACGAGGTGCTGACGATGGCAACGGAGATCATCGACGCGGGCTCGCGTCGACGCACGTTGCTATTCATGCGCGCCGACCAGCTCGGGCACTTCGTCTCGGCGCTGGTGTATCTGCCCCGCGACCGTTACACCACTGATGTGCGCCTGGAGATGCAGGACATCCTGGTCCGCGAACTCGGCGGCGTCAGCATCGACTACAGCGCCCGTGTCACCGAATCGCCCTGGGCAGCAGTACATTTCGTCATCCGTCTGCCCGACCAAATGCCGCCTGACCCGATTGACACGTCGGAGGAGAACTGCCTGCGGCTGCAGGCGTTGCTGACGGAGGCAGCGCGAACCTGGGCGGATCGACTGTTCAGCGCGGCGCGGTCGGGTTCGATCGCGCAAGCGCAGGCCGAACACTACGCCGAGGCGTTTGGCGAGATCTACAAACAGAACGTTTCACCGGAGGACGCGATCGCCGACATCGCGATCATCGAAGCGTTGCAAGAAGACTCGGTCAAGCTGGTACTGGCCGAGGACTACGGCGAGGACCGCATCGCGAAACTGACGTGGTTTCTCGCCGGGCAATCGGCGTCGCTGAGCCAGCTTCTCCCGATGCTGCAGAGCATGGGTGTGGACGTTCTCGAAGAGCGCCCGTTCAACGTGACGCGGGCCGACGGACTGCGCGTCTGGATCTATCAGTTCCAGATTTCACGTCACCTGACGATTCCCTACGAGGTCGATGGCACCGTCCGGGAGGAGACGGCGCAGCGGTTCGCCGACACCGTCACCATGATCTGGCGCGGGCAAGCCGAGATCGATCGGTTCAACGAGCTCGTGCTGCGCGCCGGGCTGACGTGGCAGCAAGTCGTGATTCTTCGCGCCTACGCGAAATACCTGCGGCAGGTGGGTTTCCCCTACAGCCAGGGGCACATCGAGACGGTGATCAACGACAATCCGCACACCGCACGGGCATTGGTCGAGTTGTTCGAGGCGTTGTTCGACCCGTCCGCATCCGGTAAACGGGATGCGCAGGCGGCGGCTGCCCTCGTCGCCAAGGACATCGACGCACTCGTCAGCCTCGACACCGACCGGGTGATGCGGGCATTCGCGTCACTGGTCCAAGCGACCCTGCGGACCAACTTCTACGTGACGCGTAACGGCTCGGCCCGCCGGCAAGGAGTTCTGTCCTTCAAGCTGGATCCCGGGCTCATCGAAGAATTGCCGTTGCCACGGCCGAAATTCGAGATCTGGGTCTACTCACCCCGGGTCGAGGGTGTGCACCTTCGGTTCGGTCCGGTCGCGCGCGGCGGCCTGCGGTGGTCGGACCGGCGGGAAGATTTCCGCACCGAGGTCCTTGGGCTGGTCAAGGCTCAGGCGGTGAAGAACGCGGTCATCGTTCCCGTAGGTGCGAAGGGCGGCTTCGTGGTCAAGCAGCCCGCGATCGCCACGGGCGACCCGGTCGCCGACCGCGAGACCACCCGCGAGCAGGGCGTGGCCTGCTACAAGCTGTTCATCGCCGGGTTGCTCGACGTCACAGACAACGTGGACCACGCGAGCGGGAAAGTAACGGCCCCTGAGCGTGTGGTGCGACGCGACGGTGACGATGCCTATCTGGTGGTCGCCGCCGACAAGGGCACCGCGACGTTTTCAGACATCGCCAACGAGGTCGCGAAGTCCTATGGGTTCTGGCTGGGCGACGCCTTTGCGTCCGGCGGTTCGGTTGGCTATGACCACAAGGCGATGGGCATTACCGCCAAGGGCGCCTGGGAAAGCGTCAAGCGGCACTTCCGTGAAATGGGCGTCGACACCCAGAGCGAGGACTTCACCGTCGTCGGGATCGGTGACATGAGCGGCGACGTGTTCGGCAACGGGATGCTCCTGTCCAAGCACATTCGGTTGATCGCCGCCTTCGACCACCGGCACATTTTCTTGGACCCCAACCCCGACGCTGCGGGGTCGTGGGAGGAACGCAAGCGGATGTTCGACCTGCCGCGGTCCAGCTGGGACGACTACGACACGTCGCTGATCAGCGCGGGCGGTGGGGTATTCAGCCGGGAACAGAAATCGATCATGCTGAGCCACGAGGTGCGTCGGTCGTTGGGCCTATCCGACGACATCACCGAGATGACTCCCCCCGGACTCGTGCGCGCGGTCCTGTGTGCTCCGGTGGACCTGCTGTTCAACGGCGGAATCGGCACCTACGTCAAGGCCAGCTCCGAGTCCAACTTGGATGTGGGCGACCGCTCCAACGACGTTGTCCGCGTGAACGGGAATCAGGTGATGGCCAAGGTGATCGGCGAGGGCGGCAACCTCGGGCTGACCGCTCTGGGCCGAGTCGAATACGACCTCGCCGGCGGTCGGATCAACACCGACGCGCTGGACAACTCCGCCGGCGTCGACTGCTCCGACCACGAGGTCAACATCAAGATTCTGGTCGACTCTCTCATCACGGCCGGCAAAATCAGGCCCGAGGACCGCACCGAGCTGCTCGAGTCGATGACCGACGAGGTCGGGGAACTCGTGCTGACCGATAATGTCGCGCAGAACGACCTCATGGGCACCAGCCGGGCCAACGCCGCGAGCCTGCTGAGCGTGCAAGCCCGTCAGATCAAGGATTTGGAGAAACATCGCGCACTCAACCGCGAGTTGGAGGCGCTGCCGTCGGAGAAGGAGATCAGGCGCCGGATGGACACCGGTCTGGGCCTGACCTCTCCGGAACTGGCGACGTTGATGGCGCACGTCAAACTCGAGCTCAAGGACCAGGTGCTGGCAAGCGAACTGCCCGACCAGGAGGTGTTCGCATCCAGACTGCCGGCGTACTTCCCGTCGAAGCTGCGGGACAACTTTGTCAGCGGCATCCGCTCGCACCAACTGCGACGCGAGATCGTCACGACGATGTTGGTCAACGACGTGGTCGACTGCGGTGGAATCACGTTTGCGTATCGGGTCGTCGAGGACGCGGGCGTCGGGCTCGTCGATGCGGTGCGCACGTTCGTCGCAACCGATGCGATCTTCGGGGTTGGTGATCTTTGGTCTCGCATCCAGGCCGCCGGCGAGGAGGGCAGCATCCCGGTCGTACTGTCCGACCGAATGACGCTGGACCTCCGTCGGCTCCTGGACCGCGCGTCGCGATGGCTGATCAATTACCGGCCGCAGCCACTGGCCGTCGGCGCCGAGATCAACCGTTTCCGTTCAGAGGTCCAGACGCTGGCGCCGCGAATTTCGGAATGGTTGCGCGCCGAGGACCGAGACATCGTCGTCACCCGGGCAACCGATTTCGTGTCTCACGGTGCCGAGGAAGATATCGCGGGGCAGGTGGCGGCGGGCCTGTACTGCTACAGCCTGCTCGATGTCATCGACATCGCCGACATCCTCGAACGGGACAGCGCCGAAGTGGCCGACACCTACTTCGCGCTGATGGGTCATCTCAACATCGATGGCCTGCTCAGGGCCGTGTCGGAGCTGGAACGCAATGATCACTGGCATGCGTTGGCTCGCTTGGCGATTCGCGATGACATCTACGGCTCGGTGCGGTCGCTGTGTTTCGACGTGCTGGCCGTGGGTGAGCCCGACGAGAGCGGAGAAGAAAAGATCACCGAGTGGGAGCACACCAACACGTCGAAGATCAAGCGAGCCCGCCGCACACTCGCCGAGCTCTACGAAAGCGCCGAGCATGACCTCGCGACGTTATCGGTGGCCGCGCGGCAGATCCGCAGCATGACGCGAACGGGCAGTGGGATCTCTGCGTGAGCGATGAGCCACTTGGGCGAAGAGCATCAAGCAGCGATGAGCCACTTGGGCGAAGAGCATCAAGCA
>Ga0153922_1000577_pt1 | contig 14579 bp, 12 predicted proteins | sample TSNJ006MetaG_FD_104723 | JGI IMG/M metagenome (GOLD analysis project Ga0153922, IMG submission 104723) | Attine ant fungus gardens microbial communities from New Jersey, USA - TSNJ006 MetaG | ecosystem: Host-associated > Fungi > Mycelium > Unclassified | place: USA: New Jersey, Brendon T. Byrne...
GCGGGGACAACGCGAAAGCCGCCGCGCCGATCACCCTCGAACCTGTGGTGCCGATGCCCAGGGCCTCCGCGACGCGAAGCAGTCCCCAGAACCCGACCGTGATCAGCAGCGCCCACCACAGCCGCTGCGTCACCCATCCGGGAACGCCGAGTTCCTGACCGAGCAGAAAGAACGCACCGTGCGGGAACAGGTAGCCGTACGCCTGGTTCTGGGTCTGCCCGAACGGCAGCTCGCTGCTCCACAGGTTCGTGGCGCGGGTCAGGAACCGCAGCGGATTGGCGGTGAGGTCGAGCTTGGTGTCCGGCGAGATGAGCCCGGGCGACTGAGCGAAACACAGGATCAGCGCGGCGGCGCCGACGGCCCACAGCCACCGCCGCGATAGCGATGAGCCGACGTCAGCCTCGGTCGCCGTACTCCACCCGGTTGAGAATCGACGCGCCCTCACCGATCGTCAGCGGCGGCTTGGTGTCCTGCTGCACCATCAACGTCACACCGAAGATCGCGGCCGCGCCCAGGAGCAGGCCAACGACGATGCTCGCTGCTGCGGGCAGCACGAACCGGTTCATCGCTTGGCTCCTACCAATCGCGATCGGAAGTTCCCGCCAACCTAGCAGGTAGTATCCGGCGGTGCCTTTCCCGCAACCCCAGTCGGCGCGCCGTTGGTCGATCGCTCTTGCGGCGGTGCTCGTCGGTCTCCTCGTGGCAGGCGCTTATCTCGTGTACCCCGACCGCCACTCGACGGTGCCGCCGGCGACTGCGTCGCCGGCGGCGAGACCACCCGAACCGCAGCTGGCGCCACCGGCCGCACCCGTCTGCAGTGACGACGCCGTGTTGAAGATGCCGGTTCGCGACAAGCTCGCGCAGCTGTTGATGGTCGGGGTGACCGGCAAGGACGACGCGCGCGCCGTGATCGCGAACTACCACGTCGGCGGGATCTTCATCGGCGGCTGGACGGATTTGTCGATGCTGACCGACGGGACCCTCCCGGACGTTGTTTCTGCCGGGGCGCTGCCGGCGGCGGTCAGCGTGGACGAAGAGGGTGGCCGGGTCGACCGGCTGGCTAAGCTGATCGGGCAGGCGCCGTCGGCCCGCTCGCTGGCGGCGAGCAGCACGCCGGATGCGGTGTACGACCTGGCCAAGCAGCGGGGCCTGGCCATGAAAAAGCTGGGCATCACCGTCGATTTCGCACCGGTCGTCGACGTCAGCGACCAGCCCGACGATACCGTGATCGGCGACCGGTCGTTCAGCAATGACCCCGACACGGTGACCGCGTACGCGGGCGCCTTCGCACGCGGCCTGCGCGACGCCGGGCTGCTGCCGGTGCTCAAACACTTCCCCGGCCATGGGCACGGGTCGGGCGACTCGCACACCGGCTCGGTAGTGACTCCGCCGCTGGACCAATTGCAGCAGGCTGACCTGGTGCCGTACCGGACGCTGGTGGATCAACGGCCGGTGGCCGTGATGGTCGGGCATCTGCAGGTGCCAGGCCTGACCGGGGACCTGCCGGCGAGCCTGAGCCCCGTGGCGATAGACCTGTTGCGCACCGGCCGCTACGGCGGGCCGCCGTTCGCCGGCCCGGTGTTCACCGACGACCTGTCCAGCATGAAGGCGATTTCCGATCGCTACGGCGTCGCGCAGTCGGTGCTGATGGCGTTGCAGGCCGGAGCCGACACCGCGCTGTGGGTCACCACCACCGAGGTTCCCGCGGTTCTGGATCGGCTGCAGGCCGCGCTGAGCGCCGGCGAGTTGAACATGGACGACGTCGATGCCAAGGTGCTGCGGATGGCGGCGGTCAAGCCCCGCAGCTCGCGGTGTGGTCACTGATCTGCTTACTCTGGAGTCAGATAACCGGCTGGCGGCGTAAGGACTCACGATGGCGGGTGGCACCAAGCGGCTGCCGCGCGCCGTGCGTGAACAGCAGATGCTCGATGCCGCGGTACAGATGTTCTCGCGCAACGGCTACCACGAGACCTCCATGGACGCGATCGCCGCCGAGGCCGAGATCTCCAAACCGATGCTGTACCTCTACTACGGGTCCAAGGAGGAACTGTTCGACGCGTGCCTGAACCGCGAGCTGGGCCGATTCGTCGAGGCGGTGCGCGAGGACATCGATCTCAAACAGAGCCCGAAAGATCTGCTGGCTACCACGATCCGGGCTTTCATGCGTTACATCGACGCGAACCGGGCGTCGTGGATTGTGTTGTACCAGCAGGCCACCAGTTCCCAGATCTACTCGCATACCGTCCGGCAGGGCCGCGAGAGGGTGATCGACCTGGTGGCTCGGCTGCTGAGCACAGGAACCCGACACCCCGAGCCCGGTACTGACTTTCACATGATGGCGGTCGCCCTGGTGGGCGCGGGCGAGGCCGTCGCGACCAGGGTCAGCACCGGCGAGGCGGACGTCGACGACGCCGCCGATCTTCTGATCAACCTGACCTGGCGCGGCCTGAGGGGACGTCCCGTCGACGAGGACGCGACGTCGGCGGCTAGGGCGATCTGACCTCACCGCGCAGGTGCGGCTGGCCCTTCGAATTCCGCAGCGCCAGGTCCCAGCCGTCGGCCACCCGATCGACGTAAAGGTTCGCCTTGGCGGGTAGCACCACAGGCTTGCCGAACCGCACGGAATACCGCACCGCATCGGGCAATTGACCCTCGATCGTCCGCAGAACCGCGGCGGCGGAAAACATTCCGTGCGCGATCACGCTCGGAAAGCCGAACAGCCTGGCCGCGATCGGGTTGGTGTGAATCGGGTTGTGATCACCGCCGACCGACGCGTACCGGCGGATCTTCCCGGCGCTGATGCTCAAGACACCGTTGGGTGGTGGCAACTTCGGCTGCTTCTTCGGGGGTGGCTTGGGCTCGTCAGAGAGGCTGGTGCGCTGCTGATGCAGAAACGTCGTCACCTGATGCCACGCGCGCTCGTTGCCGACATTGACGTCGGTGATCAGGTCCACCAGCAGGCCGCGGCGGTGCTCACGCAGATTGTCGGCGTGCACCTTGACGTCCACCGTGTCGGTGGTCGCGATCGGGCGGTACTGGGTGATGTGGTTGTCGGTGTGCACCGAACCCATTGCGGCGAACGGGAAGTCGAAGCCGGTAATCAAAGACATCACCACCGGGAACGTCAGCGCGAACGGGTAGGTGAGCGGCACGTGATCGCCGTAGCGCAGGCCGGTGACGGCCGCGTACTGCGCGACGTTGGACCGGTCGATCTCGACGTTCTCGACCTTGAGCGTGCGATCGGGCAACTCGTCGCCGCGGGGGATGAACGGCAGGGCGCCGGCGGCCGCTCGCAGCAGATTACCCACAGTGCTCATGCGCGATCCGCCTCCGCTTCTCGCTGGGTAACCACGTCAGGCTCCCAGCATCGCCTGGCCGCACACCCGGATCACGTTGCCGGTCACCGCGTTCGACGCCGGGCTGGCGAAGTACGCGACGGTCTCGGCGACGTCGACGGGCTTGCCGCCCTGGTACAGCGAGTTCAGCCGCCGGCCCACCTCCCGGGTGGCGAACGGAATCGCCTCCGTCATCTTGGTTTCGATGAAGCCCGGTGCGACGGCGTTGATTGTGATGCCCTTGTCGTAGAGCACCGGTGCGAGCGCGTGCGTGATGCCGATCATGCCGGCCTTCGTCGTCGCGTAGTTGGTCTGACCGCGGTTGCCGGCGATGCCGGCCATCGACGAGAGCCCGATCACCCGGCCGCCCGCGCCGATGGCACCGTTGTCGACCAGGTCCTGCGTGAGTCGTTGTGGTGCAAGCAGATTCACTGCCAGCACAGCGTTCCAGCGATCGTCGTCCATGTTGGCCAACAACTTGTCGCGCGTGATCCCCGCATTGTTCACCAGGATGTCGGCGTGCCCTGCGTGATACTCGCGCAGGTGTTCGGTGATCCGGTCGACGGCGTCGTCGGCGGTGACATCCAGCGTCAGCGCGGTGCCGCCCACCTTCGACGCGAGCTCCCCGAGCGCCTCGGTGGCCGCCTCGACGTCGACGGCCACCACCCGCGCCCCGTCGCGAGCGAACACCTCGGCGATCGTTGCGCCGATCCCGCGCGCCGCGCCGGTGACGATCGCGGTCTTACCGTCCAGCGGTTTGTCCCAGTCGGCGGGCGGAGTCGAGTCAGCCGCCCCGACGTAGAACACCTGCCCGTCGACGTATGCGGACTTGCCCGACAGGATGAACCGCATCGTCGACTCGAGGCCGGTGGCGGCGGGCTTGGCGTCGGGGGACAGGTACACCAGCTGCACCGTGGTGCCCAGGCGCATCTCCTTGGCCAGCGAGCGGGTGAATCCTTCCAGTGCGCGCTGGGCGATGTGCTCGTTGATGGCGCCGGCCTGGTCGGGTGTGGTGCCGACGACGACAACCCGCGCCGAGTGGCCGAGGTTGCGCAGTACGCCGGGGAAGAAGTCGTGCAGCGCCGTGAGGCCGGCCGGGTCGGTGATGCCGGTGGCATCGAAGACCAGACCGCCGAACGAGTCGGCCCAGCGGCCGCCGATGTTGTTGCGCACCAGCTCGTAGTCCTCGGCCAGTGCGCTGCGCAGCGGTTCCACGACGCGGCCTTCGCCGTCGATCAGCAGCGAGCCGGCGAGCGCCGGCTCCCCCGGCCGGTAACGGCGCAGCGGCTCGGGCGCCGGGATGCCCAGTTGTTTGGCCAAAAACGACCCAGGTGGCGAGTTGACGATTTGGGTGAACAGATCGGGCGCCACGGAAATCCCTTTCGTAGTCGACAGCCATATCGGTCAGCACGAACTTACTCCCCGGTAAGGAGGGTGATTAGGATGGGGGACATGGCGAACAAGAAAACCAGCCGGCGGGTGGCAGTTCTGGGCGGCAACCGAATCCCGTTCGCGCGCTCCGACGGCGCCTATGCGGATGCGTCCAACCAGGACATGTTCACCGCGGCGTTGGGCGGGCTCGTCGAGCGCTTCACCCTGGACGGTGAACGACTCGGCGCCGTCATCGGCGGCGCGGTGCTCAAGCACAGCCGCGACTTCAACCTGATGCGCGAGTGCGTACTGGGCAGCGCGCTGTCGTCGTACACCCCGGCTTTCGACCTGCAGCAGGCGTGCGGCACCGGACTGCAGGCGACGATCGCCGCGGCGGACGGCATCGCGGCGGGCCGCTTCGAGGTCGCGGCGGCGGGCGGGGTGGACACCACATCGGATGCGCCGATCGGTTTCGGCGACGACCTGCGGCGCACTCTGCTGGGACTGCGCCGGGCCAAGTCCAACGTCCAACGCCTCAAGCTGGTCGGCAAGCTGCCGGCGACGCTGGGCGTGGAGATTCCGGTGAACAGCGAGCCGCGCACCGGCCTGTCGATGGGGGAGCACGCGGCGATCACCGCCAAGGAGATGGGCATCAAGCGGGTTGACCAGGACGAACTCGCCGCCGCCAGCCACCGGAACATGAGCGCGGCCTACGACCGGGGATTCTTCGACGATCTCGTCACCCCGTTCCTGGGTCTGTACCGGGACAACAATCTGCGTGCCGACTCGTCGGTGGAGAAGCTGGTGAAGCTGAAGCCCGTGTTCGGGGTGAAGGCCGGGGACGCGACGATGACCGCGGGCAACTCCACGCCGCTCACCGACGGCGCCTCGGTGACGTTGCTGTCTACCGAGGACTGGGCCGGGCAGCACTCGCTTGAGCCGCTGGCCTACTTCGTCGACGCCGAGACCGCGGCCGTCGACTACGTCAACGGTCCCGATGGCCTGCTGATGGCGCCGACGTACGCGGTGCCGCGGTTGTTGGCTCGAAACGCGTTGAGCCTTCAGGACTTCGACTTCTATGAGATTCACGAGGCATTTGCGTCGGTGGTGCTGGCGCACCTGCAGGCGTGGGAGTCCGAGGAGTATTGCAAGGAGCGGCTGGGCCTGGACGCCGCGCTGGGCTCGATCGATCGGTCCAAGCTCAACGTCAACGGCTCGTCGATCGCGGCCGGGCACCCGTTCGCCGCGACCGGCGGTCGCATCGTCGCGCAGCTCGCCAAGCAGCTTGCCGAGAAGAAGAAGGAAACCGGCGCATCGGTTCGCGGCCTGATTTCCATCTGCGCCGCCGGTGGTCAGGGCGTCACGGCGATTCTGGAGGCCTGAGGGTGTAACGCGCCCGCCTGGCTAACCGATAACCCAGTGCCCCGTGTTGCCGTCTGACCCCCCGACCCGACGACAACACGGGGCGCCTCGGATTGAGGGACGTGAACCGCCGCTGGCAAGAGGGGGGCCAGCGGCGGTTCATTCACGCCCACGTTCCGAAAGGCTGCGACGCTGCCGCCTCGGAAGTGATGAAACGTGCCGTGGCCTCGATTCTATCGCACGTATGTGCGAAAGGAGACGACAGGAAGCTCACGCCAGCAAAATTGTGGATGAAAACGAAACTTGTCGATGCGATCACGTAAATAACGTCTGGTGGCGGGCGGGCTTCACGACTACTATCTGAGGCACGACGGGTTCGGGAAGTGACTGATCCGAATGGCCGGCGGAGACGAGGTAAGAGCCGGCGGCGCAGGATGTGTGAGACGCCCTCGAGTGTCCTCCCGAACCCGCCCTTTTTTGGCCAGTAACGCAAAGGCCCGGCTCCACGAAGGAACCGGGCTTTTCGCGATGATCGTGACGATCAGAAGGCCGCTTCGGACATTTCCATCACCTCGTTGTCAAGGGTTTCCAGCACGGTGCGCGTCCCCGTCAGCAGCGGCAGGAAGTTCTTCGCGAAGAACGAGGCCACCGCGATCTTGCCCTCGTAGAAGTCGCGATCGGCGCCGCTGGCACCCGCGTCGAGCTTCTCGATGGCGACCGCGGCTTGCTTCTGCAGCAGCCAGCCGATCATCAGGTCACCGACCGACAGCAGGAACCGCACGGACCCGAGACCGACCTTGTACACGTTGGTGGAGTCCTCCTGCGCGGTCATCAGGTAGCCGGTCAGGGACGCGGCCATGGCCTGGACGTCCTGCAGCGCGTTGGCGAGCAGGGCACGCTCGGCCTTCAGCCGGCCGTTGCCGCCCTCGTTCTTGATGAACTGCTCGATCAGGCCCGCCACGTGGGCGAGCGCCACACCCTTGTCGCGCACGATCTTGCGGAAGAAGAAGTCCTGCGCCTGGATGGCCGTCGTGCCCTCGTAGAGCGAGTCGATCTTGGCGTCCCGGATGTACTGCTCGATCGGGTAGTCCTGCAGGAAGCCCGAACCACCGAACGTCTGCAGGCTCTCGGTGAGCTTGGCGTAGGCCTGCTCTGAGCCGACGCCCTTGACGACCGGCAGCAACAGGTCGTTGACCCGAACGGCCAGCGCAGCGTCCACACCGTGGACGGCCTCCGCCACCGCGGCATCCTGGTAGCTCGCGGTGTACGTGTAGATCGCACGCAGACCCTCGGCGTAGGCCTTCTGCGTCATCAGGCTGCGACGCACGTCGGGGTGGTGGGTGATGGTCACGCGGGGCGCGGTCTTGTCCGTCATCTGGGTCATGTCCGCGCCCTGCACGCGGCTCTTCGCGTACTCGAGCGCGTTGAGGTAGCCGGTCGACAGCGTGGCGATGGCCTTGGTGCCGACCATCATCCGGGCCTGCTCGATCACCTCGAACATCTGCGCAATGCCGTTGTGCACCTCGCCGACGAGCCAGCCCTTGGCGGGAACGCCGTGCAGGCCGAGCGAGAGCTCACACGTGGCCGACGCCTTCAGGCCCATCTTGTGCTCGACGTTGGTGACGAACACGCCGTTGCGCTCGCCGGGCTCACCGGTCTCGAAGTCGAAGAGGAACTTCGGCACGAAGAACAGCGAGAGACCCTTGGTGCCCGGGCCCGCGCCCTCGGGACGGGCGAGGACCAGGTGGAAGATGTTCTCGAACATGTCGCCGGAGTCACCCGAGGTGATGAACCGCTTCACACCCTCGATGTGCCAGGAGCCGTCGTCCTGCTTGATGGCCTTGGTGCGGCCGGCGCCGACGTCGGAGCCGGCGTCCGGCTCGGTCAGCACCATGGTTGCGCCCCACTGGCGCTCGGCGGCGAACACGGCCCACTTTTTCTGCTCTTCGGTACCCAGGTGATAGAGGATGTTGCCGAATCCCGCGCCGCCGGCATACATCCACACGGCGGGGTTTGCACCCAGGATGTGCTCGTGAATCGCCCACAACAGCGCCTTGGGCGCCGGCATCCCGCCGAGTGCTTCCTCGAGACCGACCTTGTCCCAGCCGCCGTCGATCACGGCACGGAGCGACTTCTTGAACGACTCCGGCAACGTCACCGAGTGCGTCTCGGGATCGAAGACCGGCGGGTTGCGGTCGCCCTCGACGAACGAGGCCGCGACAGGACCCTCGGCCAGCCGGGCCATTTCGGACAGCATCTCGCGGGCAGTGTCCACGTCGAGGTCGCTGTACTCGCCCTGGCCGAGCGCCTTGTCGATGCCGAATACTTCGAAAAGGTTGAATTCCTGATCCCGAACGTTGCTCTTGTAGTGGCTCATTTGCTCCTCCTCGTTGAGACGCCACACGCGGTTGGGTACCTACGGATAAGTTACCCACCAGTAACTGATTCAACTATACCGCCCGGTAACTTATTCGCAAATCGCTCTGTGAGCTAACTAACAGACCGGTTGGTTGGACATTCAACCAAGTCATAACCACCGCTGACCTGCCCCGATGGCCTCGGCTTCCCATCCCCGCTGGCCGCGGTCGCCGTGCTCGAGGCAGCGCCAGGCGGCCGCCGGTTATCCCCCGTTATCGCGCCGTGATCCGCGGACGCACCGAGAGCGTCCCCCGCGGGCGAGGCCGGCCCCTAACGAAGATGACTTGAAATTTGCGTCTATTAGATTTAAAATTGTGTCTATCTACTTGACCGTAATGATGAAAGCTTGAGTCGGATGACCCGCAGCGATGTCCCGGATCAGAGCTACACGATGGACTGGTCTGCCGGCCTGGGGAAGGTCGAGTTTTTCCAGCGGTCGGACGGTTCGCGGTTGCGCTACTTCACGGCAGGAGACGGCCCCCCGCTCGTGCTGATGCATACGGTCCGCACGCAGCTGGACTACTTTCATCGCGTGATCCCGCAGCTGTGGGACGCAATGACGGTGTACGCGTTTGATTTCCCCGGTATGGGCTGGTCGGACATCGTTCCGGGGGCCCGCTACGAGGAGCCGGATCTGCGCACGGCGGTCGTCGAGTTCGTCAGGACGCTTGATCTGAATGGTGCGACGCTGGCCGGCGAATCCATGGGAGCGGCGATCGCGTTGTCGGCGTCGATCGAGCTGCAGGAAAACGTCAGCCGCGTGATCGCGTTCAACCCGTACGACTATCCCGGTGGCCTTGAACGGGGAAACTGGTTCGCGCGGTTCATCGGAACGGCCGTGCGCCTGCCTGGTTCCGGTCCGGTCTTTGCCCGAATGGAGACCCGGCCCATCCTGCGGGGCGTGCTGCGCGGTGGCTTCGCCCACCCCGACAACCTCGCGGAGGACTTCCTCGCCGAGCTGCGGCGAAGCGGCCGTCGCCATGGCTACCCGATCGTGGCCCGCGCCATCATGCGCAACCTCGGCGGTCTTGTGGATGCGCGAAGCCGCTACTCCGAGGTGAAAGTTCCTGTCACGCTTGTGTATTCCGAGCAGGACTGGTCGCGGCCCGCGGAGCGGCTGCAGGTCGCACACCGGCTCACGAACGTCAACTCGATCACCCTGTCTGACGCGGGCCACTTCTCCGGTCTCGAACGCCCCGCCGATATGGCCCACATCCTGCTGGCGCACGAGCGCTAAGAGACCTAAGCGGAGAGGACGTCCTTGGCCGCGGGCAGCCGCGGGCGGGACCGATCGAGGAACACGGGCGCACCCGGCGAATCGGACAGCGCGCCCGGCGCGCTCGGGGAACGGCCCGCGAGCGTGGCCTGCACGACTTGCACAAATTCCCGCGGCTGGTCGTTCTGCAGGTAGTGATTTGCGCGCGGCAGCAACCAGAATTCGTTGTCGCCCGGCTTGGTTGCGACGTAGTGGTTCCACACATGGGCCGCCACCCGCAGCGGCGCGATGTCGTCATGAAGGCCCCACACCAGGGTGGTCTTCACGTGCATCGCCGCCAGCGCCTGCAGCCACTCCTGCTCGTGCTCGGCGCGCTCCACCAGGTACTGGATGGTGTTGTGCAGCACCCCCACGCCATCGTTGACCGCGAATGTGTCCGCCAGCGCTGCGATCGCCGGATCGTCCAGTCCCCGCCGCGGCGTGAAGAGGGACTGCCCCAACCCGGCGGCTAGCACCTCGGGTGTCGTGACCGCGAGCGTGGCCGCGGCCGTCTCGGGATTGAGCGCAAGCCGCTGGAACGCGGTCAGGTTGGACAGTGGGAGAAAGATGTTGCCGTTGGAAAGCACCAGGTTGGTCAGCTCGAACGGCCCGTCCGCGGACTTGCCGGCGAACATCAGCGCGACACTGTCGCCGCGATCGTGGGCCACGACCGCCCCGGTGTGCGCGCCGACGATTTCGGTGAGGTAATAGCCGACCAGCTCGCTGTCGCGCGACACGGTGTAGCTCTCGTCTCTGGGCTTGTCGGAAAACCCGAATCCGGGCAGGTCGAGCACGCACACCCGCTGGGCGGCGGCCAGCTCGTCCACGACGTCGTGCCAGTCGATACTGCTGGTCGGAAACCCGTGTACCAGCAGCAGCAGCGGCGCCTCCGGGTCACCGAATTCGGCGTGGAAGATGCGAAGCTTGCCGGTGTGGCGCATCGGCTCCTGCGGGACCCACTCGAAGTGACTGCCCGCCTCCAGCCATGAGCGAGCGATTTCTTCCATGGCGGCCCGATCCCTTTTTGCGGCTCCATCGCGGACGATTTCACCGTAGACGTTTCGCATCGACCCCAGCGATCCTGATGTAATCCAGCGAGTGAACAGCGAGGACGGAAGACAGTGACTCAGCAGCATCGGCCCCCAGTGACCCGCAACTTCCTCGGCCCGGGCCATGCCGAGTCGTTCATCTTCATCGCGATCGCGACGATTCTGCTCACCCGGTTCTATCTGAAGCTGACCGGCTACCCCCAGGTGGGTGGCGGGAACCTGCACATCGCGCACACCCTGTACGGAGAACTGTTGATGATGCTGGCCCTGCTGGTCGGCTGGCAGCTGCTGGGGACGGGTGCGCGCACGCTTGCGGTGGTGCTCGGCGGCATCGGGTTCGGGCTCGTCCTCGACGAGGTCGGGAAATTCGTCACCAAGACCAACAACTACTTCTACGGTCCGTCCGCGGAGATCATGTACGTGCTCGTCGTTGTGGTGCTGGTCGGCACCCGGGCCCTGCGTGCTATCCGCCCGCTGAGCGCACACGAATCCCTCGCGTCTGCAAGCGCGATCGCCGCGGACGGGGTCGCCAGGGGGCTGGGTGAGCACGAACGGGATGTGGGTCTGTGGTTGGTCGAGCGCGCGCACCACGGAGGCGCCGCCGCCGAGGATGTCGAGCATGTACGCGCCCTGCTGCAGTCGGCCCGCACCGCGCCGGAGCACCTTCACGCCGTTGCCACCTGGATCCCGCGGCTGATCCCCGGCTTTATCAACAGTCCTGGGCTGAGTCGGCTCATCGGCTGGGTCATCGTGGCCACGGCGCTCGGCAGCCTGTTCTTTCACACGCTGGGTGTCGCGCTGGGCGGGTACTTCTACCGCGACCGGTCGGTGCAGATCCACCTGGCCGGGCTGAGCGTCGGCACCGTCATTTTGATGCTCGGTGCGGTGCTGACGCTCGCGATGGCGCTGCCCGCGGCGATCGCGCTGCGGTGTGCCGACCGGGTCTGGCCGCTGCGCTGGCTGCGTGACGCGGCATTGCTGTTCACGTTGCTCAGCGCGTTGGTGCACTTCGCGACCGAGGGCTTTGCCGCACTGATCAACCTGTCGATCGGTCTGCTCGCCATGGCGATATTGAGCTTTCAGCTCGACCGGCGCGTAGGCATCTCCTCGGCGAGCCGATCCGAATAGGCCTAAGCGAACTCACCGACGGTGTAGTAGTCCCAGTCCGATACCGGGTGGGACTCGGTCAGGGTCGAGCCTCGAGGATCATGTTGAACGGTGTCTCCGTCGCTCGGCGGAACCGGGTGAAGCCACCATCGTCGACCATCACCTTTCTCAGCCGCCGTTCCCCCGCTTGCGCCCCCAGCGCCGGTCCATTCCGTGCCAGCGACACCGGAACGCAAATCAGCGATGACGCGGCGTAGAACAGCCGCCCCACCGGATTGAGGTTGTCGGCGATGTTGTCAGCTGCCATCGGCTCGACGAGCATGCAGTGGCCATCCGGTTTCAGCGCATGCTTGGCGTGACGAGCGGCACCTGACGGATCGGCCATATCGTGCAGGCAGTCGAAGAACGTGATCAGGTCATAGTCGTTGCCGGGATATGACGTGGCATCGGCCACCTCGAAGGTCGCGTTGTGCGCACTCGCCTTCGCCGCGCGTTCCCGTGCGGTGTCGATCGACGGTTCGTGGTAGTCGATGCCCAGAAACTGCGAATTGGGGAAGGCGCACGCCATGAGTATCGTGCTCGCGCCGTGGCCGCAGCCGATGTCGGCCACCCGCCCGCCGGTCTTGAGCTTGTCCACCACGCCGTCGAGTGAGGGCAACCAAGACGACAGCAGATTGGCGTTGTAGCCGGTCCGAAAAAACCTTTCGGTGCCCTCGAAAAGGCATGGGTGATGCTCACCCCACTCCATGCCTTGGCCGCTCCGGAAGTTCTCGACTGCCCGCTCGCGGACGTGGAAAAGGTCGCGGATGATCTGGTACGCCCCGAGAACATCGGCGGGCCCGTCAGGGTCGGCGAGGCAGAGGGTCTGCACCTCGTTCAGGGAGTACGTGTCGCTGGCGTTGTCGTAGTCGACGTACCCCCCGGCGGCCTGGCAAGCCAGCCACTCGCGAAGGTAGCGCTCGCTCGTTCCGGTCTTCTCGGCCAGCTCGTGTGCCGACATCCGTTGCGCCGCAAGCGCCGAGTACAGCCCGAGCTCGTCGCCGATCAGCATCAAGACCGCGCTGGCCGCCGCGCCCATGTCCCCGACCGCTTTGCCGAGAAACGCGTTGAGTTCCTCTTCGGTAACCGCCATCTCGAGCTCCTTCGGTCACAGCCGTGGCTTAACGGTAGACCTGCGCGGGAGCGCCGAGCTAGCAGCCGAGCTAGCAGCCGAGCTAGCAGCCGAGCTAGCACTGTCGAGCGGGCCCGACTAGTGCCCCCAGGGGTTTCCGGGAAGCTGCGGGAACGGGTTCGTCTCCGGGTACGGGTCTCCGCTGAAGGGGCCCACGGTGTGGCTGTCAGCGCTCGACGCGCTGGCCGGTGCCGCGAACGTCAGGACGGTGCCGGTGACGGCACCGAGCCCGAAGATAAAGGCGGCCGCGGTGTTGATGAGACGGGTCTTGAGCATTGCGAGTTCCTTTTCTCGGAGCCGCTACGCGCGGCTGGATCGGTCGAGAAAAGACTCGCGCCCGGCCCTTGTCGGATTCTTGTCGGATCCTTGGAACCGTCCGAGCGAATCGGTCGATCAGCCGGATCCCCGTTGGGCGTCCCGGGCGAGCCTGGCGGCGGGGCGACGCGGTGGGATCGGCGTCGACGGCCACCGGCGCGGCCCGGTCCACAGCGCCGGCGGTGCGTCGAGTTTGCAGGCGAGCAGCAGCGCGGCGGAGTCGTAGTTGGCGCGCCAGCCACGAAAGTGCGGCCAGGCTTGCTCGTCGGTCCGCTCGATCGGGTACCCGAGTTCGCGCAGCATTGCGGTCGCCGCCCTGAATTCGTCGAACGACACCGAGATCGGCCTGTCCGGGTCTGGGTCGTCATCTGCCGGCAGCTTCATGGATTTGGCGATCTGGTCCACCGCCACGAAGCCCATCCGAAGCGCAAGCCGCGCATCGAGTTTGGGTTCCCGCGACGGTGCCAGCGCCAGGTGCAGGGCGGCAGCGTCCATCACCGCGATCAGCGCGATCAGCCAGTGCGACAGCGGCCGCGGTGAGCGCAGCCTGACCAAACTCATGTAGGTGGTGTGGGATTCGGCAACCTCGGCGGCCCACCGCTGCCACCTGACGAACAGCTCCTCGAGAAGGCTGCTGGTGACGTCGTCATCGATCCCCCAACGGGTGCGGGCCAGGATCTCCGGTCCCCACGACGGGACGCCGGCGCGCGAGGCGAGCAGGGTGACCTCGCTTTCCCGCCGGTTGAACGCCGAATAGTAGGTCGGCAGATAGCCGACCTGCAGGCCGATGACGACCAGCCCGACGAACGCCGCCAAGTATTCGAGCGTTGTGCTGCCGGTGCCCACCGGGGCGGCGTAACCGAGGGTGAACATCGATGATCCCGCGGCCGAGAATGCCAGCCCCAGGTGCCCGTCCAGACTCGGCAACAGCAACAACGCGAAACCGGCAACGAGGAGGCCCAGCCACACCGCAAGCCGCGTCAGCAATGCCAGTGGGGACTGCCAGGCGAGGATGCGGTCACGCCGTTCGAATGAGCGGACACGCCTGGCCAGTTGGAGGAACAGGGCGTCTAGGGATCGCTCGACCAGGCGCGAAATCCGCGAATTGATGCTGCGCGGCACGACAAGCGTGCCGATCACACTCGACAAGGTGCCGATCACGACGAACAACCCGCCGGCGAAGCCCAGCCACGCAC
>Ga0153922_1000578_pt1 | contig 14573 bp, 16 predicted proteins | sample TSNJ006MetaG_FD_104723 | JGI IMG/M metagenome (GOLD analysis project Ga0153922, IMG submission 104723) | Attine ant fungus gardens microbial communities from New Jersey, USA - TSNJ006 MetaG | ecosystem: Host-associated > Fungi > Mycelium > Unclassified | place: USA: New Jersey, Brendon T. Byrne...
CGGGCAGGTGGCCGTGAAGCGCGGAAGGGACGCAGCCACAAGGCTGCCGAACAACCCCGAGACGGGGTGCCTGTCCGATGAGTGCTCACATTCACTCACCAGAAGGCAACGGGCCTGAGTCGGCGACCCTGCACCGCATCCTGGAGTCGGCGCGCGCGTGCTTTCTGCGGTACGGGGTCCGCGGCACGCGCATGGGCGACATCGCCGAGGGTGCCGGGATGGTCCGCCAGACCCTGTACGACTGGGTGTCGAGCAGGGATGAGCTCGTCGACCTGGCGATGGCTGAGCGCACCCGCGAGATGGGTGAGATCATCCGGGCCCGGCGCGTAGACCGTCGGGTGCCGGTCGGAGAGCAGATCGTCGACGTTCTCGCCGCGATGATCGAACTGGCCGGAAACGACCGCGAGTTCGAACTGCTCGCGCAGGCAATGCCCGAACGCCACGCGTTTGCGTTCCTGTCCGGCCCGTCGGCGCTCACCGACGTCGTCGAGTCGGTTCTGGAGCCCTACTTCGACCGGGCGCGTGACGAGGCGATGCTGCGCGAGGACATGGGCACTCGCGCGCTGGCCGAATGGGTGCAGACAGTGCTGGCTCCGTTGCGCACCAGGGACGACCTCGACCCCGGCTCGTTGAGAAGGCTGTTGCGGTTCTTCCTGCTGCCGGCGCTCGTCCGTGAGTAGCGACTCGCCACCCACCTCCCGTTTCTTTTTGAGATGTGATTGACCAAAATAGGCCGCGGGCCCTACACTGACACGCAACAGACGACATTAGGACAGAAGTGTCGTCTACCCCACCTCCAAGGTCCCCAAGGAGAACCATGCACGACCTTTACCCGCTATTCGGAATCGGTACTGGCGCAGTGTATTCCGCGTATCTGATCTTCGGCGCAGCCGCCCTCGCGACCCTGCTCTACTGCATCAGGGTCGCGCGCCGCGAGCATCAGCCCTGGCCGCTCGCGGTGTTCGGCGGCTCGGCGCTGCTGGTCAGCTACGAGCCGTTCAACAACTTCCTCGCCCACTGCGCCTACGCGACGGGCCCGAACCAGCACGAGATGCTCACCTGGTTCGGCCAGCACGTCCCGTGGATGACCTGGCTCATCTACATGTTCTACTTCGCGTTCGCGGTCCCGTTGCTCGTCCAGTGGCTCGACCGGGGCATGACCGTGAAGACCTTCATCAAGTTCTACGCCTGCGTGGTCGCCGCCTGCGCCACCTTCGAGCCGCTCTTCTGCAACGTCCACGCGGGCATTCGCTGGTGGTACTACTACGGCGACAACCAGGCCTTCAACTTCACCGGGCTGCCGATGTTCTGGTGGTTCGCCAACGCGATGGTGGTGGTCGCCATGGGCGTGACCTTCCACCTGCTCAAAAAGCATGTGTTCACCAACAAGGCGCAGCAGTGGCTGTTCGTCCCGCTCGCGCCCCTCGTGCTGTTCGCCGTCCACGGGTCGGCCTCGGCGCCGGTGTTCATCGCGATCCAGTCCACTGACAGCAAGCTGCTGAGCAGCCTGGCCACGCTCGCCACCATCGGGATCAGCCTGTTCTACGTCTGGCTGATGGCCAAGTCGGCGTGCGTCACCCGCACCGTGAGCGCCACCGAGCATGACACTCACCGGCAAATCGTCGCGGCCTAGCATGACCGTCGGCACCGTCACCCTCAACCGGCCCAGCACCAGGCTGACATTCGCCCCGGTGATGGCGGCTCTCGGCGGCGTCGTCGTCGCTTACGAGGCGGTCACGTGGGGGCGCTGGCTCGCCGCCGGGCCCGAGCAGGTCACGCGGTACCGCGACACCGCCTGACGTTGGATGCCCAGTTGCTGATCGGGGGAGTGGCCGCGCTGTTCTGGGACCCGTTCGGGAACTTCGTCCAGCCGGCGTTCTTCTACAGCTCGAACTGGCTGAACCTCAACTCCTGGACCGGATTCGCGCCCCTGGTGGTCAATCCGGACGCGAGCCGGATGCCCGAGCCGCTGTTCATCATGCTCGTCTACCCGTTCGGGCTGCTGGCGTTCGCGATGATGAGCAACGCGGTGATGAGGGCAGCCCGCAAAAGGTTCCCGCAATGGTCGGACTTGAAGGTCCTCGCGGCTGGTGCGGTGGCGGCGTTCGTGGGCGGCATGGCCCTCGAGGCGCCGATGTTCCTGCTGCACCTGTGGTCGCTCCCGGGCGCGCCGCGCGAACTATCGTTATTCGACGACGGCCACCGGTACGCCGCGGTGGAGTACCTGACCACCGGCATGGTGTTCGCCGGCTGGGCGGCGGTTCGCTACTTCAAGGACGACCACGGGCGGGCCTTCACTGAGCGTGGCCTGGGTCAAACCGGGAGCGTGTTTGCCATGATTGGCTGGTGCAGCTCGCTGCTGCTGGTTCTGCAGCTCATCGTGAACCTCTTCGCGTTCAAAGCCGCCCCTTACCCGAGCGAGTTCCCACGCCACCTGGTCAACGACATGTGCGACGTGGGGCAAACGGTGGGCACACGTTACGGCCCCTGCCCCGGCAGTCCCGGGTTCCGCTTGCCCGTCTCGCTACCCGGGCCGGCGCCGTTTTCCTGAACGACCAGCAACAGCAAACGATCGTTCGTGCACAACTTGACACCAACGACGCCCAGACATTAATTTTGAGATATAATGTTGCAATATAGTTTGGACGGTGCCTCGCCGAGGCCGGTCTTCGGACACTCGCAGGGGGAGTCCGATGACAGTTGAGGCGCGTTCGGACGTCATCCGGTTGAGCACCGCCGAACTCAGGTCGCGGGTTCGTGACTTGGTCGCCCAGTGGCGCGCCGCGCAGCGGTTTGCGCCGAGGTGTGATTCGTGGCTGCGTTCCTATGACCCGGCATTCACCAAGGAACTCGCCCAGCGCGGACTCATCGGCATGACCTGGCCGCGTCGGTACGGCGGTGGTGAATACTCCAACGTCGACAGGCTGGCCGTCACCGAGGAACTGCTACGCGCCGGCGCGCCGGTCTCGGCGCACTGGATCGCCGACCGCCAGATCGGTCCCGCGATTCTTCGGCACGGCTCCGAACAGCTGCGCGACAACATCCTTCCCGGCATTACCCGCGGTGATTATCTGTTCTGCCTGGGGCTCAGCGAACCCGAGGCGGGATCTGATCTTGCCGCGGTACGGACCTTCGCCCAACGAGTCGACGGTGGGTGGCTCATCACCGGCCGCAAGGTGTGGACCAGCGGCGCTCACCACGCGACGCACTGCTACGTGCTCGCCCGCACCGAGAAGGCCGAAAAGAAGCATGTCGGATTGAGCGAGTTTGTCGTCGATATGGCCACACCGGGCATCGAGGTGACGCCGATCGCCGATATGGCGGGCGAGCATCACTTCAATGAGACCGTCTTCGACGGTGTCTTCGTTCCCGACGGCAACCTCATCGGGGTCGAGGGCCAAGGGTGGCGACAGGTTGTCGAGCAGTTGTCTTTTGAACGTGGCGGCCCCGAACGGGTGTTGTCCACCTACCCGCTACTGACGCTGATGCTCGAGCGGTCAGATCGGATTCGCGAGCTGCGCCTAACACGAGACATCGGGGTGTTGATCGCGCGGCTGGCGACGTTGCGCCGGTTGTGCTGGGATGTGGCGCAACGAATGGACGAGGGGGAGTCCACCGTTGTGGAGGCCGCCACACTCAAGATGTTGGGCAATGTCTTTGAGCGCGACGTGATTACGGTTGCCCGCGACGTGCTGGGCGGGCCGAGCTCGTCGCCGCAGAGCCCGTACGGTCAAGCGCTGCTGGCTTCCCCCGGATTCAGTTTGCGCGGTGGCGCCGCGGACGTGTTGATGTCGATCATCGCCAAGCAGGAGGCGAAGCCATGAGCGACGAGCAGGCCGCATTGCGGGAGTTGATTGCTGACCTGGCCGCGAGCCACCCCGGCGAATCAGCCGCGGGAGAACTACCCGGCGCGTGGTCGAACATTCGAGAACTCGGCCTCGACGGAATCGGGGTCACCGAGGAATCGGGCGGCTCCGGCGGGACGCTGGCGCATCTGGCCGTCATCGTCGACGCGCTCGGCGAGGCCGGCTTGGGCCTCCCCGTTATTGAGGTCGCGACCGCGCGGTGGGTATTGGCGCATGCGGGCGCCGCCGGCGACGCGGCGTTGCCGATTGTTGTTCTGACCGGCGAGGCCGGCCAGCCTCGCGTCGTGCCCGACGTGCCTTGGGGGCGAAGCGCGGACCTCTTGATCGTATATTCCGAAGACGGCCCGCCGCGTGCCTACGACTTGACTGCCGGGAAGGCAACCCTGTCCCCGGATGTCAATTTGGCCGGCGAACAAAGGGACACAATCGATCTCGGCGAGACGACTGGCCGGGAGCTGGCCGGGGCACCTGCCGCGGCGGCGGTGCGGGAGAGATTGGGACTGCTGTGGGCCGCGGCTCTCACCGGTGTGATGCGGGGCGCGTACAACAAGACACGCGACCACGTCAGGGTGCGTGAACAGTTCGGGGCGCCTCTGATCAAGATTCCCGCGGTCGCCAGCGCCGTGGCCAACTTCAAGACGCAGTTGCTGCTGGCGGAAGCCGCAGTCGCTCGGGCCGTCGGCGCCGGCGAATGTGCCGATATGGCGTCGGTGGCGTCGGCGAGAATCATTGCGGCGTCAGGGGCAACGGAAGCGGCTCGCCTCGCCCATCAGCTGCACGGCGCGATGGGTGTGACTCAAGAAGATGGCCTGCATCGCCTGACGACTCGCTTGTGGGCGTGGCAGGACGCTGTGACCAGCGAACGCGAGTGGTCGATCCTGTTGGGGGAGGCGGCAATCGACGGCGGTGAGGAACTGGTGTGGTCGGATCTGACCCGGGCCTTCTGATGAGGGGCCTTCTGATGAGGCTACCCACGAACTACGACCTTGAAAGTGGTGACAACACATGAGCGCAGCGGTGATCGTCGATGCGATTCGTTCCCCGATGGCGAAGGGCAAGGCCGCCAAGGACGGTCGCCCCGGCGGGGCTTTATCGTCGCTTCACCCGGTCGAGCTTTTGGGCCAGGTTCTGCGGGCGCTGGTGGAGCGCAACGGCATCGATTCGGCAACGGTCGACGACGTCATCACCGGATGCGTCAGCCAGGTCGGCGAACAGTCGGGCGGCATTGGCCGGTTCGCCTGGCTCAGCGCCGGACTCGACGAGAATGTGCCGTCGGTCGTCATCAACCGCGCGTGCGGTTCGAGTCAACAGGCGGCCGACTTCGCCGCGCAGGGCGTGATTGCCGGCGTGTATGACATCGTGGTCGCCGCCGGAGTCGAATCGATGAGCCGGATCCCGATGTTCACGTCCCGGATTGGACAGGATCCGTACGGTCCAGCCGTGTTGGACCGGTATGCACCGGGTCTCATCCCGCAGGGTGTGTCGGCAGACCTCGTTGCCGCGCGCTGGAAATTGGACCGCGAAACGCTTGACGAGTATTCCGCGCGTTCGCATGTCCGTGCGGCCGCTTCGGACTTCTCGGATGAAATTGTGCCCATTTCCGTGCCTGGCCCGGACGGCGGCGCGGTTGTCGTCGACCGCGACGAGACGGTCCGGCCGAACACGACCGCCGAGAAGCTCGCCGAGCTGAAGCCCGTCTTCGAGACCGCCGAGTACAGCGCGCGCTTCCCCGAGATCAAGTGGTCGATCACGGCGGGAAACTCATCGCAGTTGACCGACGGGGCGGCGGCTGTGCTGATCATGAGCGAGAAAAAGGCAACCGAGCTCGGCTTGCGGCCACGGGCTCGTTTCCACTCATTCGCCCTGGCGGCCGATGACCCCATCTCGATGCTGACCGGTCCGATACCGGCGACGGAGAAGCTGTTGCATCGTGCCGGTGTCGCCCTAACCGATATCGACCACTACGAAGTCAACGAGGCCTTCGCCTCGGTTCCGCTCGCTTGGCAGAGCCACTTCGACGCCGATCCGGCGAAACTGAATCAGCGCGGCGGAGCCATCGCGCTCGGGCATCCGCTGGGCTGTTCCGGGGTGCGGCTGTTGACGACGATGTTGCACGGCCTGGAGGCGGCGGGCGGACGCTTCGGATTGCAGACCATGTGCGAGGCCGGCGGTATGGCCAACGCGACGCTAATCGAACGGCTCTGATCTCACAGCAGGCGATAGGACGGAAAATGCAGGTTAGTGGCAGTGTCGCCATCGTCACCGGTGGCGCCTCGGGGTTAGGACTGGCGACAGTCGACCGATTGCTTAAGGAGGGCGCGCAAGTCGTCATCGTTGATCTTCCGGGCTCCAACGGGGCGGAACTGGCCGCAGAACGAGGGGTTGCGGCGCAGTTCATTGCGGCAGACGTGCGGGACGCCGAGCAGGTCCAGGCCGCTGTGGACGCGGCGGAGGCGATGGGCCCGCTGCGGGTCCTCGTGCATTGCGCGGGGCGGGGCGGAGCGCTGAGACTGGTTGACCGCGACGGAAATCCGGGATCGCTCGAGCTGTATACCGAGGTCGTCACGATCAACCTGATCGGGACTTTCAATGTCCTTCGGCTGGTTGCGGCGAGCATGGCAAAAAATGAGCCCGTCGACGGCGACCGCGGGGTGGCGATCTTGACCGCGTCGGTGGCGGCGTTCGAAGGCCAGATCGGTCAGGCTCCCTACGCGTCTGCGAAGGCCGGCGTGGTTGGTTTGACCATCGTCGCTGCAAGAGACCTTGCCGGAAAGCAGATCCGGGTGTGCACCGTCGCGCCCGGCACGTTCGACACCCCGTTGCTCAATCGTCTCTCAGATGACGTGCGTGCATCCCTGGCCGCGTCTGTTCCGCATCCGAGCCGACTCGGCGAACCGGACGAGTACGCCAAACTGGCGCTGTCGATCATCGACAACGGCCTGCTGAACGGCGAGACAATCAGGCTGGACGGCGCGATTCGGATGCCACCACGATGAGCGAGTCATCGGTGCGGGTAGACGTCTGCGATTTCGTCTCGACGATAACGCTCGATCGTCCCCAGGTCCGCAACGCGATCGATCTGCCGACCGCGCTGGCGCTGGAACGCGCTCTCGACGACGCCGAGCGAAGCGGGGACGTCAGGGTGATCGTTCTTGCCGCCACGGGTCCGGTTTTCAGCGCCGGGATGGACTTGAAGGCGTTGACGCAGACCGGTGATCGGCCGATCACGCGTCGTCGCGGCGCATTTGGCATTGCAGCACATCCGCCGGAGAAACCGACGGTGGCGGCGGTCCAGGGCAAGGCGCTGGGCGGAGGACTCGAAATCGCATTGACCGCCGACGTGATCGTCGCCTCGGAGGACGCCGAGTTCGGGCTTCCCGAAGTGAAGCGGGGCCTGATCGCGGCCGCCGGTGGGGTGTTGCGACTACCCCGTCGGATACCGCGAAATATCGCGCTCGAGATGATCATGACGGGCGCACCAATCAGCGCGCAGCGTGCCTACGAGCTAGGACTGGTGAACAGGGTCGTCCCGCCAGGGCGCGCTCTCGACGTGGCGCTCGAACTAGCCCGGGAGATAGCCCTCAACGCGCCGTTGGCCGTCCGGATGAGCAAGTGGATCGCCGACCGCTCCGTCGACTGGCCCGCCGGCGAACTGTTCGACCGGATGCAGCCGAAGGCGCGGCTCATCCGGGAGTCCAAAGACGCGGCAGAGGGCGCACTTGCGTTCGTCGAAAAGCGTCAGCCGGTGTGGGTCGGAGAATAGGGGTCCTCGACTATGCCTGCAACTGAAACGGCCGTCGATTTCGAGGAGGAACGAGCGGCTTTCCTGACGACAGCCGACGAGTTCGTCCGACGATCGATCGTACCGACGCTGGAACAGGCTCGATCGGAGATGGGTTGTCCTCGAGCGGTTTTCGAGAGTGCCGCCGAAGCCGGACTGCTCGGGGTATTGGCGCCGGAATCGTCGGGCGGGGGCGGCCTGATCGACCCGCGTTTCGGTGAACTGGTGATGCAGGCAGCGACTCAAGCGGGTGCGCCGGGCACGGGATTGGCGATCGGCTTGCATTCGAATGTGGCCGTACCGTCCGTGGTCTCGTCGTATATCGGGCACGACAAAGATGACCTCTTGGCTGGAATGACCGATGGTTCAACATTGGTCGCAATAGCCGGGCACACGGGCGGGATCTCGGCCCAGTCGTCGGGCGCGGGTCTGCTGTTGACCGGAACCGCTCGGGGTGTCGTCAACGCGACGAACGCCGACAAATACCTCGTCGTGGTCGGTTCCCAGGCGGTGCTTCTCGATGCCCGCGCTGCCGTAGCACTGCCGCCGGTGAAGGTGCTCGGGGCGCGTGACGCCGGCAGCCGGGACGTCGTCTTCGACGGTGTCGGGGTGGATCCGGATGCGATTCTGGTGGGGGAGCGTCAAGCGGTCTCCGAGCTACTGACGGACTTCGCGCTTGTCTTCTCCGCGGTCAGCATCGCCGGCGCACGCGCCGCAGTGTCCGACACCGTCGCGTATGTCCAGGAACGCAAGGCGTTCGGCCGTGTGGTTGCCGAGTTCGAGAACACCCGGTCCGTTCTGGGAGGCGTGTGGGCGGAACTCCTGGTGGCGGCGTCCTACCACGACGACTGTGCCCGTCGGCGGGGGCTACGCGCATTGCGGCTGGCGGAGGCCGCCGCGGCTCTGGAGCGCAGCATCGCGGTGTACGACAAGGCGGTTGACCACGGTCTGCAGCTGCACGGCGGCTACGGGTACATGCTCGAGTACCCGATCGCCCATGCCTTCGCAGACGCCAGATTCGTCGGGCTCATCGCCGAAGCAATGCCGGGGGTGCGCTCGGCGCTGTTGGCGGACCTCGGCCTGTGAACTGCCTGGGGGACAATACTTCCCGGAGCCGCGCGTCCTTTCGGGATCGACGTTATGTCGATCGCGAGAGCAGGTCTTGCTGGCCCGCCGGCTCCTCGGTGTCCCCTGGGTCGGGGAGGCGATAGACGAACACCAGCATGATTGCGGCCAGTACGGCGCAGACGATGCAGCCGAGAATCCAAATGGGGGCTGTGAACGGGCCGCCCAGGATCCCAGTGGTCAGCAGGACGTAACCGACGCCGATGCCCAGGTACGCCCACATCTGTCGAAGGCCAACGCCGGTGCGGGTACCGCGTCGAACCATCAGCGGAATCGTGGCGGGCGCACACATTCCAAAGGTCACCAGGAACGTCATGAGGTAGAGCGGGTCGTCGAGGTAGTACTTGGCCACCGCCCAGAAGACGATGCCGGTGACTAAGGCGCCGACACAGTAGGCAGTCCATTGCGCCTGATTCAGGGTGGGCCCGAGCTCCTTGCGGCCGAACCGAATCGTCTGCACGAAGAAGATGACCTCAAAGCTGAACGTGACGATCAGACCCACCCAGAACAGTTTCGGGAACCAGTGGTCGTAGTGGTGGAACCAGTCGTTGAATTTCAGCAGGTAGCTGCCGTCGTGACCGATGAAGACCGTGGTCGCCCAGAGCGCCATGGGAGCGCAGCGGTCTCGTCTGGCGAGGCGGGCGCATTCGAAGAAGTAATACCAATTGCACAGCAAGGCGATCGCGCCGAGCACGACGATCAGAACGACGTGGTTGGAAACCTGGGTGAGGACGGCTCCCGGGTCGTACACAAGGACTCCTCGTGGGCAGGCGAAGATGTTGGAAAATTAAAAATACACTATGTCGCAAAAATACGTAACCCCGTGCGTCGAGCCGGTAGCATCCGTCGGTATGTATGAACCCCAGCTGATCTTGCATGCGCTCGACACCCACACGATCCCGATCCTGGTCGGCTTCGGTCTCGCGATGGTGCTGCAGACGATCGGGATGGTGAATGCGGTCGTGATGACGCACCGGGAGGGATGGATCTCGATTCCCTTGCCCTGCACCTATCTGTGGTTCGCTCACGACCTGGGAGTCGTGGTCCGGTTCGACACATGGTTCAACAAAATCGATCACTGGTTCTTCAAGCTGTTCTGGGTCGGGCTGCTCAGTGCCCTGCTGCTCGAATGCGTGTTCCTGGCGCAGGCCATGAGGGTGGGCCGCAAGGAGTACCTACCCCGAGGGACGCAAGCGCAATGGAATGCCCTGTTGTTGGGAGGGGCAGCGTTGTTCGTCCTGTGCTGGGAGTACCAGAAGACGATCTGGGACGACCCGCTCTCTCAAGCGCTGGCATCCACGACGATGTACGTCATCCCGCTCGCGGTGGTCCCCCTTGTGTTGCGCCGGAGGTCGGCGATCGCGCAATCTCCCGTGATCTATGGGTGCTTCGCGATCATGGTCGTTCTGTGGTGGGGGGTGACCGCCGGCGCCTACGGCCAAGGCTTCCGAACCTGGCAGTATCTGCTCTCCGGGATCGTGGCGTTCGTGACGTTGAGCGCGTTGACCTGGTGGATCTATCACCTTCGGCGGACCGGACAGGCCTTAGAGCCTGTGCTGGCGGACAGCAAAGCACCTGCGGCGGCGGCGAGCCAGTAGGGTCCCAGAGACTCCGAACAGATCCGAACCGGTCTAGCTGTCCTCGCTCGAATTGGGGATATAGCGGGCGGCGCCGACCAGCATCCTGACCATCTCGGCCACCAGCCGGTCCCCAGCACCGTCGAACAGCTGATCTTCCAGCATCGTCACCGCCACCACCATCACTGCGGCGATGCGTACCGACAGTTCCGGGTCGAACAGCAGGCCATGTGTCTCAGCGATGACCGTGCCCATCTTCTCCAGCTTTGCCAACGCCGGTTGGGCGCGGGCCGTCAGCGATCCCGACGCGGCCAGCGCCGCGACGAGCTGGCGGTTCTCACGGACCAGATCGTGAAGTTCTTCGACAAACTGTTGCAACACCTCTTCGGGTTTGCCGCCCGGTGTGGGAGCCGCGAGCCAGCGCGCCGTGTATTCGGAGAGGAACTGGTCGAAGGGTTCGATCACGGCGGCGTCGAACAACGCCTGCTTGGTGGGATAGATACGAAAGATCACCTGTTCCGCGACTTCGGCCCGGCGCGCGATCTCGCGGGTGGTGGCGTCCCCGTAGCCCCGCTCGGCAAATAACGCAGCGGCGGCGGACAGGATCCGGGAGCGCACCTCGGCGGAGCTGCGCCGAGGGCGCCGCGTAGATGGTGCAGCCGTGTTGGCGGGCATATCTGCATATTAGCGTAGTGAGCGTTCACTCGTTCTACGTAAAAACTCCTCGTGTTTCCGGCTATCCGGGTCTTGACCCGGCTGGCTCAGCGATACACGATCACAATATTGAGGTATTCAATCTCAAATGAGGTGTGGTGCCGATGCTCACGATCTGGCTGCGCCACCTCGATTCGGCGGCGGGTGATCTCGCCGGCGGTGGCATCCCGATATTGCGCTCGATCAACAGCGCTACCGCGGCGGAGCTTCGCCGCGGGCGCCGCGCAACTTGTACGTCCGAAGCCTTGTGGGCCCGGGATCGCCATGTTAGCGTAGTGATCGTTCACTCACTAGGGAGTAGGAGATACCGGAATGGATCACGACATCCCCGTGCCGTTCGAGGTGCCGATGCCTCACACGGCACAAACTGTGCTGATCATCGCGATGACCGTGATGGCGTTGATCAGCCTCGGTTATGCGATCTACGCGTCCATCCGGCGCCGCGACCTGGCGCACATCTGGTTGTTCATCGGCGCCGGCTTAGCCATTCCGTACGAAGCACTCGGCGACAACCTGGTCCACGTCTACTACACCGAGCGAGGCCAGATCGGGTGGGTCACCACATTCGGGCACAGCATCCCGGCCTTCATCGGGATCCTGTACTTCTGGTATTTGACGATCTTCGCCTACGTGATGATCCGGCGTGCCCGCACGGGTGTGTCGGCGCGCAGGTTCTGGCTCGAATGGTCGGGTTTCCTGAGCTTTGCAATCTTCTTCGAGATGCTCGTCACCAGCGTCGGCGGACCCACCTGGATCTACTACGGCCCGCAGGCTTTCATGGTGGGCGATGTCCCGGTCCTGACGCCCTTCACCTATGTGTCCTTCATGGTGGCGATCGCCGGCGCGTTCTGCGCGCTGGAACGCCTCTTGCCCCGGGGCCGGCAGTGGCTGATCGTCCCCGCTGTCCCGATGGTCATGGCCGGTGCCCACGCTGCGACCTCGTTGCCGCTGGCGGTCGTGCTGCACAGCGGAACCACGAACACCACCTACATCGCCATCGGCGCTATCGGATCCGCTTTGTTCGCCGTCGTCCTGGCCTATGTCGTCAGCCTCGGGGTGCGCAAGCCATGGGTGGGGCCATCCGTGGAAGCATCGCCGGCTGAGGCGACCGTGAGCGCCCGTTCACAGACCGTCCCGACTCCTTAGGATTCCGCTGATGTACGACGGACTACAAACCCTGACCGCCATCGACAACCACAAAGTGTGGATCTTGGCGCTGTGCGCGTTGGCGATGGTCTTCAACTACATTTGGTTCTTCGCCGCCTACGTGATTGCGTGGCGTGAGAAGGTGTACTCGATTCCGATCTTTTGCACCCTGTTCTGGTTCGCCGGCGATGGAACGTTTGTCGCTCGATACGACACCTGGTTCCACACATACCACCACTGGTATGTCGAACTGTTTTGGGCCGCATTGCTGTTCACCGTGATGTTCGAGGTCGCCTACATCGTGCAGGCGATCCAGTATGGCCGGAAAGAACTGCTGCCGTCATCGACCCCGAGCCAGTTCGCCACGCTGATCGTGGCCGGGGCCGTCGCGGCGGTCATCGTCTGGAATTTCCTCAACCACACGATGGGTGACCCCATTGGAATCGCCTACTTCTGCATAGCCAACGTCGCTCTGCCGCTGATGTATGTCGGCATCCTGATGCGGCGCCGCACCAGCGCGGGAACCGCCCCGGTGGTGTGGTGGGGCTACCTCGGGATGATCACCTGCTGGTTTACTGCCCTGGCGCTGTTCTTCGGACCGGAATTCCGCTCATTCTGGTACCTCGCGATGTGGGCCGTCTGCACTGTCGCGGGCGTCGGCGTGCTGGTCGCGGTCAAGCGGCTGCCGAAGGCGCTCCCGGAGCAGGTGACCACACCGCCGACCAGCGGTGCGTCTCTCACCCGCTGAGCCTTGGCCGGGAGCGGCGTCCGGTCAGAACTGGAGGATGAGCCGTCCCCGGACACCGCCCGCCTCTAGAAGTCGGTGAGCGTCGGAGGCCTGCTCGGGCGGCACGATCCGCGCGACTCGGAGCGTGAGGTGGCCATCCTCTACCTGCTGCCGCAGACGGTCGAACTTGGCGTGCTCACGGGCATATTCACCGACCCGAACGGGATGGAAGCTGATGCCGCGTTCCCCGGCCTCCGAGAACCAGCGAAGTGTCGCGATGCGGCCGCCGTCGCGAACCGCCGGCAGCGCGAGCCGATCGAACAGCGCGCCATCGACAAGCCCGTCCACGCCTTCCGGTACGGCAGCACGGACCCGCTGTGGGAAATCGTCGCCCCGCGGCAGCACGATATCGGCGCCCAGTTCCTTGACGAGAGGTTCGTCGCGCGGTGCGGCGTCTCCGATCACACGCAGACCGTCTGCCTTGGCCAGTTGGATGGCATAGCCGCCGACAGCGCCGGCGGCTCCGGTGACTGCGACGGTCTCGCCCGGTGTGAGGTCGAGCAGATCCAGTGCCAGGCGCGCGGTGAGGCCGTTCATCGGCAGTGACGCGGCTTCAGCGTCGGTCGCGCCGGCTGGCACTCGGACGGCGGATTCGGCGGGGACCGCGATCCGTTCGGCGTAGGCGCCATGGACTCCGTTTGGCAGCACGATTGCCATCACGTGGTCGCCGACCCGCAGGTCGGTCGAGACGCCCTCGCCGATCTGCTCGAGTACCCCGGCGGCGTCCATGCCCAGCACGTGCGGCATCGGCACATCCTTGACATCGGCTCGGGCGCCGCTGCGCCGGAGCGTGTCGGTCGGGTTGACCGCCGCCGCATGGACCCGGATGCGCAGTTCGCCGGGGCCGGCCGCGGGTTCCGGGAGTTCCAGGACACGCAGCACCTCAGGTCCGCCGAATTCGGTCAGACCAACGGCTTTCACGACTGCGATCAACAGTCCTTCGGGCCGACGTATTCCACGGTGGGTGTGGCTCTGCACGTTTAACCGTTTCCGTTGGGCGCCGGCACATCCACCCACGATGCGCAGGTCAGGACGCCGTGAAGTACTCGGGCGGAGGAATTGAGGGGTTCGGTAAGACAGCTACTCAATGCCTAGGTCAACGGTCGTCGCGTGGTTGCAGTCCTGTACCAAGGACAAGCAATCGAAATGATGCTCGGCGGTTGATCGCTAATTTGGCTGGGCCGATGACTTTAAGGCGCGGCGGAAGTCTTCACCGATGTCATCTGTGCCGTGTATTGGAGGCTTGCATGTTCGAAGGCGCCATCCGCGACGCTCTCTGGTCGGCGGCCCACGCTGAGCGCGCCGCGCTCGCAGACGATCTCGCCGGCCTCGACGGTGCGCAATGGGCGCAGCCGTCACTGTGCGGGCGGTGGGTTATCGAGGAGGTGGTCGCCCACCTCACAGCCGCCGCGAGCATCGGTCCGCTGCGCTGGTTCGCCAGTGCCCTGGGCGCACGATTCGACTTCGACCTGCATAACGACCGGCGTTTGGCCGCGCACCGAGGCGGAACACCCGCCGAGACGCTCGAGCGGTTCCGGCGTGTCATCACCAGCACCACCGCGCCACTGGGACCGACC
>Ga0153922_1000580_pt1 | contig 14534 bp, 16 predicted proteins | sample TSNJ006MetaG_FD_104723 | JGI IMG/M metagenome (GOLD analysis project Ga0153922, IMG submission 104723) | Attine ant fungus gardens microbial communities from New Jersey, USA - TSNJ006 MetaG | ecosystem: Host-associated > Fungi > Mycelium > Unclassified | place: USA: New Jersey, Brendon T. Byrne...
CTTTCACCAACAACATAAGCGCAAGCGTGAGGATGACCAGCTGGCACCACCGGCTTGAAGTAAAGAGATGAAATAGTTGTATAGTTTCCGGGAGAAAAGAACATGGCGAAAAACCACTCACCAGGACGCTAAGATCAACAATTCGAAGACCACTTATACCCTTGACTCTCAGATCTGGGTCTACAACACCCCATTTCTCTCCAACAGGAGAGATTGATGAAGTTCCAGCAGGATGGAAGACTGTCAAAGTGTTAGACCTGATATATTCTTCCAGGTCGGCATCAGTATCAGTGGTAGTGCTATTGAGTCCATTCACTGGTTCAAGGATATATCCCTTCCACGGTGGTGTAGAGATGAATCGTTGCACGCTGCGAAATGCGAACTTCATCATTTTGAAATCAATATCTGAGGTGTAAAAGCCAGGGTCGATGAGAGGTGCAGTGAAAGGATCAGAAGTATTAAGCATTATGGAACCTCCTGTAGGAGATCACTGTCAGCGTGGGATCAGGAGGTTAACTCGAAGACATACGAGACGCGGGCGACACGACCGCTGTGACCGCGCTGAAGAAAGCTCCTTTGGGCGGAACGGGGACCAGTCCAGGGATGATACCATTCTAAGGTTTGAAGCGATCAGGATCACCTTTGAGGCCATAGATACGAGTTATACACACAGAGAATATTATTTCGAAGTGTGGTGTATAATTACCAGCCGCTGGATCCTTGTCCTCAATCCAAAAATCGTCTGTGACCCTCAAGAAAGCCAGCTGATTCAGGTAAGTAGCTGCCAGTGGACCCGTATGAGAAGTCATCCATTCCTGAAGCTGTTTTTCACCGACTGCTGGGTCTCTTTCTGCGGCTTGAAAAGTATCACTCGCGTTTACATTTGCTAGCCATACGTTCGTAATGAATGGATGATCCGAGAGATTACGACCGACAGATGGGTTATCAACAAGGATCGGGATCTTCAATGAAGACAATAGCTTCCGATCACCAATGCCTGAGAGTTGGAGGAGTTGAGGGGTGTTCACTGAGCCTGCAGATAAAATCAATTCCTTCTCAGCTTTCACGGTGCACTTTTTGTATACTCAGCAGATCCTTTGGAAAAAATACGAAGCAACACATACTAGTCCTTCCGGCATCAACGAATTCAACACCGAGAATCTGCGGCTTGCCATCATGCGATGTCCCTGTTCTGAGCACTCGAGTGACCCTGGTGTTTACAACAACGTTCAAGTTCTTGCGCGAGATAAATTGTGGTCCTAGATATGAAGTTGCAGAGCTGCTTCTCCTACCATCGCTGATTGTTGCCTGGGAGTAACCTGGAAGATACTTAGGTTACCGAATTCTATCAGCGGGATGACTGTGCTCACCAATTCCATTCGGACGTCCGGAGTTCATATCTAGGTTGAACGGGAACTCATCCGGATAGCTTTGGGTGGTTTGAATGATCCTAGAGTCGATAGGAGCTTGAGCGAAGCCAGAGAGGCTGACTCCGTTGATTCCAGTAGTACTGTGAATGGCAGGATCAAATTGACCGGTAGTATTATGGTGATCAGCAGGTTCAGTCCACTTTTCATTCTGTTTCCAATTACCGTTAATCTCAGCAAGATCATGTAATTCAGGTGACAAGCCTTGCGGAAGTATTGTTGGACAGAATTCCAGCTCCATCCCTCATCCCCAGAAATGGACGCATATCGATCCCAATCTTGGGATGAACCCCGATTGTACACCATATAGTCTGACAGAATAAAATTATGATGGTCAGGGTCATTGTTTGACTCAAAGAATAACTCACTGACAGAGCTTGAACCACCAAGTATGTGACCTCTTGGATAGATGATCGAGCGATCGTTGAGCTCTCTCATAGGAAGAGTTGTGTAGTTCCAGTCCCAAGCCGTGAATGGGGTAACTCTGCTGGCGAAGAAGGGGACCATGGAATCCAGTACGCCCTCATTCCTGCATTATCAGACATCAAAGCTTAGCTGGAGTGGTAAGGACGCATGAGGAAGACATACGAAGGACCTGCTTCAAGAACCAACACATTGAACAGAGGATTTTCTGTCAGTCGGTTCGCCAGAGCATTACCAGTAGTGCTGCCTGGATCATGTATGTCACTCCTGATCTCGTTCAAATCGAGCTTCGAAAAATCACCTCCAATAATTATGAAATCGAAGGGAGAGTGCTTTGGAACCTCATCGAAGTGTTCATAAAGCTTTCCTTTGACAAGGCTTGCGAGCGCTAATGTGACAAGAAATCTAAACGAGTGCATGTTTAATGCATTCACGTAGCCTTGCTTTATATAGCCCTTGCTTTATACAGCCAACATCTGTCCTCTTTGTGATAGGTTCTTCGGATTATCTGAGATACTGGGTAACATATCCAGAAATCTGGGATATTCTGAGGATGTAATGCACGTGTGAAATTTCAGAGGATTAATTCTGAGATGTTGTCACCTGTTACACCGTGTTGTGCACGATCAACATCATTATTGAAGACGAGACACTGCTTGCATGTTGTGCAACGGTCCTTACAGTATGCCATAATGCTCTTCAAACACGCGAAACTCAGGAACAGCGCTGATGGAATCATGATGAGCATATTCTTTCTGTTCTATATTGGAAATGACATCTGTAGTGGAGATGATATATCACACTGATTCTCACTTAAAAGGAGATTAAAAGGAGAATAGGTACCTCGGGAGGTCTGGGTCTGGGAGTTTTCTTGCAGATGTCGTGATCTGGGAAAGTGACAGACTAGTCCGAGGTCAGACTGCTTGCACGAAGTCAAAGTCACCCACTATAAACATTTTCTATCTTCACCTTCTCCACATGTTTCTATATGACTTTTATTAAACAATAAGTGATCTAACTTATTCGGAGTGAACGGCCTTCCGTGGGAAAGAGATCCCCTTCTGCACCAAACCATGCCCCACATCAAAGTTAAAGACGCCACAAGTCGCCTGTATGAGTATATTATCGCCGGTATGTTTAAACTTGAAACAATAAAGGAGATATTCATAATTCTTGTCATCAGGAGGAGGTGTAAGTGTGATCACTCGGAAGATGTGGGTCCTGACCGGGTATCTGGGTGTCAGACTGCTGGACCGGCCGATTATCGGAAGATCCACGAATATCAGTGCTCGTTCTTGAAGCTGGTGGGTTGAAGGAAAATGATCCTGTAATTCGTGAGCACAATGGAACGGAGTTTACAGAGGTGTAGGTTGACTGGGACCCAATAGTCCACATCCACCAATCTAAACAAATATTTGGCCAAGATGATTACGAGTGGAGTGCTGTGACGGTGGGCCAGATAGCCCGTTCAATCGTCTCTCAAGCTAACATAAAACACAGACACCTCAGAAATATGGTCTTGATAATATGTTTCCTTGGCCAAGGTTAGCCAGGCTCTCCCTCAGCTTCACTCCTTGAAACTAACAATTCCTGATAGAGGTCGTGTGGTTGGGGGGAGTTCTGCAGTCAAATTTGCTGCCTACAATAAGCCCTCTAAGGAGGATATAAGCGGTTAGTAGATGGGTGTGAGTTGTTTTCTCACTCGGGTAGAACTGATAAATACAGCTTAGGAGACATTAGGAAATGAAGGATGGAACTGGGACAGATTTAACATATACATGGAGCGAGCAGTCACGTGAAAGCTGTCTTCTGATCTGTTTGTTAACCTGACAATTCAGATACACGCCGCCCAACTTTCCAGACGCTGGACATGCCAGAAGAGGGACCCTGGATTCAGTCAGAGAGTTATGGAAGAACCCAATTGGCAACGGTATCAATGTATTTTTTTAGGTTTCCGAGTTTCTGATGAATTTACTTCTCATCAGGTCCTGTCCATGCTTCGCACCCGCAATTGCGTACCGACCTCGATATTAAAATTTATTCTACGTACCAAAATCTTGGGTTCCGACCGGCTGCTGCTCCTGTGAGTTACCTTTGAATTTCTTTAATCGTTACTGTGTATTGATTTTGTTTTACATCAATAGTTGATGTGTGTATGTTCTATTCTCTCCTTGCTCATATTCACAGGCTGGCGCCACCATATAGCCCAATAGTCTTGTGATGGGCGCTATGACTCTCGACCTGGAGACCAGCCTTCGATCTTTTGCTGGCAACGCCTACTGGGAATCGAACTCTACCAGATCGAACCTCGATTTGCTGACGGGTGCTTTTGTTCATCGCTTGGTGGCCACCGAAGATGAAGGCGAACTCGTCATCACCGGTGTGGAGTTCTCCAATAAATCTGACGGGGGGACATGCATTGTCAAGGTTTTGAGGGAGGTAATTTTGAGTGCTGGGTGCGTACTTGCAATCTTGCTTACCTTCCCAACAATGAAAACGGGTTTAATTGGCATCAGTACCCTTTTTGCGCCCAAAATTTTGGAGCTTTCCGGTATCGGCCATCCCGATGTTCTCCGGAAAGCCGGCATCCCTGTCAAGTTGGCGTTGAACGGCGTTGGAGAGGATATACAAGAGCATATCCATGTCAGAGTTATATTTGGTATGAGCTATATTTTGCAACAGGAGCATGACTTGACACGGGATCAGGAGCTCCCGGATAGCATTCCTGATGAAAGTATCGGTGACCTCTACAACCCTGAAGTCGCTGAGAAACACAAAGAGCTTATGTGCGCCCAGTTTTTCCGCTCTTTTGTTCTCTCACCTTTCTGACGATGGTGCTCAGCATCAAGGGCAAAGGCTTGTGCTCTGTGGGAAACACCACCTTTGTTTTCGTTCCGTCCAGCGCTCTATCCGAGAAAGCTAACGAAATAACTTCCAAGACTCGCAAGCGAATTGAGGCTGAGATAGCCGCGGGCAAATATTCTCTCAAGACCGCTGAGCAGCTCAAGACTCAACTTGAATACCTGGAGAAGAATGTCCCATCTTGCGAGATCATCAATTCTTCGCAATACCTCGGTGGCGCATGTGAGTCTTCATTGTTTTTCAATGCCATGCGTCATTGAGCGAGCGTAGCTCCCCCTCACCTAGTAAGAGATACTAGTCGTTCCTCGCTACTCTAAATGAAACATTCTCCAGTGGAACCATTGTGCGCCCTTCAAGATGCCTTTTGATCCTTGGATTGTGTACTTATCATGAGGCAGCATGTGACCAGCTCTGACCCCTAGACACAACCGGCCTTTGATCCTCACTACTTTAAACAGGGGATAGGTCAGTTTTACAAAGTACCCGTTCTCAACCGCTCATAGTCGGGTGTTAGACCTCGAAATTCTGAGAGAAGTAGTTTAAATTCTCCAGGCAGGTATTGCAGGGACAACTGTTCAAGGACTATTTGCAAGGTATTTCTTCGAAGTCACTTTTGATTCTTCTATGATCTGTCTCATTTCCTAGGCGAAATGCCTGTGGAGTTGATTCCTGGAGTGCTGCACGCCAGCGACGAAGACATCGAGGGTACGCCAATTCTTGGTAATTGCTGAGTTTACGGAGACCCAAGGGTCGCAATAGAGTATCTCAAGAAATATGCTGGAACCGTTTTTCGTAAGTTGGCAAGCCGATGCCTTTGGTGCTCCGATGTTGACCCGATTTAGACACGGTCGGTTCTGGTGCAATGCTACCTCGGGAGAAAGACGGGGTCGTTGACACGAAACTCAAGGTGAGACATGATTTATCCATCGATGATCTATGGCTCCTGAATCGTGTCTTAAGGTTTATGGGACAAAGAATCTCCGTATTGCTGACCTTTCTGTTGTTCCACTTCAAGTTGGATCAGACACTCAAAGCAAGTGTTGAATCTATTTTTTAGCTGTGATTCTAATGGTGGATCTTGGCAGGTGTCGCGTATGGGATTGGTGAAATTGATGAGGATTTGTGTGTTTTGGTAAAATGCTGGTTTTTTGACCAACTCCTCCAGCCGCCGATATTATCAAAGGTATCTTCTAGGCTCGCGGCGGTCCAGAGAATCACTTCATCGTTCCATTTTTATCTTTGTGTAAGATATACGTCAAGATTTGAGGATTCCGATAACAGTAGAGTTTGAGATAAGGAGGGCGTATCTGGACGCTTCTAGCTGCAAATTGAATTAAACCATGATTTGTGTATTCTGGAATGCCTATCTACTACAACTGACGTTTGGGTACTGGAATGGCACAAGTGATCGGGTGAAAAAAGATGCAGGTAATCGGTGGTTAGCTAATCTAATCAATTAAGTAATCACAATGTTACGCAAACTACCACCATGGCATCGGCGCCTGCTTCATTCTCGAGCCTTTAATCCATCCACCGTTGAACGTGTTGAAGATGAAGTGGATGTTTGTATCGTGGGCGGAGGACCAGCAGGACTCAGTGCCGCTATCCGATTAAAACAGCTCGAAAAGGAGAAAGGCAAAGAAATACGTGTTGTTGTTCTCGAAAAAGGTTCAGAAATAGGTGAGTGCGATTCTCCCTTTTTTTCTTACAGTTTTCAAATAACTGGAAACGAATGTAGGGTCACATATTCTTTCGGGGGCTGTAATTGAACCTCGAGCGTTGAACGAGCTACTCCCTCATTGGCAAACGCTTCGCAACCATCCCTTGACTCAACCCGCGACGTCTTCTCATATGCGCTTCTTGACCCGTAACAGGGCCATTCCACTACCTCATCCACCTCAAATGAACAACAAAGGTAACTACATCGTATCTCTTTCCCAATTTACCCGGTGGCTGGGGACCCTGGCTGAAGAAGACTACGGTGTCGAAATCTATCCGGGGTTTGCGGGATCTCAGTTACTTTTGAGTCCGACGCCCGACGCTTGTGATGCGTGGGGTGATCCCGTTCGGCGTGTGCAAGGGGTGATTACGAATGAAGTGGGATTATCACGGCGGTTTACGATGAAATCGACGTTTGAACCTGGGATGGTGTTTCGTGCCAAGGTCACGCTTCTAGCTGAAGGTGCTCATGGGTCGTTGTCGAAACAAGCGATGCAGATGTATCGGCTTGGGAAAGAAGCGCAACCTCAGACGTATGGGATCGGATTGAAAGAAGTATGGCGAGTGGACCCGAGCGAGTACGAACCAGGCAAGGTGGTTCATTCCTTGGGTTGGCCGTTGCCGTATGATGTTTATGGAGGAGGTTGGGAGTATCACATGGATGGAGGTCTTGTCAGCATTGGGTTAGTTATCGGTCTGGACTATAAGAATCCGTATCTCAGTCCATACCGGGAGTTCCAGGTACGCTAATAATATTCCTCGTATCACCTTTTTTTTTTTTGAAATACTGGCACAGCGCATGAAACATCATCCTCATTTCCGGAGATTGTTATCTGGAAAAAGCTCGGAACGACTCGCTTATGGTGCTCGCGTGTTGAACGAAGGCGGACTTCAATCGGTGCCTCGCCTTTCTTTCCCTGGTGGTGCTCTGATGGGGTGTTCGGCTGGATTTGTGAATGTAGCGAAAATCAAGGGTACGCATAATGCGATGAAGGCGGGAATGCTTGCAGCGGAAAGCGCATACGAGGCCGTTCATGGCAAGGAAGGGGCGGGAGATTTGTCGTCGTACGAAAGGGCGTTTAAAACGTCATGGGTATATCAAGACCTTAAGGAGGTGCGGAATCTGAGGCCTTCATTCAATACGGCGCTGGGGATCTGGGGTGGGATTGTGTATTCTGGGATCGATTCGTTGTTGTTGAAGGGCAGGACGCCTTGGACGTTCCGACACGGGGATCATGGCGTGGGTTCGCTAGATTCGAGACATACGGAAGCGGCGTCACGGCATAAACCTATCGAGTACCCTGGGTTTGAACCTCCATTGTCGACGGATCTGATGACGAGTGTATCACTGACGGGGACGAATCATGCAGAAGATCAGCCTGTGCACCTGCGTGTGGCGACGACGGCAAAGTATATGAACAAAAAAAGCCCTGCATGTGGTGCAGGCAGTGAGGCGGTGGAAACATGTGCCGAGGGAAAAGAAGTGGAGGAGGAGGAGCAAAGAAGAAGAGAGCATGTGCGAATTAATGTGGAGGAATATGGAGGATTGCTTGGGCGAGCGTGTCCTGCTGGAGTCTATGAGTATGTTGAGAGTGGCTTGGTGATCAATTCTCAGGTGCGAGTTATAGTGGCCATTGCGCCTATTTATTTATCTAGTTTACATACAGAATTGTATCCACTGCAAGCTGTGCGACGTCAAGGTACCGACGCAGGACATTACATGGACAGTTCCAGAAGGAGGAGGAGGACCCAAATACAGTGAGTACGCCACTTTTGTAACCTTTTTGTGACTGACACAACCTAGCGATTACGTAGCAATACATAGCAGTAGTGTTGTAATCCAATTAGTCAGCGAGTGGTTTTGTGTGATCGTGAGAATATGAATTCTAGTAGTGGCCCTCATGTTGGACGGGGCAGTCTTGTCGGCGTTTCCGGCGCCGCCGACGCACATTCCGCTTGGTCCGAATCTGCTGTCGCTGTCCCCGAACCCTCCCCCATCAAGGCCGCCATCTCAGCCTCTCCCACCCATCCCCGTACCGCATAACCGGGGTCTGGCAGGGCGCGGTGGACGTCAGCGGCGGTCATCGAGCCCGGACATCGCATCAATGTTGGAGGACAGCGGTGAAGATCCAGGCCTCGACCTGCACACGCCCCTGCCAAGTCTTATGCTCAAACACGGCCTGCTCTCGCCACACTCGAGGCTGCTACGAGGAGAAGGGAGGGATGAGCGGGACAGTCGAGTACGGAAGGAACGGCACCGGGACGGGGAGACGCTGCGGGAAGGCGTCGGGCTGACGACAGGTCTGGGCTGGAGCGATAGCGAGGACGAGGACGCGCCGTCGCCCCTGACCCGCCGACTTTCCTCTTTGAATCTCTCCCGCCGACATCGCGTCTCCGCTGCAACAAATTCAGACGACACTCTTTCCTCTCCTTCAAGTTCTCTCAGCGATCCCCGTCTTCAGCCTTCCATCTCAAGAATCCGTCCCATGTATTTGACTCGCCGCCATGTCTCTGCCACAGCAGACCGTCCACCCGTTCCCATCCCTTCACCTGCTTCTTTGCTCCCCTATAAATCCCTTCCTTCCAGCCCCATCATTGACCACACTCCTAGGCCAAAGCCAAGAACAGGCACTGGTATGCTCTACAGACGAAGTACTAGCCATCAACCAAGACAAGATCACCTCCTCACTCCAAGGGCCGTCAGTGCTGGTCTGGCTATCCGACCCAAGCTCAAGGCTCCTCCCAGTCTAGTCATCAACCCTGTCACAGACCATTCCACTCACACTTCACCCTCGACTACCCCGATTGGTCGCGCTTTTTGAGTCCTTTTATCCTATATTTCTTCTAAATCTAAGCGCCTATCAGTTGTTTTTTACATGTAATGGAATGTGACTATTAGTGTACATGCATCAAACTGGTCACTTGACTTGGACTGTAGATATGCTTTGGATCCAATACATCATCGCCCGCATTATTCTTAAAGAACGGAAAATAATATTTTATTGACACTAGGTAGGATATAAATAGGTGTGTGATCAAGAGTTATTAATAGAAATTCAGGAGGTGTCTATCAGCTTCTCTTCTTTCAATACCGATCTTATGATTGGAGGTGCATCTATAATATGTACCGCAGGGTCCGCTACTGTGCCCCCCAAGTGATGCAGTGATGACGAGTTAAAGAATAGATCAATGCTTTGATACAATTCCATTCTATAGCTCTTCACATAGATGATCACAATGTATTGAGAGTAAGCTTGTCAGTGCTATACTTGCTATAGTCTTCCTTCCAAAAGTATTTGGGACAGCTCTCAGTATGCTTTTTTTTTGAGTCCTTCATTAACATTATTTGTTTTGACAAGTAAGAATTCCAATTCTGAAAAGCCTCATTACTTCTTCTCCTTTAACCATTACCATTCCTCCGAAGGTGGAGTCTCCTTTTGGAAGACCTATCTCTTAGAAGTGTCTATTATACCAAACATCAGCTAATTCATGCTCCATACCATCTTGCAGGGAACATTGTGAGCATTGTGTCGTATGTTCTCCTGCACCTGCACTGTCTGAGGGCTAGAGGCTCATAGTGACTTATTCCTTGAATATGCTGCGCACCATTAAGGGTCCCTGTTAATCTGAATCAAATTTGGTAGCTTTTCTGGAATGTGTTGCACAACATCAGGGGTTAGGTGGGTTAGTTGGGGACAGCATAAAATGAGGTGAAAAAACAGAGTTATTTGGGATTGAATGAATCGAGAAGCACAAAAGTCAGATACTTGGAGAACAAGGCCACTTTCTTAGATAGTCTTCTTTCTTTCTCTTCCAGCATTTCTTGGTATTACATGAGGTGATTGGAGGTACTACTTACAACCTGTACCGCAGGGACTATATTTAAGCACCCTTTTCCATATAGATTTATTTGATAATACATAAAGTTATAATAGAAAATCGTCCTTGTGTACAGATGCATACGCAAGCATATAGAATCCTCAGATGATCTGCGTACTTTTTTTGCGAACAAGCATTTGGCGGGCAATAATCAATCCAATTGTTGCTATCAAGACTGGTATCTATACTGGCATGAGTATACAGTTCCTCGATATGAAGAAAGGAGAGTAAACCTACACCACTGAATGTGATGGGCTTTATCCAAGAAAAGTTTTTTCCAAGGAGCCTTCCATCCACCGGATAACCTATCAGAACACCAAAAGAAGCAACGGCAAAAGCGAGCCCAACTCGAATTCTAACAGGCACCACATTAAAATTTGAAATACCCAGCAAAATGAGACCAGTTTACCCCACTTCACTTGTGTCTCTGGCCATGGTGGCAAATACAGGACTAGTCAGTGCAAACACTATCATTTACATCCAGTTAAAGGGTTGTCTATGAGACATGAAACATACCAGCACCAGACACTAATCCATAGAGGATAGCGAGAATAATCATGCCAGCAACAGTCTTTGCGGCGGTCATTGCGAAAATGAGGACTGCGGTAAATAAGATGCAGGGAATTCCAACATTAAGGGCACCGTAACGATCAGCCAGCATGGTCGGAATGATTCGTCCAGGAAGTGCAGATGCATTCAGAATCGCGACCTATAAGCCAGCAATAAGAGATTGAACTGACGATGAAGAAGGGTGACTAACACAGTAGAATGCAATTTGGGAGTCTATGCCATGAAGTATAGAGAACAATTGCAAGTAAAAATCTATGAAAGAATTCGTTTTCCAGATATGTCCATATTCAAGTAGGGCAAATACGCACATGGGAAGAAGACACCCCAGTTTGCTAAAAATAATCTGATATGGTATGAGTGAAGTGATCACGATAATATCCTGAGATCTCACTCACGAAAAGACGGTAATCAGGTAGGGTATGTCGGTCATTATTTCTCTGATATTAACCTTGGGGCGTTCAGTCGTCGAAGCATGTGGATTGGGTTTCATCAGCAGGTTGGCGAATAGCAATATGCCAAGGACCATAAAGGAAGAATAGCGGATTCCCCATTGGAAGCCAGTAGAGCTCTTGAATAGGCGATTGAGCATGATTGGGAAGATGATGCCGCCGATGGAAGAACCTGAATTAATAAGAGCATAAATAAAAACATGCGTATTAAGATGACGGGATAATGAAGAAGACAGACCAGTGGCAACGATGCCCATGGCAAGACTTCTACGGGAATGCCAATGATGTGATTGAATGATGACGGAGGGGACATAGAGGAGACCAGAACCAATGCCCATACCCAAGCCCTGCGCAAGATACAATTGGTAGAATTTGTTGACGTCACATATGGATAACATAAACAATCTAGAATAATGAGAGAGGGAGGAGAGGATGAATGAAAGAGAAAAGGCTCACGAAAAGACATAAATAAGGGATCCAACGATGGTAGTGAGGCGAAAGTAGCCCATATCAAGAAATTTGCCAGCCGGAAGTGCCATAAAAAACATGAAGAAAATTTGTGTGGCGCCTATCCAGCTGACGGCGGATGCAGATGCAGTATTGGAACGGGTATAGAGATCCTGATATACGCCGAAACTATTGCTGTAGCCGAATGTAGTTGTCACGGTCAAGAGACTGGTGATGGTCAGAGAAAATGGATGAGGCTAGTAAACAAGCTCACCCTCCGGCGATGGTAGCCCAGGCGGTAAAACCACCATCCAGAGGCTTTTCTTCCTTCATGATGATATTGATGAAGAGATAAGTATGCACAGGATAGAGTAGAACTACCAGACAATAGATGACTTGCTGTAGGAAGTCTAGGGAAACCTGTGTACACAGATTCTCTCAGAATTTAACACTATTCTATATGTTTCACAGCACCTATTTATGATATGCACTAGTTCAGGAGTCGATATTCATTCTCGTCAAACAACGATATATTTGACTAGATCATAAATCTTGAGCTTCCAACCGGGTGCGATGTGGATCATATCCTTGTATGGTATACAGCTGTGATACATCTAACTCAAAAACGAGAACAGGTGTCTAGGGAAGTTCTCGTGTTTTGCTAGATCGTATCAGGGAATAAGCCTATTGCTGCTACAGATACTGTTGGTCCCCCACCACTGGACCCAATAACACGCAATGTACCAGGGCTGGCAAGAAGAAGATATTCATCGGCAAAACCTTCGGCAGGCAAAGGTTCTGCACTACATCGACCGCATTTCCCACGCTGTATGCGCCATGATGCACCATGCTGTCTCGGCCCAGGGAGTATAGGAGTAGAGATCCTCTAAGTCTTGAATGACATATCATGGCTAATCCTCATGCTTACTCCTCTAGCAAAATGCCACTGCGAGGGTCATACTAGACGGAGACAGGCTTTGAGCACATACCACGTAGCGTATTTGAATTTACAACTCATCCAAGATCATTATATGCCAATTCATCTCCATCCCACAGTAAATGACAAAAAAATTCCAGATATAATTTGTTCATAAAAGGGTATGTCTAAGAGATCCCCAAAACTCGGTACAGATCATTGAAAACCTGTGTGCACAGGTTTCCCTAGTTCGCCTACGGGAAGCTCTGAATTGTCTGGCAACAGACCTCATCTATCCTGTGTGTACTGATTTCGCAGACATGGAATGTCCGGTGTACATGCAGCCCGAAATCGCCTGAATCATTCGTTTCCATCATAGAGACCAGGCTATTCTAGGAAGCCAAGATTCCAAGCTTACTACTTCCATTGCATCAATAAATAGTAGCTGTTATACGACCCTTATATCATTGGAACCCGCTGTAGATTCGAGATTTATACATCTGTAGACAAGGGTAGCTCACAAGTGGCTGCTAGTTGCTGGCATCATCCAAGTTTACCTTTAGTCGTGACATCACCTACGTCGTTCCCGCCTTCGTTCCCACTTCCCAGACAATGAATATGCCCATGTGTCGCCCTCCAGGTACATTGAGGTGTAGGTCTCTGTTCAACGAAGATCTTATGAAACGGGTAAGAATGGTTCGCTGTAGGTTGATCGCAGTGATGAGCAAGGTGCCTCTTATTTCACTCTTGTTTCAGTGGCTCCTCCACTATGTAAAAACGTATCCTAGAGCTCAGCTGTTCGAGGAGGATGGCGAAGCAAAGGTTGCCACAGGTTATTCCTCGGGCACGGGGAGAGAGTGGAGGACTGGTAGAGGAGTTTTCTTGGTTCCATCCAGCGAGAACGAAATGCGTGACGTGTTTGAACATAGATTGAACATAAAGTGTGAGTGTTGGTTGTCTACCGCTTCTGCGTAGGGTCAAAGTAGAAGAATGGTGCTTCGAGTGGATGTGTATGTTGAGACGAGAGCTGAGATTGAATTTAGTCACAAATGTCTAGATAAAAGATATATTCAGCCTCCCACAATTTGATACAGAAGGCTGGGGTGCAACAGACCGTTGGTGGTATGCGCAGGAAAGGACACAGCCGAGGCCATCCACGATCGTGTTCCTGCAGTCAAAATCAGGCATCATGTATCCAAAAAAAGATGGTATTACGTGATCTTAAGACATGAAGCATTGGATGACTTCCCATAAGGATCTGAGAAAATCTGGGATGAATTTGGAGAGGATACCTATATATGGTATAGTTCTCTGATATCTCTAACTAAAAAAGGAAAATTGGTATCTGGGGAAGTCTGAGAGAGGGTTTTGCAACCTTCTTGGCAACATCTAGAAAAGTCTGGAACACCTTGAATGCTTGGCATCTTGGCATGGAGCAGTCTGAGAAAATCTGAGGTCACAGATTTTCTCAGACTGCTTACAGGAAGTTATCTATTAATTGATGCACTTGTGACCACCACTGCTGTAGCACAGATTGAGAGAGAGTCCTGTATTTATATACCACAACAAGCAAGCAGGTGCTAAGATGTGGTGGGTGAGATACATAGCAGTACACTACTGATTACATCCAAGTTTCAAGGAAGATCAGCTGCAACTGTTTCAAGTTGTGTGTGAATATTAGTAGTTGGGCTGTTATGAGTTGACTCCAAAGAAGGAAAACATCTCCCATGCATTTATCAACTTGATAGGGAATCTCCAGAAATATAACACAGGAAAGATATAAATAGCATGGAACAATATTATGTAAGAACTATATAGTTATTAGTCATAGCCTTATGACCA
>Ga0153922_1000582_pt1 | contig 14518 bp, 16 predicted proteins | sample TSNJ006MetaG_FD_104723 | JGI IMG/M metagenome (GOLD analysis project Ga0153922, IMG submission 104723) | Attine ant fungus gardens microbial communities from New Jersey, USA - TSNJ006 MetaG | ecosystem: Host-associated > Fungi > Mycelium > Unclassified | place: USA: New Jersey, Brendon T. Byrne...
GTTAAATTCTTAATATAAATTTTTTTAGGATATTTACAAAAATAATTAAAATATGTTATCGTGTTTAAGAAAAAATACATAAAAAAATAGAGACGGAAAATATTGACTTTGGTCGGATCAATATTTTCTGAATCACATGAAACAGACTCATGTGTTCGCGCTCGTCTCAATAAATAATTAAGTAGTCTGGATAACTACTTTATTGTTTAAAAATGTGCTTAAAGTATAGCACATTTGGAGCGAGCAGTTCAATAGATAAAGCGATATTTTTCTAGGTTTTTCTAGGAATTTAAGCCGAATGTTGAAAGAGAACACAGAACAATTTTTAGAATTGGCATGTGTTCTCTTTTTCAATACAATTCGGAGGAAATTTTAGGATGGAAAACTTAGATAATTGCTATAGAGCTTTGCTAAAACAAGGCATTCGTACATACAAATATCGAAACAGCACCATGAAGCCTGTCGGTTATGAGAATACCAGCAGGAATGGTGCTATCTTTGCGTATCGCAGTAAACAATTGATGAATGCAGGGCGTGGCATGGTTATTACGTCTGAAGAAGCGATTTTAGAAAATGAGTCTAAACTGACCCATTGGACACCAAATGTTTATCGATATGGAACTTATGCGGACGAAAATCGTTCAGTTGTCAAAGGACACTCAGAAAAGAATTTAAGTCAAATCAATACTTTCGTCGTAGATATTGATTCAAAAAAAAATCATCAAGGAGAGATTTTCTTAGCTTGTGTGGACGAATTAGGATATATGCCAACACTCATTTTAGAATCAGAGCAAGGCTATCAAGTTTATTTTGTGTTAGAAACACCTGCTTATGTGACGAAAAAGAGTAATTTCAAAGTCATTGAAGTGGCGAAACGTATTTCTACAACGATTCGGACACAATTAGCTAAACAATTATCAGGTATCGATGTCGGGTGTAATCATTTTGGGATTGCTCGATTCCCAAACAAACAAAATATCGTATTTTGTGAGCTAGAAAATCAATATTCTTTTTCTGATTGGTTGAATTGGTCAATGAAAATGGCGTCTAACCAAAAGTCTGAAGCAGAAAGAAATGCTAAATTGATTGTTTTTCCTGAGAAAAAAGAGTATCGCCAAATCGATGAACCGTGGTTTGATTTATTGTTACGTAAAGCAAACATTATTGGGGGAGAAGGTCGTTTAGGACGGAATAACGTGATTTTTACTCTTTCTTTAGCCTATTATTCTTCCGGTTACGGACAAGAAACTTGTGAGTATAACATGTTTGAGTTTAACGAACGCTTAAATGAGCCGTTGTCTGAAGGTGAAGTGCGAAAGATTGTCAAAAGTGCGTATTCTGACAACTATCAAGCAGCTAATCGTGACTTTGTTTTAGAATTATGCCAGGAATGGGTAGCATCAGACATTCAAGAAAACGAGTTATTTATCCAACGTCGTGGGTGGTGGAAGTTCAAGAAACCACGTGAACAACGCCAATACAGTCATAAAAAGGAATGGCAAGAAGATATCATGCGCTATTTGAGCGAAAAAAGTGATCTTCGTATGCCTTATTTGAAACTGTCTAAAAAAGAATTGGCGGGACAATTAAATATGCCGCTAAGAAGCTTGGATCGTGCATTAAGCACCTTAAAACAAGAACACAAAGTGTTCTATCATGTCAAAAAAGGACGAGGTGGCGGACTTTTACTTGCTTCAGTACGTGTGTTAGTCGCAAGTTTGATCCAAGCAAAGAAAGAAGAAAAAGAAGCCTTTATTCAAGGAATCATTGCGCAGTTTAAGCTAACCATCGATGAATGGAGAAGTACCATTCAACAACTAATCCCTGAGAAAGAAGTCCAAGAAATCAGGTTATTTGAAGTCGATACAGGTTGAAAAAATAAAAGACGTCAATTGCCTTTTACAATATATCTTTGATACTTTTAGGGGTTTTCTCAGTCTGTTTTGTTATGTGTGTGTGTGGTTTGTGTATCTTTGTCTTTTGCTGTTTCTCTTTCTTTTGTTTGCTAGTTCTATGCTATTATTACGTATGTAATGATACTTTACTATTTGGAGGAGGGATTTTTATGTCTATGAAGTTGTATGTGTACTCTCATGCGGTAAATGTGTATATCTTGCGGTATTTAGGTATGCCAGTGGAGCAGTTTTGTGAACTTTATGGGTTTAATCAGGGGACGGTGGCTAGTTGGGTAACCAGGGAGCGTTCCGTAGAGACGTTGCCTGCGTCGTTTATTTATGCCTTGAGTTTGGCTTCTAGCCGAAGTATGGGGGAGATCTATGAGGAATTGTTAAAATTACAAGATGACTATTACCGTTATCGTGAACGTGTAGGATTCAAGAAGGGAAAGAAGGTGAAGAAACGTCTGGATTGATTTCAAATATATTTCAAATGTTACGAATGTTACAACTATAATTCGTAATTGTAATATTACAAGAAAAACGAACTCTTGTTCCCTAAAAAGTTTTGTGATATGCTATATTTGTAAAGATCTTTATGGGTAAAGCGCTTTATTTTCATTTGTCAAGTACCCTTAATAAAAATTTAGTATAAACTTTTCGGGCATTTTCGCTGTTTTTTTTAAGGTTTTTTGGGGTTCTCAAACGAAAATAAATATGCCATACTTAATTTGTCAATTGATCGAGCAGCTGTTCAAATTTATTCATGAGTAAATCATTTTGTGAGTAGAGGAGGATGAAAGCCTACTGTTATCGACTTTTTCAAATGTGGAAAATAAAAATAGCAAATTTATTTGCGCATTGTGAATGAATATGTTATCGTTTTTTTAGAAATTTCCTAATTGAAATGAAATTAAAAGTAAATATACTTTTTTTGTTGCTGTGCAATGTAGAGCTCAACAAAAAAAGGAGTGGTTTAGAAATCTCGCTGAGAAAGAGCGCCAACTCTTTCAAAGGTCATCGATTTCTACCCCGACCGTTCCAATTGTAAGCTGATAACGGTGCTGCTCCTTTTTGCCACAGGGGCTTCCTGCGACACGGACAATAATACCATAGATTAGATATGATTAACACTCTTGACCTTTGCGGTTATTTGAGTATCATTAAAAATTTATGGAGTAGTGTATCTAATTTCATTGGGTACAGTGCGTATATTGTTTTCGTATTGTGAGGAAGACTCTGATGGCATAAAGAGAGAGACTGTTATTACTTCTTTGAAGGTAGTAGCTAGTCTCTCTCTTTTTTGTTGAGTTCCACATTGTTCGACAACAAGTGGAACAATGATTTGACACTTTTTTTTTTAAAGGAGGTCAAGAAATGTATGGAAAATTTTGTACGGTAGAAGATCTGAAACAGCAAGCAATCACAATTAAGCTCTATGACAACAGTGTTTGGGCAAATTTAGGGGACGGACGATTTATTGATCGTCGAACAAAGAAAATCCGACCAGTTTCTTTGCTTTATCGTTCTACTCGAACCGTTGTCGGTGCAGGAAATTGTGTGATTGCGAAACGGAAAAAGAAACGAGAAGGACTGTTGTTTTTATCTCGTCCATACAAGTTGAAACGTAGCTAACCTTAAAAAGATTTTTCTTGTTTGCAAGTAAATCTCTTTACTTGTGAACACTTTGATCCTTGAAAACTGAATAAAAAGAACACAGTTTAAGGGTGTAAGAAAACCGTCTGGTTTCTAAATGAGGAGGTGTAAAAGATTTAGAAGGAGATATGAATGTTTTCTTACTAGTCGTAGATAATCTCGCTGTCTAATCTACGGTCGTGTTTGGAAGGACAGTACCTGAAGACGTAGTGAACCTTTGGGAGATTTTGTGAAGGCAAATGACGGAGAAATAAGTAGCGCAGGTAAGGGTTACTTCGGTAACTATCTGTTAGCAGAAGGATTTCTGATACTTGAAACATTTCGAGTGATTTGTGGTTCACAGGTTGAGCATTTACCTAACATGCCAGGTTATCGTTTCACCTAACAACGAACACTAACTTTTATTTGATTTACTTGTAAACAAGAGAAATTTTTTACTAGGAGGCGTCCAAGATGACGGAAATTCAACGATTGATTTGTTTTTTAGAATCTGGAAAACGCAAGGAAATTTCGATGGCTGAATATATTTCGCTTCAAATAAGAGGACAGAAATGGTCAGAAAGACGTTATCGCCAGTTACTAGCCGAATTATCAAGAAGTCAGGCGATTCCTCCGAACTATACTACTCAGAATGGACAGGTTGTCCGAATGTTAAAGTTACGAACAGCTTAGAGATGTGTGTGATTTTTTGTAAGGAGTTGGGAAAATTGTTTCCTGCATTTTTTAGAAGAATGAAGAGAAGTGAGTGTCTCTCTCGTTTAAAAATTCAAGTAGGCATAGCGTTCATATTCTTTTCTTTAGGAATATGGGGTGGGATGCGTGTTCAGAGTGAACAAAGTTACTTTGAACATACTATTGATGAAGTAGATTTTGAGTATGATTTAGCTACTTATGATAGATATGAATCTAAAAATTCCGATGGATCAGTAACTAGGAAAAGAGTACAAATTCTGACTTGGCGTTTATACGCGCTTTCACAGTATCCAGAAAGTATAACGAGTAAACTTTTTTATCCAAATAAAAAAAATCAAGAAAGAATAGAAAAAGCATGGGCTACTCTTCTAAACCTTCATGAAATGGTTTTAGAAGAAGAACAGAAAGAGAATGAATCTCAATAATATCTAAGAGAAGGAGTTGTTGCTTATGATAAAAATCATGGGGAAGTACACTGGGTGTGTGTATCATTCCTGTCAAAGTCAAAAAGAAGCTAATGAATGGGTTTTGGATAAAAAAATAGTTGAGCCACTGGTACTTCTTGTTCTTCCTAGAGAAAAGGAGATTGTATGAGTACAAGCTATCATTATCGACCTTTAGTGGATGGGTTTAGTCGGAATTTCAATTTACAAAAAGAGCAAAAAATGATTCGCTATTTTGAGAAAGATATTCTGGCTGAGATCAAGAAGAGAAAAGACCGACAATTACCGGTTTCTCAATATGTTTCTCAATTTTCACTAAAAGAAAAACGCTGTTTTTTCGGTCTTCTGAAACGATTTGAGCGAGTGAAAGTTTACTACCGATTGGAAGAAGGGATGTCGCGTCAGTATTTGATTGCGGCATAAGACAACCGTTATTGCTAGGCAATGAAATAGCAAATTTGGAGGATAAGTTAAATGAACAAAAGAAGAATCCTGCGGCTTATTGCAGGACTATATCTTTGCGTAGCTGTATCTGGGTTTACTATTTATCAGATAACAAGTGAGTTAAATAATGTGATTGTTTATCTACGAGAAATTGTTTATCTAGAAGATTTAAAGGCAGGACTACAAATAATGAGTTGGATTTTATTCGTTATGACAGTTGTGTTAGCTATATTAACTTGGGAAATTTTTTCAACAATAAAAAAACAAATACTATCTAACCATAATCAAGAGACTGTTGAATCAAATCTGGAAGTGAACTCAGAAGAGGAAGTAACTGAAAAAGAGATCGAAGTACAGGAAGACACAGCCAAAAAAGAAATAATGAGGATTTATTTATCTAGTGGAGAGTCATTTTTTCATGAAATAGATTCGATGAAACTTAGTAGTCAAGAAATAATTGAGAAATGGCAAAATATGCCTTTAGGTGGCGAGCTGATTGTTGAAGATAGTGAAGGCTGGTCAGCCTATAAGATGGAGGAGATTGTAGCTATTACGAGCTTGTTTGAATAGTATGAGGAAAATACAGCATTTGACAATAAAGCTTAAACATAACGCGCCACAATCGATGAAATTAAAGTTTCTTCAAAATATATATTACTAGGGGGGCTTTTTATGTCAGAATATGTGGTTTGTCGACAATTTGAAGGGAAATTAATGACGTTAGAAAGTATTCATGGGTTTCCTGACACGACTGAAAAGGAGCATTTTTTGGAAGTCCGTAAAAGACTAGAAAGAGAAGGATTTGATCCAGATAATTTTCGTATTGGAGAAATTCCTACAGAGTATGTTTATTACTTTGAACGAGCAGTAGAAGAATCTGGTGTAGATTACTTTTCTATCTATCTGAATGAAAAAGGGGTACTCATGCCACAATTTACCACGTTGCAGTGTGATGAGAATGGACGGAACACGTTTGATTGTATAACCATACGAGAATCAATGGCTCGTCATGAATGTTAAGGAAGAGAGGAAAAACAAATGAAAAATTATGATCCGAATATCCGATGGGGAAAACATACTGTTAAAGTTACTTTTCAACGTTGGGATTACAAAGGTTTTATGATGTTTAGAAGTGATGGGAATTGCAAAGGATTAAGTGTCTTATTGTTAGACGAAGAAGATTTGTATTATCAACCATTGACTGATAACCCAATCGGGCTTGAATTCCTTCCTGAAGATGACGAAGGCAACGAGTGGTTCAAAATGACCCTGAAAAATGACGAAGGGAACGAATTGTTAGTTGAAGATGTATGTGAAGAGTTAGGTGATTACATTGTAGGGCTTGAAATTATTGCTTTTGTAGCAGATAAAGAACAGTAAACGGAGGAATAGACAATGAAATTTTTCAAAGTGAAAGCACCATTACTTGTATTGGATCGATAGGAATTATAATTGTAGCTTTGACGATTTTATTCATGAAATGAGGAAGATGATAAAACATGAGAATAAACAAGAAGAATACAGTTTCATTGACAAGTTTTCGTTTAAAAAGAGCGTATCAAAAGGAATTAACTGAAGCTAAAATTCCAAGTTTTGTACAAGAAAGAATTGATTATTATGCGAAGTATCTTTCCAAAGGGTTAACTTATACGGACTTATATCTATTGGTTACAGCCGAGCCAGGAGAAGATGAATTGCAAATGATGTTTGAAGTTTGTTTTGGGGGAGTCTATTTAGATATGAGTTATGAATTTATTAAATGGTATCGAGATCCCAAATATTGGAAACAACGACAAGTCGATTTAGCATATGCGGTTATACGAAACTATAATCAGAAAAATAAAAAAGAATATTTAGCTCTATAATTTCTTTCGTAAGGAGAGTTGTTCAATGAATATGAAAGTAGTTATTGAGGAAAGAATTAAAGAAGCTCAAAAGAATCGTGATCAGAGTATTTTTGTACTAAAACATGAGTTAAAAAGTGATCCTGAATTAAAAGCATATTTGAAACAAAAAAATTATGCGTTACGTCCACTGTATGGAGAAATCCGATTTAAAGGATACGAAGTATTTTTTGAAGGTGTAACGCATAAAATGAAATATCAATGTGAAGAAATGGAAAAATCTAGAAAATGGGTAATACTGGGTGATATTGTTTACCTATTATTTGTAGTTGGACTATTCGCAGTGTTTATTATACTATGCGTTATCTTATTGTATTGATTATTCCCTTCCAATCAATACTAGAATAATTATATCAAAACAAGTAGACAGAAAAAATAACTACCAAATTTCAGTTACTTTCTTATGGAAGTAATTGAGATTTGCTAGTTATTTGCTAGTAAAAACAAATTTCATTTTTTACTCCTTTCTTTCCATGTAGAATCTTACGAGGGAAGCTCCCTCGTAAGTATTATACGATTATGAGTTCAAAATGATCTTTTATGAATGAAAGCGTAACATTAGAATGGAAATTTGTTATAATAAGAAGTGGAAGTATGCTCATTTTTCTTTATAAGCGAAATAAGAATTTTCTTTTTTTGCTAAACCAAAAGTATCCCCTATTTTTAGAGATTTTGGAGCATATTTCAGTTCTGGAATTTCAAATAAATTTTTCTCTTTGTCCGTTACTTTTATTGGTAACTGAATTTCTTCTCCAGATTCAGGGGAAAGAACCGCAATATTTTTATTCTGGAAGAGTACAGTAGTAATTTGAGTCTTCCCCAAAACTTGAATATCCGCGCCTTGACAGGCTTTGACTTTCGACAAAGATGGATAGCGATAATTAGCTGAAATAACCGAGGAAGAAGATTCAACGGTTGATTGGTTATTTGTTTCTGTTTTCTTCGACAGAGAAAAAGCAATGATAAGTACAGATATCAGTACAATACTGAGTGATAGAATTATGAGGGATTTTTTCTTCATAATAGTTATTCTCCTAAAATTGTTTTTTCATTAAAAAAGCAGAAACGACTTATTGTTGTCTCTGCTTTTTAGCTTGTAATTGTTTAGCGTAAGCTTCTATATCACTTTTAAGATATAGACGAACAGTCCCTGTACCTGAACCATATTCTAAAAAGGGTTGAATGTATTTTAAATTTACAGACTGAGAAAAACTGCTATAACTTTGTTTAGTTATTTTTGTAGCTTCTTGTCGAGTTAGCAGATTTTTTAAACACCAATCTTGAATTTCTTGATTTGTCTTTAGATTCATTTACAAATCTCCTTATCATATTTCATATAGTAAATTTATTATACTAAAAAATAAAAAAATAGCAAAAATGTATTTACTTTTTACGTCAAGTTTATTATAATAAGTTTAACATAAAGATGAAATAAATAATTAAAATGAAAGAAGGAATAAGAATATGAAATTAATGAAAGTACTAGCTCTTGGAGTAACAATTGGTGGAGTTGCGTTAGCAACAGCTCACGAGAAAGTAAGTGCAGCAGAGTGGACACCAAGAACAGTCCAACAAATCTCAGCAGATATTGCAAAAACAAATGGAAAAGAATATACGATTGTTTGGGGAGATACGCTAAGTGGAATCAGCCAAGCAACAAACATTTCTGTACAAAAATTAGCAAACATGAACAAAATTGCGAATGTAGACTTAATCTACGCAGGCAATAAACTAATTTTCTCTGGAAATGTAGCAACTGTTCAGAACAACAAAGGAGAAACAGTGGCACAATCAGTTATTAAGCCACAAGATAAAGTAGATTCAACGAAACCAGTTGGACAACCGGCAACTTCACAAGGAACAACCAGCAATAATACAACTAATTCAGTAACTCAAAATACGACGACACCTTCAACTGGTAACACAGTAACAGGGAGCACACAAACTGGTGGTCAAACAACTGGAAATGCTGGAACAACAACGCCAAGCGCACCAGAAAACAATAGCGGCACAACACAACCAGATAATAATCAAAATGGTTCAACAGGTGGAAACACTGGTGGAGGACAAACAACACCATCTAATCCTGGTAATAACGAAGGAAATCAAGGTGGATCAACTGGAGGAAATACAGGAGGTTCAACAACCGATCCAAGTCAACCAACAAATCCAGATAAACCAGTAGAAATGCAATATACAGTTTGGTATGACGTATATGAAGGTTTAGATACTAGCTATAATATAGTACAAGGGACACATGTTTTCGATACTGAAGCGGAAGCAACTGCATGGATTGATAACTATGCTGATAACTGTCCAGTCAGCGGTACATGGGGAGTAGCTGCAATAGAAAAATAAAAATTAATATAAGATATAAAGACACATATTTTTTGTATGTGTCTTTTCTATTATTTTCAAGGAGGTGACGAGTACAATGAAACTGGCTCATTATGCTTTTTATGGTTATTACTCATCGTATTTAAGAAAGTTTGTATTAAATCATTTTAATATTGTTTTTTAAGACGCTAAAAAATCTTTTTAGTGTCTTTTTTTTATCAAATTTTTAGGAGGGAATTATGCAGTGAAAAAAATAAATGATTGGTTAAAAAAATTTTTTCTATCTAAGCCCATAATGATGGCACTTTTTTTAATGTGTAGTATTGTGGGGATTGGTTTTGGCAGTGGGAATGTTCAGGCGGCTGTGCCAGATGAATTTACCATGAAACCAGGAGAAACAGGAAATGTTTACTATGATACTAGTAATGTCTACATGATGTACGGAACTCGTAATGGTCAAGCATGGAGCGATGCTACTGCGCCAATGGCAGTGAAACCAAATGATGGTGGCATTGATATCATGACTTTTTGTGTTCAACCAGGTGTACCATTTATTTCTAGCGATAATCCTGGTTACCAAGCAGTAACTGCTGGTGATATTCCGAGAGATGCGCAAATTGCGTCTGCTATTTGGAATAATCCGGATTTAGGCATTTGTGGAGATACGAATGAAAATGATCGTATTGTCACACAATCAGTTATTTGGGAACTGTTACCTTACGATATTCATGTCAATGATATTCCTCGTATCCCTAATTATGCACAACGAAAAGCATTGTTATATCAAAAGATTGCGGAATATAAACAACGACCAGAATTTGATGGTAAAACGATTGATTTAACTTATGGTGAATCTAAAACATTAAATTCTGCTATTAATTTAAATTCATTCGAAACACAAATTTCAAATACTGCAAAAGTAAATTGGGCAGTTGCTCCAGATGGAAAATCTGTAACTGTTACTCCAACAGACCCTAATATACAAAATGGTAAAGTTTCATATAAGCGTTCATATATGGAAGGAACACCAATTGCATTAGAAAAACAAGGATCACAACGTGTATACATTTCTGCAATTAAAGATCCAGCTAAATATGAAGTAAATTTCAATATCAAAACATTTGGCGAATTTCAAATCAAAAAAATCGACAAAGAAACAGGGAATCCAGTACCAGGTACAAGATTCAAATTAGAATATAGTAATCTTCCAGCAGGTTCAACTGCACCAACTCAAACAGAAGTAACTACTGACGAAAATGGAGTATCACCAAAAATTAAAGTGTTAAATGGTGTTCATGTTAAAGCAACTGAGACTGCTGTACCTGCTCCTTATGTATTAGGATCAGCTATTGGCGATTCTGACGTAGTAGAAGGTGATATTGTCGCAGGTCAAACAATCACGTTGACACAACGCAATAAACAAGCAAAAGGACAAATTATTATCGAAAAATCAGGTGTCGAATCTGGTAAAGATATGTGGAATGGTAACTATTCTCTAGCTGGAAATGTGTTTGAAATTCATGAGAATGACGCAAACGGAAAAGTTGTCGCAACAGTTACAACAGATGCTAATGGACATGCAGAAACAAATAAAGAATTACCATTAGGTACTTATGTAGTGACTGAAAAAACAGCTTCTAACGGGTTTGCGAACACATTCAAACCAGTAACAGTAAAAATAGAATATGCGAACCAAACAACTGCGGTTATTGTAAAAAATACTGAAGGTACAAACCAAGAAGTGACAGGATCAACTGTATTAACAAAAGTTGACGCTGAAACAGGTTCAGAAACACAAGGTCAAGCAACATTCAACGGTGCGCAATATGGCTTATTCCACGAAGACGGAACTCCAGTGAAATGGTCAGAAGCGTTTAAACCAGAATATGTGGAAGGAAACAAATTAGAAGGTGATAATATCGCCTTTGAAATGACTGACAAGCTTCAAAAAGCAAGTGTTAAACACTTAGCACTAGGAAAATATTACTGGAAAGAAACAAAAGCACCAGAAGGTTATCAACTTGATAATACAAAACGCGAATTTGAAATCACATATAAAGATCAAGACACACAAGTGATTGCGACAGAATCTGTTTCTAAAGAAAATGTCGTGAAATTTACGTTAGATGGCTTTAAGTATGTAGAATCTAAATCAGGTAGCACAAAATCTGGTTATAATGGCATTGAGTTCAAATTAACACCAATCAATGACACAAAAGGCGAAACAATCAGCACCAAAACAGTGACCAATAAAGACGGTTACGATGGTTACTTTGCATTTGAGAATGTTCCTTATGGTGACTATGAATTAACAGAAGTGAAAGCGCCAGAAGGCTATAAAATCATTAAACCATTAACGATTACTTCGGATTTCAATGCAGAAAAACGTGAATATACGTTCACTGTGACGGAAAAAGGTCAAAAAGAACCTTTAAAAGTCTTAACTGTTTCTGAAGAAGAAATCAACAATGGTTCAAATGTGATCCAATTAAGCAAATTGTTTATCACAAACAACTTAGTCAAAGTACCAACAATCCGTACTTTAGCGACTGTAGACGGCGAAAAAACATTTACACCAGCAAAAGATACACCAATGCACGATGACATTTTCTTGGGTAACTTGATTAAAGATGACAAATACAACCTAAAAATCAAACTTTGGAGAATCCAAAACGGAAACTACGAAAAAGCACAAGTTGTATTTGAAACAGATAAAGATTTTGTGGCTCAAGCAGAAAATGAAAAACAAGTCATTGAGACTTTAGTAGATACATCGAAAGACGACGAAAACACAAGCTATGTGTGGACAGAAGAGCTTTACGATGAAACTGGCACAAAAGTGGCAGAACACAATGATTTAACAAATAAAGATCAAACGGTGAAACCAAAAATCGAGAAAAAAGAAACGGTGAAACCAGTTGTTTCAAACAAAACAAACACACCAACAAGTACACCTACTCAACAGGCTGCCAAAGCAAGCATTCCACAAACTTCAGGTGAATTGAATGGTGCGATGGTATTTGGCGTATTTGCTGTAGTAATGGTAATTGCAGTAGGTACTTTTGTTTACACAAAAAAACAACGTGTAAATAAATAAACCACTTAGGCTAAACGTCTGAAAAGGCGTTTAGCTTTTTCTATTTTGTAAAGTTTGTTTACAAAGGTGGGCAAATCAATATGACAAGAACACTAAATGAACGCAAAATTTATAGTTCTCAAACGAAAAATCTTTTTTTGAATGTGCTTCATTATTCACTGGCTTCAAATGAACTATTGCTTTACCACTTAAACACTTCTAATGCTCCTGTCAAAACAATAGAAGTTTATACGACAGAATTAGAGACGATGAGAATCAATTATCAGTTATTAGACGCAATTGATCTATCAAAAGTTTCCATTTCTTATCAAAAAAATATTCAGGGATATATGTACCATTATCAACGCTATTTGGTTTGCGTGGAAGAATACCTCAAAGGAATCAAGCGAAGAAGTGATTATATCAAGGAGATTTTAGAAGGGAAACATGAGTATTATTTCATTGATTTTACTCAATTTGTTTCTGAAAATCAGGAGTCGTTGGAACAAGCAAAGCAGGAATTTGTCAATAGTGAATATGGTATAGATTATATTCTGATTGAAGATGGAAGTGTGCTAAAAGCTCATTTTCTTGCGTTTTTAGAAGAATCCAGAGTATTGTTTCAGGATATTTTACAAGCAACAGAAGCTGGGACAATTTCTTCGCAGGTTGAGATCCAACAAGTATTTACAGAATACTTTACTAAAAATCAGTCGCTTAGAGAAAAGAGTGATGATTCATGAATAAATGGCGAAAATCTTTTTTGATTAGCTGGATATTATTTGGATTTTTTATTGTAGGATCGACTGCTTATGGCTATTTTCTTTTACAAAAGTCAGACAATCGTAGTCAATTTTTGCGTTCGCCAATCCAGCAGGAAGAACAAGTAGAAAAAAAGCAAGAAAGTAAAAATGTGAAAGCTTCTTTTAATCCACTGTTAATTCAGCCTGTTCATGCGGAAGAATTTGCAGAAGCTCAGTTACACTATGAGGATCTTGTGAACCAATGGGGAATCGGTGCGGTGTATATTCCGAGTTCGTCTATTCAAACCAAAATTTTGGCTGGTATGAGCAACGAAAATTTAATGGTTGGTGTTGGAACTTATCGGGCAGAACAACGACTAGGAAAAGGAAATTATGTATTATTAGCTCATAACCTTGTGCAAGGTGGTGGTGCGTTAAAGAATCTTCGTCAGACTTCAGAAGGTTCTTTAATTTATGCGACTGATTTCGCCAATATTTATGAGTACCGAGTAACGAAGAATCAAGTAATGAATCAATCAGAAGGAGAAGTATTAGATGAGCCGAAAGCAGAAGAAACACCGCTTATTACTTTTATTCGCTGCGAAGGTGGATTAAATACGACTCAACGAGCAGTGGTTCAAGGAACGTTTGTTTCTTCTTATCCTGCAAGTGAAGCAAATAATGAGTTAAAAGAGAAATTAGGACTTGTTTCTGTTGTTCAAGATCAAAAACAAGTGGACAATACAATTGTGTCAAATTCGATGGATACAGTGTCGAATCATGACATTACTTCAGACGAGCATACGAACCAATCAGTAAAGAAAAGCAAAGAAATGAATACATTGAAGGAAGAAAAAGAAGTGTATTCTTCTTTTGAAAAATATTGTATTTGGTTAGTCAAAGAATGCAATGATATGTATGTGCTAATAACAGCTTCAGTCGTTTATCTGTTGGTGTTATTCAGTACTTTCCAGTGGAAAATCAGAGTAGAATGATTTTTTATTGAAAGATCTTATTCTTTTTTTACAAAATCTTCAAAAAAATTTTTTATCTTATAAAAAAATAGACAGAAGGGAATTAGAAGTGTTGAAAAAGAGAAAATTTTCTATATTAACGTCAACGGTTGTATTATCTCAACTGTTAGTCACGACACCCTTACAAGTATTAGCAGACGAAAAACCATCAAATGTAGCGACAGAACAATCAACGACAGTGAATGCTGACCATTCTATAACAGATAGTACAGATACAACTAAGGAAGAAACTACAACGGATTCTTCTAGTGAACAACCAGAGCAAAAACCAAGTGAATCAACCGATCAATCTA
>Ga0153922_1000583_pt1 | contig 14505 bp, 11 predicted proteins | sample TSNJ006MetaG_FD_104723 | JGI IMG/M metagenome (GOLD analysis project Ga0153922, IMG submission 104723) | Attine ant fungus gardens microbial communities from New Jersey, USA - TSNJ006 MetaG | ecosystem: Host-associated > Fungi > Mycelium > Unclassified | place: USA: New Jersey, Brendon T. Byrne...
AACGGAGTGCAGGTAACAAGTCCGCGCGGTGATTTCGTGGCGTATCCGCACGCCACGGACGACCCTGCCGAGATCGGGCCCGTCGATTACATCTTTCTCGGGCTCAAGGCACATAGCTACCCGTCATGCGGCGACCTGATGAAGCCGCTCCTCGGTGAGGAGACGGCAGTGCTGGCGGCGCAAAATGGGATCCCGTGGTGGTATTTCCACGAACTGCCAGGGCCGTATCGCGGACGCCGGATCGAGGCCGTCGATCCCGGCGGTGCCACGAGTGAGGTGCTGCCACCGGAGCGGGCCATCGGCTGCGTGGTGTATCCGGCCACGACCATCGAGGCGCCCGGGGTGATCCGGCACCTGGAGGGCACCCGTTTCTCCATCGGTGAGCCGTCAGGGGAGATTTCAGAGCGTTGCATGGACTTGAGCAACGCAATGATCGCCGGGGGACTGAAGTGCCCCGTCGAGGCCGACCTGCGAAGTGACATCTGGATCAAGCTCATGGGCAACGTCGCCTTCAACCCACTCAGCGCGCTGACCAGAGCGACGATGGTCGAGATCTGTCAACACCCCCGCACCAGGCAAGTGGTGATGCAGCTGATGGAGGAGACGCTCGACATCGCCGCCCGGGTGGGCAGCACCCCGGATATCTCAATCGAAAAGCGTTTGCGCGGAGCGGAGAACGTGGGACACCACAAGACCTCCATGCTGCAAGACCTCGAAGCAGGCAAGCAGCTGGAACTCGACGCCATCGTGACGGCGGTCGTGGAGATGGCGGACCTTACCGGCGCCGCAGCTCCCACGCTTCGCACCATCCACGCGGCCGCGGATCTCCTCGCTCGTACCTGCGCGCCTGCAGCGTCGCAACCAGCCGCCAGCCCCGAGAGGGAAATTCAGCCAGCTCTGCCCTGAGACCAGCTCTGCCCTGAGAGGGGAACATTATGAACCGACGCGCCAAGATCGTCTGCACGCTTGGACCCGCAACCGGCACCGCGCCGCGATTGGCGGAACTTGTTGACGCCGGAATGGATGTGGCACGGCTGAACTTCAGCCACAGCACCCACGCGGAGCATTCCATCCTTTGCGGGTTGGTCCGTCAGATTGCAGCACATCGCGGTCGCGCGGTCGGCGTGCTGGCGGACCTGCAGGGTCCCAAGATCCGGCTGGGCCGCTTCGACTCCGGGCCGGTGGTCTGGGCTGTCGGCGAGCAGATCGTGATCACGACCGCCGCATGCCCGGGCGACCACGACCGCGTCTCCACGACGTACAAGGGGTTGGCCGGCGACGTGGGTGAAGGTGATCGGCTGCTCATCGACGACGGCAAGATCGACCTAAGAGTGCTCGACATCAGAGGCGAAGACATCAGATGCGAGATTGTGCAGGGCGGCGCGGTCAGCGACCACAAGGGCATCTCGCTTCCGGGCGTTGCGGTCAGCGTTCCGCCGTTGTCCGAGAAGGACATTGAGGACTTGAAGTTTGCCCTCGACCTCGGGGTCGACATGGTCGCCATGTCCTTCGTCCGGGCCCCCGATGAGGTCAAGCTCGCGCACGCCATCATGGACGAGGTCGGCACACGGGTGCCCGTCATTGCGAAACTCGAGAAACCTGAGGCGGTTTCGGACCTGCCGGCGATCGTCGAGGCGTTCGACGGTGTGATGGTGGCACGCGGTGATCTCGGTGTGGAGATGTCGCTGGAGCAAATCCCACTTGTACAGAAACGCGCGATCCGCCTGTGTCGTCAGGCTGCGAAGCCGGTCATCGTGGCGACCCAGATGCTCGACTCGATGGTCTCCGACCGTCGCCCCACCCGAGCAGAGGTTTCGGACGTGGCCAACGCGGTCTTTGACGGGGCAGACGCAGTCATGCTCTCCGCCGAGACGAGCGTCGGGGCGCATCCGGCGCACACGGTGGCGACGATGGCGCGCATCGTCGAGGCGGCCGAGGACCCGGCGTGCGAAACGCGAGCGCCCGAGTTGGTGGGTGAGAAAGACGGCGGCGATGCAGGCATCGGCGACGCGATCGCAGCGGCCGCATGCGAACTCGGCCAACGACTCGGAGCGATGGCGCTGTGTTGCTTCACCCGTACCGGCGACACGGCACTGAGACTGGCAAGCCAGCGATCTCCCATACCGCTGCTCGCCTTCGCGCACGACGAGTCGGTGCGGGCGCGGCTGGCATTCTCCTGGGGCATCGAGTCCGCCGTGCTCGCACCCGCCACCACGGCCGAGACCCTGCCGGCCGAGGTCATTCGCGGGTTGGCTGCCATGGGAATGGGCGATCCCGGCAATCTGGTCGTGGTGGTGTCAGGCAGCAGGAGCGGTGTTTCGGGATGCACCGACTCGGTGCGGGTGCTGCGCACCGGACTGTGACTCTGCGCGCAGGCGGGTCCTCATTCTGAATTCCGAACGTAGTGGGGATCGGTCAGGCCGACCCGGCCGGCATGACGAGCTCGAGCTCGGCCAACCTGGTGCGCAGCGCCTTCTCGGCGTTGCGTCGGTCGGTCACCTCACGGATGATCGCGGATATCCCTGCGATCCGGCCAGTCTCATCCCGCAGCAGGGCCACGCTGAACTCGATCGACAGGCGACGCCCGTCCCGGTGGGTCGCGGGCACGCCCAACAACCTGTCCCCATATCGGGTGCATCCGGTAGCCATCGTCTGGCGGTAACCCTTCCAGTGCCTCTCCCGCAGCTTCTCCGGGATGATCAAGTCGAGGTTTTGCCCCACCGCTTCTGCGGCCGAATACCCGAAGACGTTTGTCGCCCCGTTGTTCCACAGCCGGATGATCCCGTCCGGGTCTGTCACCACAATGGCTTCGGCCGCTTCGCGCACGACCGCCTCGGCAAGCAACGCCGTTTCCCCCGTACTGCTGGTGCTCTCACCCATGCCGCTCTCCTTCTTCCTGTTGCTCCGTGGCGTGTCTGCCGTGTGATGGCGGGCACCCTCACTAGACATCTACGAGTAATGCAGTTTAGTATATCGGATAAGACATACTGCATACAGTGTCCGGAAAGAGTCAGGAAGGTTCCTCACATGACCATTGCTTCCATCGAAGGCGCGGAAGCAACGAGCGTCGGCGATCCGGCTGCTCTCACCGATGGGATCCACCTGGTCGTCGACGCGCTCAAGCTCAACGACGTGGACACGATCTACGGGCTCGTCGGCATCCCGATCACCGACCTGGCTCGCGTCGCGCAAGCGTCGGGCATCCGCTACATCGGCTTCCGCCATGAGAGCGATGCCGGGCACGCGGCCGCGGCCGCCGGGTTCCTCACGAAGAAGCCCGGCATCTGCCTGACAGTCTCCGCTCCGGGCTTCCTCAATGGGCTGGTGGCGCTTGCCAACGCCACGACGAACTGCTTCCCGATGGTCCAGATCTCCGGATCGAGCGAGCGGCACCTCGTCGACCTTCAGCGCGGCGACTACGAGGAGATGGACCAGCTCGCGGCGGCCAAGCCGTTCGCCAAGGCGGCGTACCGGGTATCTCGGGCCAAGGACATCGGCCGCGGTGTGGCGCGCGCGATCCGCACCGCGGTGTCCGGCCGCCCCGGGGGCGTCTACCTCGACATCCCGGCCGCGGTGCTCGGTGAGGTCATCGATGCGGACCAGGCCGCCGCGACGCTGTGGCGGGTGGTCAACCCGGCACCGCGGCAGCTGCCCGAACTCGAGGCGGTCGACCTGGCGATCGACCTGCTCGCGGGCGCAAAGCGGCCCTTGATCGTGCTCGGCAAGGGCGCCGCCTACGCACAGGCGGAGGAGCAGATCCGGGAGTTCATCGAGGCCACCGGCGTGCCGTACGTGCCGATGTCGATGGCTAAGGGCCTGCTGCCCGACGATCACCCGCAGTCGGCAGCCACCTCGCGATCGCTGGCCCTGCGGAGGGCCGATGTCGTACTGCTCGTCGGTGCGCGCCTGAACTGGCTACTCGGACATGGCGATGCGCCCCAATGGAACCCGCACGCCAAGTTCATTCAGGTCGACATTGCGGCCGCCGAAATGGACAGCAACCAGCCCATCGCGGCCCCGCTTGTCGGCGACATCGGCTCGGTGATGGAGAGTCTCCTGGATCGGTGCAAGCCTTGTCAGATCACCGTCGCGCCAGACTGGCGCGAGGAGCTATCGGCTCGATCGGCGCAAAACGTTGCCAAGATGGCAGGCCGCCTTGAGGCCGCGCAGACAGCGCACCCCATGAAGTTCCTCGGCGCGTTGCAGGCAATCCGCGACGTCGTGCAGGACAACCCCCGCGTTTATGTCGTGAACGAGGGCGCAAACGCACTGGACCTGGCGCGCAACACGATCGGCATGCAGGTCCCACGCCACCGGCTGGACAGCGGGACCTGGGGCGTCATGGGCATCGGCATGGGCTACGCAATCGCTGCGGCCGTCGAGACCGGCGACCCCGTCATCGCGATCGAGGGCGACAGCGCCTTCGGGTTCAGCGGAATGGAGATCGAGACGATCTGCCGGTACGACCTGCCGATCGTCACCGTCATCCTCAACAACAGCGGCGTCTACCGCGGCGACGACATTTCCGCATCCGCTGACCCGGCGCCGACCGCGTTGCAGGCTCGTCATGAGTTCATGATCAAGGCGTTCGGTGGCAAGGGATATCGGGCGACGACGCCCGTGGAGGTCGCTATCGCCCTCCGGAAGGCCCTGGCATCGGGCAAGCCGGCGCTCATCGACTGCGTGATCGACCCCTCCGACGGCACTGAGAGCGGCAACATCGCCCACCTCAACCCCAAGGGCATCACCAACCATCGCTGAGCCCGACCGCACCGACGCAATCAACAAACAGGAAAGGAAACATGTAATGACTGAACTGCCGCTCTCCGGAATCAAGGTGATTGACTTCACCGGCGTCCAAGCGGGCCCGGCCTGTACTCAGATGCTCGCCTGGTTCGGAGCCGACGTTCTGAAGGTCGAGCGCCCGAGTGGGGGTGACGTGACGCGAAACCAGTTGCGCGACATCCCTGATCTCGACGCCCTGTACTTCACCATGCTGAACAGCAACAAGCGCTCCCTCGCGATCAACACGAAGTCACCTGAGGGCCTCGAGGTGATGGAGAAGCTGATCCGTGAGGCCGACGTGCTGGTCGAGAACTTCGCGCCCGGCGCCATGGACCGCATGGGCCTGTCTTGGGACACGCTGCAAAAGTGGAACCCGCGCCTGATCTTCGGTTCCGTCAAAGGGTTCAACGACGAGTCACCCTGGAATGACCTCAAGGTCTATGAAAACGTCGCGCAGTGCGCCGGCGGTAATGCGTCCACGACCGGCTTCTGGGACGGACCGCCGACCGTCGCCGGGGCGGCGCTCGGTGACAGCAACACCGGCATGCACCTGCTGATCGGGATCCTCACCGCGCTCGTCGGCCGCGAGAAGACGGGGAAGGGGCAAAAGGTGTCGGTGTCGATGCAGGACGCCGTACTCAACCTGTGCCGGGTCAAGCTCCGCGACCAGCAGCGTCTGGAACGAGTCGGCTACCTGGAGGAGTACCCGCAGTACCCGAACGGCGAATTCGGCGATGCCGTACCCCGCGGCGGCAACGCCGGTGGCGGTGGCCAGCCGGGCTGGGTGTTGAAGTGCAAGGGGTGGGAGACAGACCCGAACGCGTACATCTACTTCACCGTCCAGGAGCAGAACTGGGCGCGGACGGCTGAGGCCGTCGGCAGGCCGGAATGGGCGAATGACCCGGGCTACAGCACCGCGCTTGCGCGCCAGGACAAGATCTTCGACATCTTTGACGAGATCGAGAAGTGGCTGGCCGACAAGACCAAGTACGAGGCGGTCGACATCCTGCGCACGTTCGATGTTCCGTGCGCACCTGTCCTCAGCATGAAGGAGATCGCGGAGGACAAGGCGTTGCGCAAGAGCGGCACCGTCGTCGAGGTGGAGCAGAAGGGGCGCGGGACGTTCCTGACCGTCGGCAGTCCCGTCAAGTTTTCCGCGTTCCAGCCCGATATCAAGGGCGCCCCGCTGCTCGGCGAGCACACGGACGAGGTCCTTGCCGAACTGGGGTACGACGCCGACACCATCGCCGGGTGGCACGCCGGCAAGATCGTCGTCTGATCGAGAACCGCACCAGGTCATCAGCTTGGGCGGTGGTGTCGCGCGAGAGCGGCTGCATACAGTATCCGTCTGCCGGAGGAAGATCATGAATTCCACGCCGAGGGGAGAATCGAGCATGACGACCGAGGCCCTGGTCCGAGAGATCGCAGCGAACCATCGCGCGCAGCGTGGCGCTCTGCTGCCGATTCTCCACGCGGTCCAGGAGGCCTTGGACTGTGTGCCACCGGAGGCGATCCCCGTGTTGGCCGAGGAGCTCAACCTTTCCCGTGCGGATGTGCACGGCGTGATCACCTTCTATCACGACTTCCGTTCCAAGCCGGCCGCCCGCACCACGGTGCGTGTCTGCCGGGCGGAGGCGTGTCAGGCAGTCGGCGCTGGACGGCTGGTGGCGTATCTGCGCGACAGGTACGGCGTGTCGCTGGGGGAGACCAGCCGGGACGGATCGCTGACCGCCGAGCAGGTGTTCTGCCTGGGCAATTGCGCGCTGGGCCCCGCGGTGCAAGTGAATGGCCGGCTACATGGCCGGCTTGACGAGGCTCGCCTGTCGTCGATTCTCGACACGGCGGTCTCGCAATGAGCGCGTGGACGGCGGCGCCGGTCACGGTGTACGTGCCGAGGGATTCTGCGGCGACATCGGTCGGCGCGGACGAGGTGGCGGATGCCTTGGTACGCGCCGCTGCGCGAGAACGGCGCCCGATTCGTTTGGTCCGCAACGGTTCTCGCGGCATGTTGTGGCTGGAGCCGTTGGTCGAGGTCGCGACGCCGGACGGACGGATCGGCTACGGACCCGTTGACGCCGCAGAGGTCGACGGCCTCGTGGCCGGGGGCCTCTTCGAGGGGGCCGATCTCCCGTCGCGGGTGGGTGTGGTCGATGAGCTGCCCTGGCTCGCAACGCAGAACCGGGTCACCTTCGCCCGGGTGGGCGTCACCGACCCGTTGTCACCCGATGACTACCTGCGCCACGGTGGCCTCGTCGGGCTGGTCCGCGCGCTGGAGGTCTCCCCGGCGCAGGTGGTCGCGGAGGTCACGGATTCGGGTTTGCGCGGGCGTGGCGGTGCCGGCTTCCCGGCGGGGATCAAGTGGAAAACGGTGCTCGACTGCGTCGATGAACTGAAGTTCGTGTGCTGCAACGCCGACGAAGGTGACAGCGGAACATTCGCCGACCGGATGCTCATGGAGGGAGATCCCTTCCTGCTCATCGAGGGCATGACGATCGCCGCGTATGCGGTCGGTGCAACAGAGGGCTACATCTACATCAGGTCGGAGTACCCGGACGCGGTGGCCGCGATGCGATCTGGCATCGAGATCGCGCGAGGCCGAGGCTGGCTCGGGGACCGTGTGCTCGGCTCGTCCCTTAGCTTCGACCTGCATGTACGAGTGGGCGGCGGGGCCTATATCTGCGGCGAAGAGACCTCCATGCTCGAAAGCCTGGAGGGCAAGCGCGGCATGGTCCGGGCGAAGCCACCCATCCCCGCGGTACATGGCCTGTTCGGCAAGCCGACGGTGGTGAACAACGTCCTCACACTGGCCACCGTGCCGACCATCCTTGCCGATGGTGCCCAGGCGTATCAGCGGCTCGGCGTGGAGCGGTCGCGCGGCACCCAGGTGTTCCAGCTTGGTGGGAACATCCGGCACGGCGGCATCGTGGAGACGGCGTTCGGGGTGACGCTGGGCGAACTCGTTGACGGCTACGGCGGCGGAACTCGTTCCGGACGCCCGGTGCGTGCGGTCCAGGTCGGCGGCCCGCTCGGCGCGTATCTGCCGAGGTCCAAATTCGACCTGCCGATGGACTACGAGGCCTTCGTGGCGGCGGGCGCGATGGTCGGCCACGGCGGCATCGTGGTGTTCGATGAGACCGTCGACATGGCGGCTCAGGCCAGGTTCGCGATGGAGTTCTGCGCCGCGGAGTCGTGCGGCAAGTGCACCCCGTGCCGAGTGGGGTCGGTGCGCGGGGTGGAGGTGATCGACCGGATCACAGCGGGTGAGCACCGTGACGAGAACCTGGCCCTGCTCGAGGACCTCTGCGACGTGATGACCGAGGGTTCGCTGTGCGCGATGGGCGGCCTCACGCCGATGCCGGTACGCAGCGCGATCACGCATTTCGCCGACGACTTTCTCGCCCGGGAACGGAGCGGAGAAACACGCACCGCGCACATCAGCGCGAGGACGGACGGCATGCCATGACGCTGCTCAAGGAACCCGACTACGGCACCCCGGCCAAGGACGGTCCGGCAACGGTCTCGCTCGAGGTGGACGGGCTGGGCATTTCGGTTCCGGAAGGCACGTCGGTGATGCGGGCGGCTGCGCTCGCCGGCGTCGATATCCCCAAGCTGTGTGCCACGGACCGGCTCGAACCGTTCGGTTCCTGCCGGTTGTGTCTGGTGGAGATCGACGGCCGCCGTGGTACCCCCGCCTCGTGTACGACCCCGGTGGCCGACGGCATGATCGTCCGGACCCAGACGCCGAAGGTCGCCAAGCTCCGTGAGAACGTCATGGAGCTCTACATCTCGGATCACCCGCTGGACTGCCTGACCTGTCCGGCCAATGGTGACTGCGAGTTGCAGGACATGGCCGGCGCAGTCGGACTGCGCCAGGTCAGGTACGGCTACGACGGGGCGAACCACCTGGACGCGGCCGTCGACCGCAGCAACCCGTACTTCGACTTCGACCCCTCCAAGTGCATCGCGTGCTCCCGCTGCGTGCGGGCCTGTGACGAGATCCAGGGCACGTTCGCGCTCACCATCGAGGGCCGCGGCTTCGCATCGAAGGTGTCGCCGAGTGCGGGTGAATCGTTCATGGACTCGGAGTGCGTGTCCTGTGGCGCATGTGTGCAGGCGTGTCCGACGGCGACGCTTCAGGAGCGCTCCGTGGTTGAACTGGGGGTGCCTTCGCGGTCGGTGATCACCACCTGCGCTTACTGCGGCGTTGGCTGCTCGTTCAAGGCGGAGTTGCGCGGTGATGAGCTGGTCCGCATGGTGCCCTACAAAGATGGCGGCGCAAACGAGGGCCACTCGTGCGTGAAAGGACGGTTCGCGTTCGGGTATGCGACCCATCCGGACCGGATGCTGCGCCCGATGGTTCGTGACAAGATCACCGACCCGTGGCGGGAGGTCGATTGGGACGAGGCGATCGGTGCGGTCGCCCGCCGGATGCTGGAGATCAGGCAGCGGCACGGCTCGGGGGCAATCGGCGCAATCACCTCGTCGCGGTGCACGAACGAAGAGGTCTACGTCGTCCAGAAGATGGTTCGCGCCGCCTTTGGCAACAACAACGTGGACACCTGTGCCCGGGTGTGCCACTCGCCCACGGGTTACGGGCTGAAGCAGACCTTTGGCGAGTCGGCAGGCACGCAGGACTTCCGGTCCGTGGCGCAAGCCGACGTCATCATGGTGATCGGGGCCAATCCAACGGACGGGCACCCGGTCTTCGCCTCCAGGATGAAGCAGCGGCTGCGCCAGGGTGCGAAGCTCATCGTGGTCGACCCGCGTCGAATCGACCTGGTGCGCTCGCCGCATGTCGAGGCCGACCACCACCTCCAGTTGAAGCCCGGGACGAACGTGGCGGTAGTCAACGCCATGGCGCACGTGGTGGTGACCGAGGGTCTCGTCGACCAATCGTTCGTGGCGGCCAGGTGCGAGGGATTCGACGAGTGGGTCCAGTTCATCTCCGACGCCGAGAACAGCCCGGAGGCAGTCGAGCCGATCACCGGTGTGCCTGCCGACGAGCTCCGCGCCGCCGCCCGGCTGTATGCGCAGGGCGGCAACGGGGCCATCTACTACGGCCTGGGGGTGACCGAACACAGCCAGGGCTCGACGATGGTCATGGGCATGGCGAACCTGGCGATGGCATGCGGCAACATCGGCCGCGACGGTGTCGGCGTGAACCCGCTGCGCGGCCAGAACAACGTGCAGGGCTCCTGTGACATGGGATCGTTCCCGCACGAGCTGAGCGGGTACCGCCATGTGTCCGACGACGCGGTGCGTCAGATTTTCGAAAATCTCTGGGGGACGACACTGTTGGCCGAACCAGGTTTGCGCATACCGAACATGTTTGACGCTGCGATTGAGGGCACGTTCCGGGGCCTGTTCGTCCACGGTGAAGACATCGCGCAATCCGACCCGAACGTCAAGCATGTCCTGGCCGCATTGGGCGCAATGGAACTGGTTGTGGTCCAAGACCTGTTCCTCAACGAGACCGCGAAGTTCGCCCACGTGTTCCTGCCGGGCGCGTCTTTCCTGGAGAAGGACGGCACGTTCACCAACGCGGAACGCCGGATTAACCGCGTCCGTGCGGTGATGAAGCCGAAGAGCGGCAAGCACGAGTGGGAGATTGTCTGCCAGATCGCCACGGCGATGGGCTACTCCATGCACTACGACCACCCGAGCCAGATCATGGACGAGATCGCCTCCGTCACTCCGACGTTCGCCGGGGTGTCGTTCAAGAAGCTGGACCAGGTGGGCAGTATCCAGTGGCCGTGCGACGAGCATGCCCCCGAGGGCACACCGATAATGCACGTGGAGTCATTCACCCGGGGCAAGGGCAGGTTCCTGCCGACCCCGTTTGTGCCCACCGACGAGCGCAGCACGCGGCGCTACCCGCTGATCCTCACCACCGGCCGAATCCTGAGTCAGTACAACGTCGGAGCGCAGACCCGTCGCACGGCGAACGTCGCGTGGCACCAAGAGGATCTGCTGGAGATCCATCCGCATGACGCCGAGGTTCGGGGAATCGCCGACGGTGACGAGGTCACGTTGGCCAGCCGGGTCGGCGAAACCAAGCTCCGCGCGCAGATATCCGATCGGATGCCCACGGGCGTCGTGTACACGACATTCCATTATCCGGTCACGGGCGCGAACGTGGTGACAACAGAGAACTCCGACTGGGCAACCAACTGCCCGGAGTACAAGGTGACAGCCGTTCAGGTCGCTCTCACCCACCCGATCTCTCGGCAGAACGGTGAACCGGCTGCAGACCGTGCGTTGGCCGCGGGACTCGTGGATTGACATGTCGCACAACGAGCCTGCCGAGATCAGGTTGGTCAACAACATCGCCGTTCACTTCCGTTATCTGCCCACCCAGCAGGCGGCTGCTGCGGTCGCGGACCATGTTGAGCGGTTCTGGGACCCACGGATGAAGAGAAGGCTGTTCGAGCTGGTCGCCACGGACACAGAGGATCTCGACCCCGTGGCGCTGGCGGCGGGGGCGCTGCTGCGATAACCGCCGCCACTGGAGGTTGGGTAGTCGACCGGTATCGGCGCGCGGCACCGGCAGGCTTTCCTATCTGCGTTTCCGAGTGCGCGAAATTCGCGCGCAAGCGCCGCTCTGCCCGCCGATGCCTTCGTGGTCGACGTCCCGCCAGAAATCGATGTCGTACTGGGTGTCGGGGATCTGGATCATCTCGCAGGACGCTTTGGGTTGGGTGAGCCCACGCGCCACCTCCAGCTCTTCGGCGTCGATCTCGAGCCGGTCGATGCCGTTGAGGATGCGTTCGGCGTCATTGACGATGCGACGCATCGCCGGGGCATCGCCGTACCTCGAGACCAACGATGTCACGCATCGCCGCAAGCGGCCGATGAGCTGGTGAAGCTCGTCAACTTGGGTAGTGGTGGACATCGGACCTCCTTGGTAATGGGGCATTCGGCTAATGGGGCATTCGGCTCTACCGCGGCAGGTGCACGGCCGGGTATCCGGGGCGATGAAGCAGCCGCGTCATGACGGCGGCGCACAGGCTGAGCAGGCCGGCGGCGGCGAACAGAAGCGTCAGCCCATCCGACGCGACCATCAGTGCGGGCAGCCCAACGCCGATGATCCCGCCGAACAGTTTGGCGCTGTAGACCACGCCGAAGTTGCGCACGGCGTTGCGCTCGCCGAAGTAGTCGGCAACCAGGCTCGCGAACAGAGGATAGAACGCGCCGCCCGCCATCCCGCTGAGCGCAGCGAAGACCACGAACGCTGCGGGCTGCCCGACCGACGCGGAATAGACGAGCGCCAACTGCGCGCAGCCCTCGAGCAAAAGCGCGGCGCTCAGCGTCTGGCGGCGCCCGAACCGGTCGGAGATCCGACCGGCGACGCTGCGGCCCGCGCCGTTGACGACGGCGAGCAGACCAACCGCCGACGCGCCGATGCCGAGCGAAAAACCGTGGGACATAGCGACGAACGGGATGTACACGATGGCCAGCAGCGAGGCCGCGGCGGCGAACACCAGGATGAGGTACATGAGCACGAACGCAGGCGTCCGGACGGCCTGGCCAGGCGAGTACTGGCGCACCGCTGGGACGTTGTTGCGCAGACTGCGGTTCACCCGCTTGTCGATGGCCCACAGTTTGGGGTCGATCTCCGGTGGCCACCAGCCCGCCGGCGGATCCCGCAAGAGCAGGCCACACATGGCGACGACGATGAGGACGCACACGCCGACTCCGGTGAAAATCTCCGACCGGTTTCCGGGTGTGAGGGCGGCGGCGAAGAGCGCAATGAACGGCACGGCGCCATAGCCGAATGCCCCCGTGACGAATCCGACCCGGACGGCGCGCTCCTCCGGATACCACTTCGCGACGGTGGATGTGCATGTGGCGTACACGATTCCGGCGCCGGTGCCGCTCAGCACGGAGTAACCGAGCACCGCGAGCGCGAGGCTGTGGGTGTAGGCGAGGGTCAAGGGGCCGGCGGCGCATAAGAGGGCACCGACGAGCACGGCCCGCGCCGGAGCCAGTGCAAAGCGGTGGTTCAATGCGGCCGTGGGCGCGGCCGCGCCGGCTTGGAAGACAACCCACAGGGCGAGCACCCAGAGGGCGCCCGTAGCACTTGATCCGTTGGTCGCGTGCAGGGCGATGACGGCGACGCCGTAGCCATACTGGAGCACGCCGATCCCAGCCATGGCTGCCCAACCAAGCCAGAGCATCCATCTCCGAGAATGGCCCATGATGTCTTGCGGCCGCTCACCGACTCGGTATGAGCGCCCATGGAGATCGCGGACTTCGACGACCTCGACGCGGTCAGCCGTGTGAGCCATGCTTGCCTCCACTGTTGCATACAGTATGCACTAGTTGTACTCTGACATTGCGGAGTTGTCCAGCCCAACTTGCAGACGGTATGCAATTTCAGCTCAACCTAGCGAGAGCCTGAATCGGCGGGCCAACCCAACTGCACACGAAACCGAGGTGACCGGGATTGGGACGCGTCACTAGTCGACGCCGGGTGCTCCGGCTTGTCGGCCCCGGGCTCACCGTGCGACCTGATACTTTGGCGGCCGAGGAGCCTCTCGAGATCCGTGTCGCGGGACGACCGCTGACGGTCACCATGCGCACCCCGGGCCAGGACTTCGATCTGGCGGCGGGTTTCCTTGTCAGCGAAGGAGTCGTGTGTCAAGCGAATGACGTTGCGGGCATACGTTATTGCCCGGGTGCCGTAGATGAGGGCGGCAACACTTACAACGTGGTCGACGTGGTGCTTTCGCCCGGTGTCCCACCACCCGATCCGTCCCTCGAGCGCAACTTCTACACAACGTCGTCTTGCGGGCTGTGCGGCAAGGCGAGCCTGGACGCCGTGCGTTCTACTGCAGCGTGGTCGGTCCGTGACGACGCAGTGGTCGTTAACCCGCGGATTGTGGCGGAACTACCGGACCGGCTCCGCGCCGCGCAGCAGATTTTCGCCCGTACCGGCGGCTTGCACGCGGCCGGGCTGTTCTCCGCGGATGGGCGCCTGCTGTGCCTTCGTGAGGACGTCGGGCGGCATAACGCGGTCGACAAGGTCCTTGGCTGGGCACTGCGGGACGGGCGGCTTCCGCTCCGCAGCACATTGCTGCTCGTCAGCGGGCGGGCTTCATTCGAATTGGTGCAAAAGGCGGTGATGGCCGGCATACCGGTCCTCGCGGCGGTGTCGGCGCCGTCGTCGCTTGCCGCTGACCTCGCCGACGATGCTGGGCTCACCCTGATCGGCTTCCTGCGCGGATCCTCGATGAACATCTATTCCGCCGCGCACCGGCTGGCGCCTGTGGACACTACGGTCGCCAACACCTGAGAGTGGCGCGGCGGCAACATAATTCGTGACGACCGCCCGTCGTCTCGTCGTCGCAGAACGTCGCCACGACGACGCCGGTCCGTGGGTTCCTCGGCGCACCTATCGCAAATTCGCGAAACCGGCACTCCTGGACGGCCGCGGAATTCCGTCGGAAGACCCATCTGGGCAGTTGATCCGTAAGAAGTGTTCCCAAATTACCCGTACCACTGGACAGCGGCGCTTTGATGATAGACACTGTGGTCTACCTCATACGGTATACAATCTGCGATGTGGGTCACCCTCACAACCGCAGCACGTAAGCGCCAGCGACCGAACGGAGTGGAGATCATGCCGCAGATCCCGACTGTCGTCGACCCCAACCTGCCGGAAGGGTGTCGCGACCAGCGGCCGAGGTGCGGCGCGCGCCTCTTTGTCAGAACGCCAAA
>Ga0153922_1000586_pt1 | contig 14473 bp, 10 predicted proteins | sample TSNJ006MetaG_FD_104723 | JGI IMG/M metagenome (GOLD analysis project Ga0153922, IMG submission 104723) | Attine ant fungus gardens microbial communities from New Jersey, USA - TSNJ006 MetaG | ecosystem: Host-associated > Fungi > Mycelium > Unclassified | place: USA: New Jersey, Brendon T. Byrne...
GTCACCGCGATCACCACCGTCGCGATCCCGGCGAACTCTGCGATGTGCATCTTGTTGTTAGCGCCCACCGTCGATAACACCCAGTTGATCCATTGCGGCTGGCGGTGGGTTCCGATGACGTCGTCGATGATGATCTTCAGCGGCCACGGCGCGGCCAGGCTCATCGCCATCTGCACCAGCATCGTGGCCAGAATCACCGCGAGTGTTCCGCGGCGCGGGCGAAGCAGTTCACGAAGCAGCGGCGGTACAACAGAAGTCACCGCGTCTGTGTCGTTTCGAAGCTGGCGACGCGGATCACGCATGGCAGACAGGAGCACGCCGTATCGGAGATGGCACGTCGCCTCTGGCGGCACTACGTGCTCGTCGCACGTGATGGCTACTCCACATCGCCGTAACTTCCCTTCGCAGTACCCACAACCCGGGAAACGAACGCCGCCGGGCCCGGGTTCACATCGGTCCAGGTGCTACGTCTTCACATACGCCAGAGGGTTACACCGCCCATCGGGCGATTCCGGTCCAGGATCGCACCCGCGATGAACGTTTGGCCGGTCGTCGCCGTTCTTAAGAGAAGACCGGTGATGCAGACGAGGAGACACAAGGGAGGCCGGATAATGGGCGATGCCGAGGGCTGGCTCGATGCGGTTGTCATCGGTGCGGGGCCGTCCGGTCTCGCTGTCGCGCGGGAGCTCGAGCACCACCACGGCATCAAAACGCTCGTTGTCGATCGAGCAGCGGCGCCGGCGATTTCGTGGCGCACAAGATATGACAACTTCCGCCTCAACACCAACGGGTTCTTGTCGTACCTCCCCGGACAACGGATTCCGGTAACAGCCGGACGTTGGCCAAGCAGGGATGACATGGTCGGCTATTTCGATCGGTACGTACAGCAACAGAACATCGCGCTCAAGCTCGGGTGTGAGGTCAACCAGATCGACCGCGCAGAGGGAGGCTGGCACCTCGACACGTCGTCGGGGATCATCCGTACACCGGTAGTCGTTTTGGCTACGGGCAACTACCGCACACCCGCCATCCCGCCCTGGCCCGGCCTCAGGCATTTCACCGGTGAGCTAGTTCACTCCGCCGAGTTCCGCAACGCGTGGCCTTACCGAGATCGCGACGCCCTCGTTGTGGGCGCGGGCAATTCGGCCGCCGATATCGCCGTGCAGCTTGCCGACGAAGGCGCACGCCGGATCTGGCTTGCGGTACGCACCCCGCCTCACCTTGTGCGGCGTGCGATGGGACCGATTCCCTCGGATATCTTTCTCGAAATGTTCGCGCGGATACCCGCGGGGATGATCGATCCGCTGATCGGGCGGATCAACCGCCTAATGTGGGGAGACCTGTCGGGCTACGGGTTCGGCAAGCCTCCGCTCGGACTGAAGGCGACGGTGGAACGGCGCGGTCGGATCCCGACGCTGGCAGACGAGCTGATTCGCGCGGTGCGATCCGGGCGAGTCGAGGTTGTCGGCGCTGTGGAGGCCATCAAATCCGACCAGGTGCTCCTAGCCGACGGTACGTCGGTCGCGCCGCATGTGATCATCGCCGCCACCGGGTTCCGCAGCGATCTCGATGGATTGGTCGGGCATCTTGGCTTCCTCGACGAGCACGGCAACCCGCGCGGCGGCTTCGCCTCGCACATCGGCCAGGGAATGTTCGCGATCGGGTACGGCATTCCCCCTCGTGGCCCGCTGCGCGCGATTCGTCTCCACGCCAGGCCGCTAGCCAACGAGATTGCGCACTATCTGGCGACAGCACCTCCGGCCACGGTCGACCCGCTGACTGCCGCGGCCGTGAAGTGAATGGTGTGAACTGCACAACTGATTTGAACGCGTTGTCGGCGCCATCTCGTTAACACAGTGTGGTTTGGGGCATTTTGCGCCAAACGTAAGGGGACGTAATGGTTTTACTTCCTGCGGAGCGAAGTTTCTTCCGCGGTGCGGACGGGTACGAAACCGCCCGCCGCGCAACGGTGTGGAACGGCCTGGTACCGGACCGCTTTCCCGATGTGATTGTGCAAGCACACGACAAGGCCGACGTGGTCGCGGCAATCCGCTACGCGCAAGCCAACGACCACCAGGTCGGCATCCGCTCGGGCGGGCACAGCTGGGCGGCAAATCACCTGCGCGACGGTGGCCTGCTGCTCGACGTGAGTCGCCTCGAACACTGCACCGTCGACACGGATCGGATGATTGCGGACGTTGGACCGGGCAAGAAGGCCAGTGTTCTCGCGCTCGAACTCGACACACAAGGGCTTTTCTTCCCTGCGGGCCACTGCGAAGATATCGGCCTCGGTGGCTACTTATTGCAGGGTGGATACGGTTGGAACAGCAAGGTGATCGGGCTGGCATGCGAGAGCGTGCTTGGATTGGAGGTCGTCACCGCCGACGGTGAGCTGATCTACTGCGACGCCGAGAATTACCCCGACCTATATTGGGCCGCACGGGGTTCGGGAACCGGCTTCTTCGGTGTGGTTACATCTTTCACATTGCGGGTTCACCCGCGCCCGGCGGTCTTGGGCACCTGCCTGTACCTGTACCCGATCGAACTTGCCGACGACGTGTTTACCTGGGGCCGCTCAATCAGTTCTGAGGTCGACGATCGGGTGGAACTGCAAATCCTCACTGCGCGCAGCTTTCCGCTAGTCGGGCTCGACCACCCGGGCATCACGATCGCCTCGCCGGTGTTCGCCGAATCTGAGGAGGAGGCAACGAAAGCTTTGGCCGCGCTGGGCACGTGCCCGGTAGCCGATCAGGCGATCATCAGTGTCCCGTATGCGCCGACAACACTGGCGAATTGGTATTCCGCAGTGATGACCAATTACCCGGCGGGGTACCGCTATGTCGCCGACAACATGTTCACGTCGGCTTCCGCCAACGAGCTCCTGCCAGGTATCCGAAAAATTATCGAGACGATGCCACCGCACCCCTCGCACTTCATTTTCACGGGCTGGAAGCCGTCCATGGACCGCACCGACATGGTGTTCGCGTTGGACGACGAAATCTACATGGCGCTCTACACCGTTTGGCGGGACGCCGCCGACGACGACCGGTACCGCGACTGGGCCGGATCCAACATGGCGTCGATGTCGGATTTGGCGACGTGCGTGGCGCTCGCGGACGAGAACCTTGGCCGGCGGCCCGCACGATTCATTTCCGACGCCAACATGGCGCGCCTCGACAAGGTGCGCGCCACCTACGACCCGGACGGTCGATTCCACAGCTGGATGGGACGTGACCGGTAAATGGAGATTGCGGGGCTTCGAATCCTGGTGGTCGGCGCCGGTGTGGGCGGCATTTCCGTTGCCCGGGGCTTAATTCGGGACGGACATGACGTCACGGTCTTCGAACGGCGGCCGGACGTGCAGGCGGGCGGCGGCGCCGTCACCATCTGGTCGAACGGCGCGACGGTTCTGGCGCAGCTGGGCGTCGATATGCGCGGGGCCGGACAGCTGCTGTCCACACTGCGGGTCCTGACATCCACCGGGAGGCCGCTTGCCACTATCGATCTGACCGCGATCGTGGACGGGATGGGCGCACCCGTTCGGATGGTTCCCCGTCACGTTCTGCTTGAGCGGCTGCTGCAAGGCTTTCCGACCGATCGCATCCGATGCAATTCCCGAGCGGTTGGAGTGGTCAGTACGCACGACGGGGTGCGGGTCGAGCTCGAAGACGGCAGCTCGGCCGAGGGAGATCTGTTGATCGGTGCGGATGGCCTTCACTCGATCGTGCGAGATGTCCTCGGCGCGCAACAGGCGGAGCCGACCGGCTGGTGCAGCTGGCAGGGACTGGTCGCCGTTGCCGATGTCGCAGACGCGCACATCGCGGTGAACATTATCGGCAAGCACGGAAACCTTGGTCTGTGGCCGGCGGGAGGCTCCGAACTGCAGTGGTGGTTCGACTTACCGTGGTCGCCCGATTTCGTCCGACCGGAACGTCCGATCGCCATGATCCGGTCCAATTTCGCAGGATGGTCGGAAGGGGTCGATCGAGTACTTGCGACGTTGACCGAAGACGATCTTGCCCGGTCGCCGTACCCGCATTTTCGCCATTCGAGTCCCCACGCGCCGGGCCACGGCGCGCTTACCTTGCTCGGCGATGCTTCACATACGATGCCGCCCTTCCTGGCCCAGGGGACCAATCAGGCGCTGCTCGACACGATGGTGTTGTGCAAGGCGCTTTCGGATTTCCGGAAAGGAACGAACAACGGCAAGGGTGATCTTTCGAGGGCGCTGCGCTGGTATGAAAAGACCAGGCGGCGCAAGGCCGCGGCCGTGTCGCGGGTGGCGTCGGTGCAGGTGTCCCGTGGTGAGTCGGTGCTGAGGCCGGCGGCGTTGATCTCGGATCGGTTCATGACCTCGGCGCTGACGATGTTTCTGCGTTCGGTGAGTCATCGTCGGATGTCGGCGGAGATCAGCAGAGACCTTGGGACCGCGATGAGCAACCTGTCTCCGGATTGCGATGAACATGCTGAACAAGTCGCCGCGCACGACCTGTGGACGTGAGGCGATGTCGACGACCGCCAGGGTGCCACCCGCAAAGCTAGCCCGCCTCGTCGAGTGGATTCGCCACCACCTGCATCGATTCGATCAAAGGCTGATACCTGCGCCTGCGGCGATGATGGAGATGATCATTGCCGCTTGGACATCGCAGGCGATCACTGCCGCGGCCCAACTCGGTGTGGCCGACGCCCTCGCCGACGGGCCGCTGCCAATCGACGAGTTGGCGGCCCGAGTGGGCGCGGACACGGACGCGCTTGGCCGGCTGCTACGGGCGTTGATCAGCCGCGGCGTGTTCCGCCATCGCCCCGACGGCCGCTATGAGCTCAATTCCCTTGCCGGCACCCTGCGTTCCGACGCACCGGTGTCGATGTCGTGGGCGGCGCGGTTCTACGGGTCGCGGGAGCAGCGCGAACGCTGGACCCTGCTGGCGGATTCGGTCCGAACCGGGAGTGCGGTCGTCCCGGCATTGCGTGGCAAGGAGAGCTTCGACTACTTCGCCGAGCAGCCCGAGCTTGCCGAACTTTTCAACCAAACCATGACGAGTGTCTCGGCGATGACAGACGCGACCGTGGTGGCCGGCTACGACTTCAGCGCCTACCCCACAATCGTTGACGTGGGCGGTGGGCACGGCCCTCTGCTGGCCGCGATCCTCGCCGCCGCGCCAGGTTCGCGAGGCGTCCTGTACGACCTGCCACGGGTCGTCGCGAACGCCCCGAACCTATTGCGGGCTCGGAACGTCGCCGACCGGGTGCGCGTCGCGGAGGGATCGTTTTTTGACACGGTCCCTGGCGGCGGTGACGCCTACGTCCTCAAGAACATCATCCATGACTGGCCCGACGACAAGGCGGTGCGCATCCTGCGCAACGTTCGCGCGGCAGCCGGCCCCCGAGCAACGGTGTTGCTGGTCGAATTCGTCATCCCCAAACACGACCGTGACTTCGCCGGGAAATGGGTTGATCTGGAGATGTTGCTGAATTTGGGAGCCCGCGAACGCACCGCGGCCGAGTATGGCGATCTGCTCAGCAAAGCCGGACTCAGAATGTCACGTGTCGTGCAAACCGCGTCACCCCTCAGTGTGGTGGAGGCGAGAGCCGCGTAACGCTGCTAGGCCGAGCGTGCCGGCCGTCTCGCGGCCGGCAGCAGCATGAACCCCGCTGCCAGCCAGGCGATAGCCGGCAACCAGGGCAAGGCCAGCGCGATTGCGGAATCGTGCTGGATGTGCCCGGCGACCACCGCAATGCGCGCTACGGCTGCCACTGCCAGCACCGAGTACATGGCCCCGATTGCTTTGCCTTCGCTGCCGGTATGGCCGAGCCTGAACGCTGCCGCAACAGCGCTCATCGCCACAGCGGCCCACGCGCCGCCACAGACGAATTGCGCCACGCTGAGCGTGAGCACGTCGGTGGCCTGTTTCGCGGCCCAGGCCGATGCGGCGGCGACCAACGCCCCGCCTGCCATCACGGCCGTGCCGCCGAATCGTTTCGTCAGCATCGATGCCGGCAGCATCAACAGATCGAAGCCGATCCAGAACAACGAAAGCAGGCCCGGAAGTTCGGTGGGCCGCGCGAACCTGCGGAACTGCGGCTCCGTGTTGATGAAGAAGTGCACCTGGTAGGCGATCGCCAGCAGCAGGATCGCAGCCAGGAACAGCACAAAGGTGGCTGACTGAATTTTGGCGCCCGTCGGCTTAGCGGGCGGCGCGGAGTGGGCGAGCTTCTTTTCCGCCCAGACGATCGACCACGTGACCACGACGACCGAGACGGCTGAGGCGGCAAACATGATGCGCGGGTCGTAGGCGGTGATTGAGCCGGCGAGAAATGGCGCAAGCGCGCTGGAAACGCCGATGCCGAGCAAGAACAACGAGCCGACCCAGGGTTGCCGATCGGGCGAGGTGTAACGGCCGAGCAGAGTCAGCGGTGGCGCCCGCAAGGCCGAGGACGTAATCGCCCAAATCACGGTCAGGACGAGAAACACCGGCGCGCCAATCCGGGTGACCAGAGGTAATAGCAGGAACGCCAGGGCAGACAGCGCTGTCACCGCCGCAACGAGCTTGCCCAGCCGGCCAAGGATGTTGGCAACACGGTCCGAGGCGAGGCCGGCCGCCCAGTCACAAAGCGCGAAGATCACCTGGTCGAGCACCAGAATCCACGGGACCACCCCCTTGCTGACGCCCGCTTGCGCGGCCAGCTGCGGCAAAAAGATGACATAGATGACCCAACTCAGATTGAAAAAGAGTTGCATCACACCGAAATACAGCCCCACGCGGGTCGACACCGGCCGGAGTTCATTGACGGAGTTCATCACGTGGCTGGCAATCGTTGCAGGGACTGCGTCCGGACGACCAACTGCCCGCCTCCTCGGAGTCCAACAGTTCCGCAGCGCCGCGGTGGACCTCGCTGCAGCTGGAGTCTATGTCGTCTGCTGGCAACCGCCGAGCCAGACGATCAGCATTGCTTGACCCCGACCGACCGCATGAGGATGGCGTGTGCGAATTCGGATAGTGGGGACGCAGCTGCCCGGGCGCGAGCGCGGGCCCGGTGGCGACTTCCCGGGCTACTCCAACATCCACGTCGCGGTGCAGCGAAGGAACCGTCGAGACGAATTGTTGGATCCGCATCCGGGCGACCCTTACATTCAGGGACCGCGCGGCGGGCGTTTCATCTACTTGAGTTGGGGCACAGTCGATGACGCGGGCCGCTTCACGCTGTTTCGGCGAGCGAAACTGATGCTTGAGGATGTGCCTCCTAAGCGGCGGGCGCTGCCTTCTCTCTGACGGTTCCGGGCGGCGGTTCGGGCCGTGATCTGCTTAGGTCGGGTTGTGAAGTCATTTGCCACGTTTGCCCGCGAAACTGTCGCGGTTCGGATTTTGCTTGCTGTGCTGCTCGGAGTTGTCGTCGCGCTCGTGGTAGCCAACACGGTCGGCTGGCGATTCGCGCTCGTCGGGTGGATCGCCACCGCCGGACTGTATGTGGTGTGGACCCGTACCCTCCTCGGGGGAATGGACGCCGAGGGCACGTGCCGATATGTGACGCGGGAGGACCCTACCCGCTGGGTCGCCGACGTGGTCATCGTGACGGCAAGCCTCGCCAGCCTGATTGGGGTCGGCTATGTGGTGGCCGCCGGATCCAACAATGGCACCCAAGCCGTCGAAGCGGCCATTGTCGGCCTAGTGGCTGTAGGTGCGTCCTGGTTCGCCGTACACACGCTGTTCACCGTGCACTACGCGCGGCTGTACTATTCCGGCGAACCGGGTGGCATCGACTTTCACGACCCCAACCCGCCCGACTTCAGGGATTTCGCATACATGGCGTACACCGTCGGCATGACTTATCAGGTGTCGGACACCGAGATCGGATCAACCGAGATAAGGGCAACGGTGTTGCGCCATGCGCTGCTGTCCTACCTTCTCGGCGCGGTCGTCCTGGCGGTCACGATCAATCTGATTGCGGGGCTGGGCTCCAAGTTCTGATGGAACCGACCGGCCGGGTTCAGCTCGCCGCCGAGGACAAGGACATACACACCCGCTCGCCGAGCGATCGGGTGCTGCCCGTGCCGCCCATATCGGGGGTCAGTGCGTCGCCGCCGCGAGCCAGGACATCTTCGAAAGCCGCCAGAATGGCGGCGGCCGCCCTCCCCTCTCCCAGATGCTCGAGCATCAGGCTTGCGGCCCAGATCTGACCGATCGGATTGGCGATGCCGCGTCCGGCAATGTCGGGGGCGGACCCGTGGACGGGTTCGAACAGACTGGGAAATCGCTTCTCCGGGTTGATGTTTGCGCTTGGGGCGATACCGATCGTGCCGACGCATGCGGGACCGAGGTCTGAGAGAATGTCGCCGAACAGATTGCTGCCGACGACGACATCGAACTGATCTGGGTGCAGCACGAAATTCGCGGTGAGGATATCGATGTGGTACTTGTCGACGGCGACATCGGGGAACCGGCGGGCCATCGCCTCGACCCGCCGATCCCAGTACGGCATCGTGATGGAGATTCCATTGCTCTTGGTCGCCGATGTCAGGTGCTTCTGCGGCCGGCCCTGAGCGAGGGTGAACGCGTACTCGAGGATCCGGTCCACGCCGATCCGTGTCATTACCGTTTCCTGAATAACGGTCTCCCGGTCCGTGCCCTCGTACATCGTCCCGCCGATGTCTGAGTACTCCCCCTCGGTGTTCTCCCGCACCACCACGAAATCGACATCCCCGGGTCGCCGCCCGGCCAATGGGCTGGTCACCCCGGCCAGCAACTTCACGGGCCGCAGACTGACGTACTGGTCGAAGTGACGTCGGAACTGCAACAAGCTGCCCCAAAGCGAGACGTGGTCCGGCACGACATCTGGCCAGCCGACCGCTCCGAAAAAAATCGCGTCGAAACGAGTCAACTCCTCAAACCAGCCATCGGGCAGCATCGCACCGGTCTTGACGTAATAATCGGCGCTGGCGTACGCGAACTGCTCGTAATCGAGCGTGAAATCGTAGGCAGACGCTGCGGACTCGAGTACGCGAAGGCCCTCGGGAACTACCTCTTTGCCGATTCCATCGCCGGGGATGACGGCAATCCGATGCGCATTGCCCACGTGCCGACGGTATAACACAACAATGGGGGTGTGTCGGTCGTGAGGACTAAGACGGTCGATCCCGTCATTACCGCCGACCGGCCGCGGCGAACCGGAATCGCGAAGTGGATCCGCCGGTTGGCGATCCCGATCATCGTCGGCTGGATCACGCTCGTCGCCGTTCTGAACGCCACCGTGCCGCAGCTCCAGGTCGTTGGCCAGATGCGGGCGGTGTCGATGTCTCCCAGCGAAGCGCCGTCGGTTATCGCGATGACGCGCGTCGGTCGGGACTTCAAAGAGTCGGATTCCGACAGTTCGGCCATGATCGTCATGGAGGGCGACCAGGTCCTCGGCGATGATGCCCACCGGTTCTACGACGACATGATCGTCAAGCTCAAGGCCGACACCAAGCACGTCGAGCATGTTCAGGACTTCTGGGGCGATCCGCTGACGAGGGCCGGAGCGCAAAGCCAGGACGGCAAAGCCGCATACGTGCAGGTGTACCTTGCGGGCAACCAGGGTGAGGCCCTCGCCAACGAGTCGGTCAAGGCGGTCCAAGAAGTTGTTGCCGGGCTTTCTCCCCCGGCGGGTGTCAAGGTCTTCGTGACCGGACCGTCGGCGCTACAGGCCGACCAGCAGATCGCCGGCGAGCGCAGCGTCAGAGTCATCGAGATGGCCACGTTGGGGGTCATCGTCCTGATGCTGCTATTCGTGTACCGGTCGATCGCCACGGTCGTGCTCGTGCTTGTGATGGTGGGGTTGGGACTGTCGGTGACCAGCGGTGTGGTGGCGTTCCTCGGCTATCACGATCTGATCGGGCTGTCGACCTTCGCGACCCAGCTTCTGGTTACTCTGGCGATCGCCGCATCGACGGACTATGCGATCTTCCTTGTCGGGCGCTACCAGGAAGCCCGCACACTAGGTGAGGACCGAGAGTCGGCCTTCTACACGATGTTCAAAGGCACCGCCCACGTAGTGCTGGCGTCGGGTATGACGATCGCGGGCGCGACCTTCAGCCTTTCGTTCACCCGACTGCCCTGGTTCCAGTCGCTGGGCATCCCGCTCGCGGTCGGAATGGTCGTCGCAGTGTTCGTGGCACTCACCCTGGGACCCGCGATGATCACGGTGGCTAGCCGCTTTGGCCTACTGGAGCCCAAGCGCGCCATGCGAATTCGTGGTTGGCGGCGGTTGGGCGCCGTTGTGGTTCGATGGCCGGCCCTGATCCTGCTCGTGACGATTGTGCTTGCCCTCGTCGGTGTGCTCACCCTGCCCGGCTACCGGCCCAACTACAACGACCGCAAGTACCTGCCCGCGGACCTGCCGGCGAACGCGGGATACGCGGCGGTCGAACGACATTTCCCGGTTGCGAGGATGAATCCCGAACTGCTGCTCATCGAAACTGACCATGACGTACGTAATTCCACAGATTTCCTGGTAATCGACCGGATCGCGAAGTATGTCATGAGGACGCCCGGCATCGGAAGGGTGCAGGCGATCACACGGCCGGAGGGTAAACCTCTGAAGTACAGCACGATTCCGGCTCAGCTCAGCCTCGGTGGCACCCTCCAGAAGATGAACCGTTCGTACTTGCAGGACCGCATTAACGACATGCTGCTGCAGGCCGACGAGATGCAGAAGACCATCAGCACCTTGAACCGGATGATCGCGTTGATGGAACAGATAAGCGCGACGACGCACAGCCTGGTGACTCAAACCCATGATGTAGCCGCAGAAGTCTCCGAATTACGGGATCACATAGCCGATTTCGATGACTTCTTCCGCCCGATTCGCAACTATGTGTACTGGGAGCCACACTGCTTCGACATCCCGATCTGCTGGGCGATCCGGTCGGTCTTGGATGCACTGGACGGCATCGACACCGAGACCGGCGATATCCAGAGTCTGCTCCCGGACATGGACCGACTCGACGCGCTGATGCCTCAATTGTTGGCGCAGATGATGCCGACGATCGACACCATGAAGTCGATGCGGGCGATGATACTCACGATGCACCAAACTCAGGGGGGCATGCAGGATCAGACGGACGCGATGGACAAGGACCAGGCCGCCATGGGCGAGGCGTTCAACAACGCTCTGAACGATGACACCTTCTACTTGCCACCGGAGATCTTCGACAACAAAGACTTCAAACGCGGCATGGAAAGCTTCATCTCACCGAATGGTCACGCGATCCGTTTCTTCATCTCCCACGAAACTGATCCGCTGTCCGCGGACGGCATCAAGCGTATTGATGCAATCAAGGGCGCCGTCTTTGAAGCCATCAAGGGCACTCCGTTAGAAGGATCCAGGGTCTACCTCGGCGGCACCGCGTCGGTGTTCAAGGACATGGAGGAAGGCAACAAGTACGACTTGATGATCGCCGGCGTCGCCGCGCTGACGCTGATTTTTATCATCATGCTGCTCATCACGCGCAGCATCATCGCGGCCGGCGTCATCGTCGGCACTGTGGTTTTGTCGCTCGGCGCCTCGTTCGGCATGTCGGTTCTGGTTTGGCAGCACCTGTTGGGCATCGACTTGCAATTCATGGTGATGGCGATGGCGGTCATCATCTTGTTGGCTGTCGGCGCTGACTACAACCTGCTGCTGGTGTCGCGGATGAAGGAGGAGATCCCCGCCGGGATCAACACGGGGATCATTCGCGCGATGGGCGGCAGCGGATCCGTCGTGACCGCAGCCGGCCTGGTGTTCGCGTTCACCATGACGTCGATGTCAGTCAGCGAGATGACCGTGGTCGCCCAGATCGGCACAACGATCGGGTTGGGCCTGTTGTTCGACACCCTGGTGATTCGGGCGTTCATGACTCCGTCGATCGCGGCACTGCTTGGCCGCTGGTTCTGGTGGCCGCAGGTAGTGCGCGCTCGGCCCGCGTCGGCGGGGTCGCCGGCGAAGCGGTGAACGATCGGGTCGGCGGCTCATCAGTTCAGCCAGGCGCCGTGACCTATCCAATTTGAGAGCGCTGCAGGCGGGGTGGGGACCAAGTAAGTCGCTGAAGGCGTTTCGCGGTCAGGCGGCGAAGCCGCCGTCGACGTTCCAGGTAATGCCGGTGATGAATCCCGTTTCCGGACTCACTAGATAAGCCACAGCGCTCGCAATGTCCTCGGGACGACCGTAGTGACCGACCGCGGTGAGTTGCCGCATGGCATCGGCGAACTCACCCGAATCCGGATTGGCGTCGGTCGCCGTAGGCCCCGGTTGGATGACATTGACGGTGATGCCGCGCGGCCCCAGCTCGCGGGCCAGCCCCCGGGTCAACCCGGCCAGAGCCGCCTTGGTCATGGCATAAACGGCGCCGCCAGGCCGCGGCACGCGGTCAGCGAAGATGCTGCCGGTGGTGACAATACGGCCGCCCGGACCCAGATGGGGAATCGCGCGCTGGATCGCCACGAATACTCCCCGAACATTGACCGCCAGCATCCGATCGAAGTCCTGCAGCGGAAAGGATTCCGCGGCACCGGACTTACTCATGCCGGCGTTGTTCACGAGGATGTCCAGGCCGCCGAAGGCCGCCACCGCCTCATCCCCCAATCGCGTGAGTTGCTCTGGTACCCATACTCGCGGCGGAAGTTCCGGGTCGGAATGGCCATAGTGCGCGGAGCCGCTGCGCGTGGCCTGCGACGCGTGGGCATCGCACCGCGAGGAGGTCGGCAACCCGGCTAGGGCGACGTTTTCCAGTCCGGCTTGCGGCGCCACTCGAGCAGCAGCGGCGGGATCACCCCGAGCGCGAGAATCCCGGCCAGGATCAGCAGCCCGTACAGCAGCGGGTTTGAGTGGCCGAATTGCGATGGTGGCACGAAACCGATCAGGAACGCGGCCACTGACGACGCCGCTCCGAGTGCGCACTGCAGCCCGAGCGCGGGCACCTTATATCCACGGGGATGGTCGGGTTGCTTGCGCCGCAGCCTGATTGCGGCGATGAACATCAGCACGTACATGATCAGGTAGACCTGGGTGGCCATCGCGGCGAATATCCAGTACGCGCTGTTGACGGTCGGAATCAGGGCGTAGAGGAAGCCGATGATCGTGATCACGACCCCCTGTGCGATGAGGATGTGCAGCTGGATGCCCTTGTCGTTGACCTTCTGGAAGTACAGGGGAAGGTAACCCTGCTCGCGTCCGATCTTGAGCAGTCCCTCGGAGGGGCCGTCAAGCCAGGCGATCATTCCACCGAGGGCCCCGATCGTCAGCGCGAGCGCGATCACGGGCAGCGCGAACCCCAGATGGAGGTGCCTGAGCAGGGCGTCGAAGGCCTGCATCACCCCGGCGGTGAGGCTGATGTTCTGCGTGGGGATCACCCACGAGATGGCCAGCGTGGGGAAGATGAAGATGACGAGCGTTAGTGCCGCGGCGACGAACATGGCCCTGGGGAATTCGCGGCCCGGGTCGCGCAGCTCGTCCACGTGCACGGCGTTGACCTCGACGCCGGCGTAGGTGAAGAAACTGTTGACGATCAGCACGATGCTGGCCAGCCCGGTCCATGCCGGCAGGATGTGCTGGGCGTTCATCGGCGCGGCCGACTGGTTGCCCTGGAACAGGTAGATCACGCCGAAAACGATAAGGAGCGCCCCGGGAATCAGGGTTCCGATCAGCGTTCCGCTGGAGGAGAGCTTGGCGACCATTCCGGGCCCGCGCGAGGACACCAGCACGCTGCCCCAGAACAGCACGACGATGATCACCGCGGTGAAGACGCCGTTGTTGGCAAGGCTCGGGTTGATCACATACGCGATCGTCCCGGCCACATAGGCCAGGAGGGTCGGGTAGTAGAAGATGGTCTGGGCGAACTGGCACCACACCGCGAGGAATCCCATCGGCGCGGAGATGCCCTCCCGCACCCAGTTGTAGACGCCGCCCTCCCAGCCCGAGGCCAGCTCGGCAGCGACAAGCGACGCGGGCAACAGGAACACTATCGCTGGCAGGACATAAAGGAACACCGAGGCGAACCCGTATATCGACAAGGCAGGCGCGGAGCCGAGGTAGCCGATCGCGCCAACCGTCATCATCGCAAGGGAAGTCCAGCTGATGAACGTTTTGCCCGGTGGCCGCGCCGGGGCTTTGTCCCGGTGGCGCGCAAATGCGTGGGGTGCGCGCAGGCGGGCGGGGCCGAGGGCGCGCATGGTGACCATGAGCAGATCGTTGCATGCCGAAGCCGCCGGTGCGGCGAATCGGAACTGCTGTCGATGACTATGCTGTCGCCGGAATCATCGGTTCGGGCATTACAGGAGATCTGCTAACGCGGAGTCGATGGTCGGGAACTTGAACGTGAATCCCGCATGCGCCAGGACTTTTGACGTGGCGTGGCGGCCGGTCAGCCCGAGCGCCGGATCGGTGCGCAACACGACGGCGCCAAGCTTCACCAACCAAGCAGGGGTTGGCAATGCCGGCGGTCGGTGCAGCTGTTTGCGCA
>Ga0153922_1000587_pt1 | contig 14471 bp, 23 predicted proteins | sample TSNJ006MetaG_FD_104723 | JGI IMG/M metagenome (GOLD analysis project Ga0153922, IMG submission 104723) | Attine ant fungus gardens microbial communities from New Jersey, USA - TSNJ006 MetaG | ecosystem: Host-associated > Fungi > Mycelium > Unclassified | place: USA: New Jersey, Brendon T. Byrne...
CGCTACCACTGCGCCATGCTGCTCTTCAAATAACTGCCCACGTTGATTATCTTAAAAGTCACTTAGTCACAATCGCGGATCACACACGGACCGCAATACGATCTGATCCGCGTCTCCCTGCTCTAAACACAATTTATTACAATAGATCAATGCTAATTTTCCTCATCCACACACTCAGGGTTCCCCTGCATTCCATTAATACCTGCATATCATGATGACACAAAAAAAATTACCTTGAGCTCCGCCACACCACCGAGCTCCTTGACGAGTCCATCATAAGGAAAGTCCCGGGGAGCAGCAGGCCGTTCGGGCACACCATAGTTCTTGATGACAAACCCAAGCGTAGCAAAGCCTGCAAACGCCCCAAGAAGCTGCTTAAGAGCAGACTGGGCTGTCAAACCAGCTCGAGGGACGTCTGGACCCCACATAGAGAGCACTTCCTCCTGCTCATGTAACTGTGATGGTTCAATACGCAAACAAGCATGGAAGAGTACGCCGCACCGGATCGCCGTAATTTCTCCTGAGCAATATGTCATCCCATCCCTTTGCTGGGAGGTTTTGTCGGGAATTCCAAGGCAGCTGGGGATAGTCCGAGACGGGGTCAGCGGTTTCGTACGATTCGGTCTCTGATTGATGGGTTGTGTAGGATCTCGCCACAACCTTGCGAACAACCATGCGGCGTAAAATCACACGAGTAGGGCGGAGGAGAAAACCTTGCATTGTAGTGTAGAGCCAAAGCTGCGAGAATGAAGCCAAGTCTGGTGTGTTTGTAAGTGTTGTGCTCCAGGCGGCGATATGTCCGATTTCCAGAGAAATAAGCAGTTCAGAATGATCCTTACGTCCATAAAACAGGGCCCTTGGTCTCTGCTCTCACTTTACACCCCCCCTTCTGTTCTCCATGGCTGCCTGCACCGAGCGCGATGTTCAGGACGTCCTCCTTGGCCAGCGCAACACAAGGCGCAGTCGCGGCAATGTACCCTACCTTATTGCCGAACATAACACCGACCTCGTAAATCTGTGCGTTCTACCTTGTTACTCACACACTGTACTCTCCCTTACCCTCTACGCAAGTGACATTTGGGACAACATGTTCTTCGAAAGCATCTGGGGTTCCCCAACTATATATAACTTCCCTTCTGGACCCCCTATGGTCCTGGACGTCGGATGTGGTACAGGATGGTGGATTATCCAAATGGCGCGCCGATGGCAAGTACGCTCTCCTGTTTTCTTTCCTCTTGCATGACTCTGATACACCATTCGCTCCAGAATTCCACTTTCGTCGGCTTTGACATTGCCGAAATCCAACCGCGCCTGCCTGACTTGGAAGACTACAATGATATTTCAGATCGAATCAGTTGGGTGAACGGCAACTTGTTCGTCCCTCTCTTCCCTCCCTTGTGTTGCATTAAATGCTCCGTTAGCCTCGATGTTTTCCCATTCCCCGATGATCATTTTGATTACGTTCGGGTATGCCGGGCGGGCCTGGCAATACCGGAGGACGAGGTACGCTAGATCAATCGCCGCCGTCAGTCCACTAAATGATCCGCTGCGTGCAGTGGCAGTTTCTTCTTGAGGCACGTCCCCTATATTCTCTTCCTTGACGGAATTTCATGGACCTTCCGGTAGCAGGCTATCTTTTGTGTCATGAAAAATGGTGGTCTCCTTGAAGTAAGTGTCATCTCCTAGCAAGTAGTATTTTCATCCCTGTCTCCCTGGTCAGATTATTGAAGAAGACCTGATATTCCCTATCCCGACTATCCCTGGACTCGTACCCGACACGTCTTCACCACAGGTTCCCTCCCAGCTTGATTCACACATGATGCATGATGCTCTATCGTCTAAAAGCTCTGGCTCAACAGATACCCATGGCCCAAGTCTGGACGGAAGCTCGACTAAATCCATTTCCAAGAGGTCGCGCTTCAAGAGCTCTACTACTTTGTCTCAAGGGAAGTCATCTACAGATACATTATCCTCGGAGACTGTGGACCTCGCGAACCACCCTCAGAACCATACAAAACTCAAAGCAGCCTGGGATAGTATGCTTGCCCGTCGCTTTATCTCGAACAAAATTCTCTCAGTGCTTCCGTTTTACCTGTCAGCTCTTTTCTCCAGTCTCGAAGTCCACAATCTCTACACTGTCCCCCTTCCTGGAAATACACCATTAGAACACGGTATCTGGGACGACAATGATTCCTTGTACTCATTTCCCCGTCTACAGCGATGCCTGCCTCAAAAAAATCCAACTGTCAACATTGATCCTAATAACCTTATAAATCACCCAATCATAACTGAGCTTCCACGACTTAAAGCCATGGATCCTCAGGAACTTGCGGGAATGCATTTACACCGTGTTGTGCAAGTCATCAAATCATGCAAAGAAACCATTAGAGAGGAATATCACAAATTATACCCCATAGACAAGAGTGTACGGCCAAGCACAAGAGTACAGAAACAATTTGGAAATGACATTATGGGCATGGTCTATCAAGGAGCTCACCCGGAACCATTTGAAATAGAGTGGTGTGACTGGATATAGTAAGTTTTTTAAGCTTTGGGGCGCGTCAGCAAGATCTTTAAGCTTTGTTCATTTGCGTTGTGTGTACAGTGACATGGAGGATCGAATGCGACTACGTCAACGTCTCTCTCACCACATGGTTTGGCCTGAGCCACGTTCTCTTCGAGGTGGTAAACCCAGTTGGCGACGTTGGAGGAAGCTGATTGATCAAATTTTAGCAAGAGATAGCAAAAGTGTATTTGATTATCCTCCTAACCCGACAGACACGTGTCGGTCTGTAAAGGCTTACATAGCTTGGAAAGGCGCCAAGCCTTCATCTGTACCGTAAACTTATACCAGTCTTCGTTCTCATGGACACACTTTTTCTTTTAATGACGCTTTTTCCAATTTCGTCTTGGCTTGGTGCTTTTTTTGTGGATTCATTTTTTATCTCCACTTATGGCATAGCATACGGTGCTGCCATATTCCTAGACACTAGATATAAGATTCAGAGCTACTGCAAATCAAATTTCAGGGTAGCTGTTACCTCTTTGATGCAAACAGAGTTTGAGGCTTTTTTCCCTCCATATGGTCCAAAAAAAGTGTCTCTCGACCCAGGAATGCGAGATTCACTGATTTCAAGTACGATAGTGGAAGACCCACCTTACCAGAATGAATCTAGAGTCCTTTCTCACAAACAACGGGACATATAGCCCACTTGTTACAGTTCTCAAAACGCTATTTGATCTTCGATTATGGGAAATACTACCCGATTTGGGAGTGAGAAGACTTATCGTATGTGCGTGTATATGTGTGTTGCGCGTGTGCATATAAAACCCCCACCCTCCACCCGACTCCGATGTCAGACGCAGAAAAAAACGTTCCTGCTGCTGATAAAAAACCGGTCTCAACTCTTGAGGCCGATCTTACCAAATATAAGGTGAGTATTTTTTTCTTTCCCCCCCCCTATTTCGAATATCGCCATTTTTTGAGGTTTTTTTTGGACGTGCATTCAATAACTGACGGTTGATTTTGTTTCTTTTGCAAATACGATTTGGGGAATTTGATACTAGCTTGCAGCAGATATTGTTCGCGATGTCATCAGAAAAGTCATTGAATTGTCTGTCGAGGGTATAAAAGTGGTTGACCTTTGCACGGAGGGCGATAGACTCCTCGAACAGGGCACTGGTGCTGTTTTCAATAAGCCGATCAAAGGTGTCAAGGTGAATAAGGGTGTGTCTTTTTCTACCTTTTTTTTTTCTTACGATTCTATCTCCCCCTCTCCACATACCCCTGAGCTCATGGGTTCTTATCTTGAATGGATTTTTAATTTTGTTGGTTTATCGTTAACGTGTTTTTTTTGGGCGCTGCTTCCTCTCCCTCTCTCTCATGGTGTATAGGAATCGCATTCCCAACGTCTATTTCGGTAAACAATGCCGTATCCCACTTCTCACCTCTCGCGTAAGTGAATGTTTTGTGAAAGGAGAGGATCGTGTTGATGATGAATTCCTTCCGTCATCCACCCTTCTTAATCTGATTCTAATCGCCTCCGAATCCCCCCCACCCCTTTTCATTCTCCAACTATCACCCTGCACGCTGGTTTCCATCCTTGAAATATACAAATTCATCAATTGGGATCTGGATTTCCAACAACTACAACGACGATAACAATGGGCCCCTGATAACCAGTTCGGATCCCCAAGCAACTCAAAGTCTCGCTAAAGGCGATGTTGTCAAGATCCAACTCGGAGCTCATATCGATGGGTTTGCAGCCATCTCAGCTGAAACGATCGTTGTCGGTGCATCGGCGGCCGATCCTGTAACAGGTCGCCAGGCAGATGTGATCAAAGCTGCGTGGACGGCAGCCGAAGTTGCCATGAGGCTTGTCAAAGTTGGGCATAAGAATTGGGCAGTTACGGAGGGCATCGCGAAGACCGTTCAGACTTGGGGTTGTAAACCTGTTGAGGGTACGTCAATCTCGTTCTGTTCTTTTTTTGGTATTGATGTACTGATCGTTTGATTTTTTCTCTTCTTCATCACCTTGAAAGGCATGCTTTCGTGTCAACAGAGTCAAAATGTGATCGATGGAAAGAAACGAATCATTTTGAACCCATCTGAAGGCCAGCGAAAAGATTTCGAAACCGTGACATTTGCAGAAGGAGAGGTGTACGGCATTGATATCCTCATTTCGTCAGGCGAGGACGGGAAGGTAATTAAAAAACGATACTATTTTTCAAAAACGGTCGCCTTTATCTTGACATTTCGTGATTTCTTTTCAAGGCCCGTGTAGAAGAATCACGAACGACGATCTATCAGAGAGATTCTACCGTAACTTATCAACTCAAGATGAGGAATTCCCGTATGGTATTATCGGAGGTTCAGAAGAAGGCTGGTTCGTTCCCATTCAATCTTCGCGTACTCGAAGATGAGAAGCGGGCGCGGATGGGCCTTCAAGAGGCCGTACAACATAGCTTGGTCAAACCTTACGAAGTCGTGTAAGTACCGTCCACATTTTTTGTCTCTTTCACCACTGGCAGCTGAGCCGATCTACTTTTATGCTCCTGCGGTTTGTTGTCGGAACATTAGATATACTCCCAACAACACCTATGTGGCTGCCTTCCATTTTACTATCGCACTTCCTCCCGGTGGACCTTTATTGGTCACTCATCCACCAACTTGGTACAAGCCTGAGTTTGTGAAGACGGAGAAGGAGCTGGAAGATGAGGAGTTGAAGGGGCTCTTGGCAAGGAATTTGCGTCCTACCAAGAAGAAGAATAAGAAGACAGGAGAGACAGGAGAGACCGAGCCCAAGTAAAAAATATATATAGATATATGTATATGGCAGGTCCATACCTGTCCAACACTTCAGAAGTTAAAGGGTCATTTGATTTGTAATTGTCGATGATATGGGGCAGGTCATAGCTGCAGTATTGTGGAAAGCCTGATGTCAAAAAATGGGACAAGTATATCCGCCACCTCGATCCTACAAGATAATATCAAATTTTTTATTCCAAGAGAGGAGCAGGTGTATTCTCCGCATCTTCAACAAAACTAGCCAGTGTCCGCACAACAAGTTCTACGTTCTCCAGAAAAGCGTTGACGGTCAATCTCACCAACCTCACAGTGAGAGTATCAAATCTCCTGTTAGAAATTTAAAAAAATCAGCTGCAGTTATGCAACCTGCACAACGCCAATGATGAAAACAGGAAACGTACGCAATCAGTTTGTTGCCATCTACGCTCAATTCTCGTTTCACGGCTTGGGGCTGTAACTCCTTGTCGACATCGATAACTTGTTTTGCTATCGAAGCATGTTCCGGTGACGCAAATGGAACCTCAACCCTCCTATATAGTCATGCAAACGTGGTCAGATTACTCTAACGATATGTGCCTGAGAATCTTTCCTCATGACAACTTACACGGTGTGCCAATTCGACGTTGACATCATGACGTCGTCCGATTTTGTATCAGGCTTGGGCTTGACAACAGATGAAAACTTGAAAACTTATTAGTGATAGATAGGGTGATCATGAAAATGTGATGTCACAGCAAGAACTTGACCAGCATATCATATGTATTAAGCGAGAACACGACCAGGTGCATAGGAAACCAGCAATCTCCAGGACATTCAACCAATGCCAGCCAGTACACAACGGGTAAACCTACGAGACTGGAATCTGGATAGACTGTAAAGAATAAGAATATCGTGCAGCGTGCACGTCACTCTAATGACAAGAAAGAAATGTCCCCCGGACAAAACAATGAAGACTTCGTCAAGAATATTGGATTCTACGTTCCAAAAAGCCATCCATGCTTCCGAACAAGATAGAACCCGGATCCACCATAAGGACCTCTTTTAAGAAATATTTATCACCAGGAGGGGACAGCATTACAGGAGAGCAATTACACCGCCAAAAGCGGTGAGGATTAAGGCAGAAATGCTGAGATCACGGGGAGCGATGGCGGCATTGCTGTTACCAAATGGGTTGGCTGCATTGGCAGCACCTACAGGATCAACTGACTGCACTGTGCTGGAACTCGCAACATCAGTAGCAGTGTAGGTGGGAGTAACAACGAGGCTGAAAATGGAAATAAGACCACTATCAGAAGCGGGTCAACAAAAGGCTTACGTCGTTCTATCTAACACTGGGCCAACGGAGGAGCCAGATGCAACTATAAACCTGAGTGTAGACGTAGTTCCAGACGCTGATGCTGACGCTGGCACTGATGGATGCACTGATGCTGATGTCGTTTCAGAGACTGACACCGGCGCCGACACCACAGCAGAAGAGGAAGGAGCGGAGCATTTCCCGACGGTAATCTGTGCAAAGAACAAGATGAGAATGGTAAACTAACAAAAGAGAGGGGCAAAGCTTACAACATCACTCCAACCCTCCTCACCATCAGCATCTTCAAGAGAGATCTGGACCTTCTGGCCGGCCTCAAGTTTGTCGACCTTAATACTGGCATAGGTCTGTTGGAAATTACCGGCGTCAATGCTACAACAATGTCAGCATCCAATCTAGTGGCTTTTATAAAAACGTACAGGGCATCGCCACACGGGTCATCAGCAGGAACAACAATGAGATTGTAGGGGGCCTTGGCTGGCTGCCAAGACACCTTGACTTCCTGTCCTTTGCACTGCAATAATTTTCAATTTTTTTTTATTCAGAGTAGGAGGCAGGTCAACGCACGGCTGTGATTTCCGGGTTCGAGACGGCAAAGTCAGCGAGGACCGCGTTGGTGGCGAGAACGAAAAAGAGAACGACAGAAAAGAATGTAGAGTACATCTTGAATTTACAAGAGTGAAAGAATCGGGGGAAGTTTAAAGGATTGAAGGTCGCAGGACACGCGGTGAGGGGAAGGGATGAGGGTAAAAAAAATGGAAATGCATTGGATAATAAAGTACATCCAAATATTATCCAAATATTACCAAATTGATTGTATCACCTCTTCCATGTGCTGCACTCATACTCATCTTGCTTCGTTATCCAGCTGATTGGCCAGATGCACAATAGTCTACCTCATAAGATGCTGTCCACATTACAACTTTGCCTGTGGTTTGTCCTTGTATGTCGCCAGCATTGTTCTCTTCGAGATCCTGCGCAATAAGACATCAGCTTGGAGTAAGACGGAAAAACATTGTTGCCATGGGCACGATGGGATAGATGCAAATCTGTCACAATATCGTTTGAAAGCCTCATACATACCCAGAGTGAATAGTAGGCGATGGGTTCTTCTTCGGCCCCTCAACTGCACTTCTCTCCTCGAGGGGCACATACTCACGTTTGCCTGCACCAACAAATATCTGCATAGCACTTTAGCTCTCTGTTCGCCATGCGATTATACCCCACGTGAAAATGGCTTACTTGTCGAGGTCTCCAGATCTTCACGCCACCTTCTTGAAGCATCATCTAAAAGTACGTAAATTTGACCATCCTTCCTTTGCAGCATGTGGGTACCTGGCGCCAATGAGCGAGCCAACCTACAACCCGTGGAACAGCAAACAAGACTGGGAAAAAGTCCAATGGGAAGCCTGATAGCATGCCAAGATCGTCAGTGAGCCGATCTAGCAACCATTTTACATACCCATTGCTCGGTAGATAAGTCCGCTGCATCATCAAGGGGTAAGTAAATATCAATAACAGTCTTACAGAAGCTCTAGGACCGTACCTCCTGTATTTGATGTTAACTTGGATACACACCAGAAAAAGCCTAGAGCACGCACCAGAAGTCCACATTTGGAGCCAATTTGCGCTTGATGAAATAATCATCCTTCATGGCTGCCTTGTGGAGGGCCATTGCTGTCTCGAGAAGCTCATCCTTTCCAGTCCTATAGTGTATGAGACAGATCCAGCATCTCACAGAGCCCAGCAATCTCACACTTTGAACACCTCATCTGCAGTCTTGCGGACGATGAATGAACGTGGATCGGACTATGATAATATTGGACACGCAATCCCTTGGGCGATGAGCAAAGTTCCTCACAGTTTTGTATACCCTTACATTTGATTTGATGAGAGTGGACTGTCTAGATGAAGTAGAGAACACTCACCGGTGTCCGAATCCGGATAACACCTTTTCACGTCGCTTGACAGCCTCGATGAACGCAGGAACGTTCTCGGGTCTGGAAACAAGCAATGATGAGATTGAATTGTGCTGACCTCTCTCAAATGACTGCAGCCGCTCACTTGCCGATGGAAATCAACATACGGATGACAGCCTCGTTAGCGCCACCTATCAAGTGACATCAAGTTATATGCAATGAAGGAAAGGAGTTGCCCAACCATGAAGGGGTCCACTGAGAAGGGTCACGGTATTAGCACATTACTTGAGACTATTCCTAATTGCTCACTAGAGAGAGGCACAACCAGCACTATGGAAATGAGAGTTACTCCTGTAGAGCTTCTTCTAGAACAGAAACTCACGCAATAGCTGAGTAGGGATCAACAAGGGAGCTTCCGGTTTGCAGGACGGTGGTGCAGGAAGCATTGAGCTCGTGGTCTGCATGCAGGAGGAAGAGAACGTCAAGCGCCTTTTCCAGAACTGGGTTAGGTCGATAATCTTCTTGACCAAGGTGATCCATCTGATACAAGAAACTAAAAATCATTCATTTAGATCTCATGCCTCTAATAATACCCAACGACGTACGATCCGGTGTAACTCAGACCATTAGGGGGTATAACAAAATTGCGACCTTGGCGAACACGGTAGGCCATGCTTTAAAGAAACAGAGTCAGATTACTTCCTAGATTTTATTGGAATGCAACTCACGCAGCGAGTGTCGTAGCTTTGCCAATCAGACGATAAATCTGTCTGTCCATGATGGCCAACGACTCGGCATCTCCCCTCGTGTAAAGCCTCTGACCTTGTAATGAAGGGTTTGCTTCAGCATAATAGGATCCAAGGTATGCGAATGCGCTTGTCAAAATGGCCATAGGATGAGCATCGTATCTGGCGACCCTTTAGACGTCTAAAATTAAACATGTCATCCATGCAGCTTCACCTGAAGGATCTGAAGAATTTTTCGGCATCAGCGTGCATAGCACTGTGGTGCAAAACCTCCTGCTCGAAGATATCGAACTGCGACTTGGTAGGAAGAAATCCATAGATGAGGAGATAGGCTGTTCAGAGGCTAAGTTATCGCCCCCCTAAAAAGTAGAATTGTTCCCACCTGTTTCGAGATGGGAAGACTTGAGAGCCAGTTCTTCAATGGGGTAGCCTCTGAATAGCGTTCATGTAAGATCTCGAAGAGAAATTGGATATTGTACGTGGAGTTGTTCGTACCGATAGCGCAAAACTGAACAATGCGTAAGATTCTTTTTCCTGTGATAACTCGGAATCACAGAATGACGTACTACCAGCTTCTCCGTCGATATGGGTGATTTCACTCCTGATTACCGCAGTGTTCAGGAATCCTTGATCAGCAATACGCAAGCCCTTTTCCGTTTCATTCTCTTCCCTTTCGCCTGGAACACGAGGTGCCTTGATAGCTTTGAATGCGGTAGCAGGGACACTATTGTCCTCGATCCTAGGAAACATGTATGAGTAGCATTACAAACGTCTAAAACGTTCGTTTGCAAATATCAACACAAGCACAAGGAAGTATGGATGCAATGTTGAACGTTCGTCGAACATGACAATACGTACGGAAATGTATAAATCTTTCCTGTCCTGTTGTCGCGAACAGTCAAAGTCTGGCTGCTCTCCTGCCTGCCCATGTTGAAATGCGGAATGATAGTCGGGACAACGTTATGATGAATTTAGTGCCATTGGTTTGATGTGCATCACCTTAGGGGTAGTGTTCGGGACTAATCACATGCTGGAAACAATGTGCTGTTGTTAAATATTCACTATATGTTGGTTCCACTGAAATTACTGTGCGCCTTGACTTTCTGGGTCCAGTCTCTTATACTGCTCACTCATCGGTTGGTTGCCAGACAGATGAGTGACTACCAAAAGATGACCCCAGAAAGCCAATCTGGACCTGATCCCGGGGATTCCTCCAGTGTCCAAGTCGAGGATTCTGTTTTGTCATTGCTGCTTTTGAGAGAAAATATCCATGATGGGAGATCTCTGGTTAAAACAATCCAGGGGTCGAAGTCATAAACCACATGCTTGGTTTTCACGGAAACGCCAGACATCCATCGTTTCGTACAATCATTTCGACGAACGTGCGTTTCAATCTTAGCACCTGCGCGCAGAACCTCATGAATCGTGATAGGGGAATGAATTGCCGAAATATTATTTCCGGGACTTTCTGCGACCATTTGGGAATACTGATAAATACCGATGTGGTTTCGCGGGCCAAAACGGTCGATTTGACGCGCATCTCATCATCATTCAAATAGCTTGTGTGCAATTTGGGCTTGTCGATTGCCCTTTGCCTCGCTTCCCCCCCAGTCGAGCAAGATGTCTGTGCCATTCAAGGACCGCCTTCGCAGTGTTTCGCTGATCTTCGCGTGAGTAATCTACAAGGGAAGCTCTTTGGTCCGCGCCCACAATATCAATATTTTCTCTTTTCTTTTCTTCTAGCTGTGGGACTGCGTTGTTCTCTGACGGTGAGTTCCAAGATAACAAGATAACTTTGAGAAGCGATTATTGATCTCGCAAAGGTTATGCCAACGGTGTCATCTCGGCCGGTGAGCTTCCCAGTAATCCAATTGCTTGAGTAACTGTATTGCTCACTCCTATCGTTCAGTCAACACGAGTGAGTTGGGCGCTCTGCCCTGAATTGCTCAAAACCTTCTGATCTCATCGGTGGACAGTCCTCACTCGCCTTTATGGCCCTAGGCTCGAAGAACACAACTATGGGACTACAATCCGGAGCGTGGTGTTTGCGGGGACAGTCGTTGGAATGATCATATTCGGTTCGCGAGGTCCAACCTCTAACGGCAGCTTCTGACATTCACTTCTCAAGGTTATCTTTCTGATAAAATCGGAAGGAAGTTCGGGATGGTAAGCGGAGAGTATGCATGCTTTCGATATCTTCGTTCTCAAGATAACATTAGATGACTGCCACCGGTATTGTTGCTCTGTTCTCCGCTCTGTCGGCCGCATCGAAGGGCGCACATGAAAGCCTGGGTGGCATGTTGGCGATGCTGAGCGCTATGCGGTAATGTCCCAAAGACAAAACTATTATCCCCCCGCTCAATTTTCCTGGAACAGCTTTTTGTTGGGCATTGGAATTGGTGCTGAGTACCCTTGCGGATCTGTCTCTGCATCTGAACAGTCAGAACAACCCGGAATCAGCAAGCGTGCCCAACACCGATGGTTTGCTTTGGCTACAAGTAAGAGCATTACGTTTTTACTCCAACGGCACTAATTCTAAACCATGAATGCATCCAGATACTATGATCGATTTGGGATTCGTAGTCGCAGCATTTGTGCCACTGGTACTCTTTTGGATGTACATCGACACCTTTTCAATGTTGTGATCCGCGGTGGCTCACATTGTTTTTCACAGTTTCGGCGACAACCATCTTCGTGCTGTATGGCGTATCTCTCTGGGTCTGGGTGTTATCCCTGCCCTAGTGGTTTTCCTCTGGCGGCTAAATATGGAAGAGCCCGATCGCTATAAGAGAGATTCAATGAGGGACACCAAAATTCCATATTCCTTGGTGCTGAAGCGCTACTGGGTACAACTTTTGGCTATATCGTTCGTTTGGTGTGTACCCCGAGATGATCTGTTGCGAAAACACCAGCTCAAGATCTGTATTTAGGTTCCTCTACGATTTTATTGTGTAAGTGCGCAGCCGGTCTAACCGCACGTGTGCTTATTTTTATCACCCAACTACAGCTACCCAGTTCGTTCTATCTAAGTTACTTTGATTATAGCTGTTTGCTGAAGCATCTGGACAGTTCGGAATCTATTCTTCCATTATCGTCGATCGGTAAATTTTTAAAGGTATTTTTCTCGTATATGTTGACTCATAATGGCTTTTAGTGTTACTGGGGGAAGCCAGTCATTGACTGTTGTATTTGGATGGAGCGTCGTGATCAAGTATGTGCTCTTAGAATTCGTCATGTTGAATCCCATCGAACGATTCCCAGCTTGTTTAATATCCCAGGCAGGTCGCAAGTCTGTTGGACTTATCAGTGCCTCTCATGTCGTTTTAGGAACGCTCGGTGGAGCTTTCATCCTCGATTATCTGGGTGCCAAGTATACTATGGTCAGTGTCAAATCGCGATCCGAAGATCCGAGTTATCGGACTGATCTCGGGTTGGAACAGATAAGTGGTCTTCTCCTCCAGGCAGTCGTCGGTTTCATCATGAGCGGACTCTATGAAAAGTAAATTTTTTTGATGAGAGTGCGATGCCGTCTAAACTAATCCAATTACAAATCAGACTGACAGCTCCTGGTCATATCGGAGCATTTGCCGTAGGTATTTTTTATTGAGATCACTTGCAATTGGATTTCTTACGAACCAACGTCAGGTTGTTTATGGTATCTTCTCGTCACTGGGCGAACTAGGTATGTGTTTTTTTAAACCTATCCAGGCCGAAAGTTGTTAATTCGATATCAGGTCCAGGCAACTGTTTAGGTCTTTTGGCGAGTAAGACAAGTCCTACAGCTGTTCGGGGTCAGTTCTATGGAGCAGCCGCTGCTGTTGGGAAAATCGGTGCCTTCATTGGTACTTGGGGTGAGGTTTCTTCAGGGAGCTTGAGTAATGTGCACCTCGACTAACGCCTTTCATTCTCTAGCCTTTCCCCCTATGATCGATGGTAAGTAGTTAAAAGAAAGCACAGTGTTGTAAAGTAGCGCGCTTACTTTGTGTCAAGCTTTTGGAGGACCTAATTCCTTGAAAGGCAATACAGGCCCGTTCTGGGTGGGCAGTGGTGAGTTTCCATTGTCTCGAGCCTTTGCTGCCAAGTGGCTACATTGATGACATTTAGGTCTGGCCATCCTCAGCGCCACTGTAGTCTTCATTTTCGTGAAACCATTGACGACCGATGGTATGATTCAGGAAGATGAAGAGGTGAGCATGAATTTCCTGTGTGACCAAACATCTCTAGATTTTTGACGTTGTTCTTTTCCCTCCAGTTCCGTCATTATTTGGAGGACAATGGCTTTGACACGTCGACGATGGGTTTCGTGGACAGTGCTACATCGTCAATGAATGAGAAAAACGCATCTCTTGAGAAGGTTTAATGAGCTTTTGGACGGTTTTCTTTCGTTTATTTATGCTTTCTTTCTTTGTTTTTACGACGGTGCATGTGTGGCTGTATTTATGATTATGATAGATTTATATGGCGTTCACGTATTCCCCAAAAATCATGGTGCTTTTTCGAGATCATTTGCATTGCTTCGTAAAAAAAAGAAGGGAGTCAAAAGAAAGTTGAAAGGTGTACGATTGTGTGAGCGTGTATACATAGAGACATATCATGATTGCGTTTCGCCTGAAGCCTCCTTTATTTGTTTGATCTTCTCTAGTTCACCACTAAGGAAAGAAACAATTTGTAATAAAAAATCAGTCAAATGTCGGCTTGTTCACATAGAAAGGGAGAGAGAGAGAAGCGACGTTTACCGTAACTGGACACTAAAATCATCTTCTATATCATCATCGTCCCAATTATCCTCCCACAACTTGTCACCTGCGGATTTTGCTGCACCGGGAGCGACGCCTCCAAGATGAGCCAGGTCCGTTTGCGAGTCATCCCAGTCTTTTGATGTAGATGTAGATGGAGGTGTAGGTGTAGGTGTGTAAATTCACTTTATTAGATTCCACGACGTGCGGTATGAGCGAACGAGTACGGACCGGCGATGGTAAACTCTTCAAATTCATCGTCTTCTTCTAGGACACCGAGGATGTTGTTGTTGTTGCTGTCTGCTGATACTTGATCTTTTGGATCGGCTTGTACTTGATCTTTTGCGTTGGACATGGTGGATGTGGATTAAAAGTAAATTATTGATCCAGAAACTGACGCGTCCCTGTCACCACGCGGGAATATTGATCTCATTCCAATCAGGGTAATAG
>Ga0153922_1000593_pt1 | contig 14392 bp, 16 predicted proteins | sample TSNJ006MetaG_FD_104723 | JGI IMG/M metagenome (GOLD analysis project Ga0153922, IMG submission 104723) | Attine ant fungus gardens microbial communities from New Jersey, USA - TSNJ006 MetaG | ecosystem: Host-associated > Fungi > Mycelium > Unclassified | place: USA: New Jersey, Brendon T. Byrne...
AGCGATGAGCCACTTGGGCGAAGAGCATCAAGCAGCGATGAGCCACTTGGGCGAAGAGCATCAAGCACTGCCAGCTTCACCACACCGGTGCCGGTGCGGTGGTCGGACATCGACATGTACCAGCACGTCAACCACGCCACGATGGTGACGATCCTCGAAGAGGCACGAGTGCCGTTCCTGCGTGAGCCATTTGGTGCCGTGATCACCACCATCGGTCTGCTCATTCACGAGGTGCGCGTGCTCTATAAGGGCCAACTGCGGCTTGTTGACTCGCCGCTGCAAGTCACGATCTGGAGCAAGCGGGTACGCGCGGTCGATTTCACGCTGGGCTACGAAGTGCGTCCCGCCAATGCCGACCTGAGCAGCAAGCCATCGGTGATCGCCGAGACACAGTTGGCGACGGTTCACATCAAAGAACAACGGCTGCAACGGCTCACCCCGGAGCAGCGCGAATACCTGCAACGCTGGAAGCGATGACCTCGGCCGTAGAACGGGGGGTGTGGCTGCCTGAGGCAGCGGATCGCGCCGATCTCGCGGCGTTCGCGGAACGTGCGCGCCGACTCGACGATGCCGCCGTGATCCGGCTGCGGCGGCGGTCCGAAGACGTGCTGGTGGCCTGGGCCGCAACGGGTTTCGATGTGCTGGCCGGCCGCGTGGTGGTCGGCTCGGTGCGGCCACCCGACATCAGCGTCGGCGCAGACGAGCTGCTGCGCGGCCTGGCGGCGCCGGGCCCGTCCGGTTACGTCGACGCGGGTTTCCCGATGGACTCGGCGTGGCGCGGGGCGCTGCCGCCCGAATCCGGCTTCGTGCACATCGACGATGTACCCGCCAGCGTGGTCCTGGATTTGGCGCAGCGCGGTGCCGAGGCATCCAAGGAGCAAGGTTCGCCATCGTCGTTGCTGGATCGAGAGGTCGTCCACGTCAGTGGCGCCGGACTCACCGTGGGCGTGCCGATGCGATGTGTGTTCGCCTTAACGGCAATGGGCTTCGTCGATCCACACGCCGCCGGCGAAGTCGTTCGGGTCCGGACGGTCGGGGCGTGGTTGCGCGTCGATGCGCGGTACGGCTCCGTGTATTACCGCCGCGAGCTGCTCCGGTTGGTCTAGACCAGCCAGGCGGCGGTGTCGGGTGGCAGCCGGCCGTCGCTAAGCGGTCCGCTCGCGAGCAGCACCTCGCCTGGCGGCAGTTTGATGGGCCGCGCGCCGGCGTTGAGCACGCAGACCAAGCCGCCCGGGACCACCCGAAATGCCAGCGCGTCCGCGGACGTTTCCAGCCAGTCCAGCACTGTGCCTTTGAACTCCCGCCCCGCACGGCGCAAGGCCAGCGCCCGGCGGAAAAAGTTCAGCGTCGAGTTTGGTGCGCTCAGCTGCCGCTCGACGGTGAGCTGTGCCCAGTCGGCGGGAACCGGCAGCCAGGTGTCGGGATTGCCGGAGAACCCGAACGGTGGCTCGTCACCACTCCACGGCATCGGCACCCGCACCCCATCGCGGCCGCGCTCTTTTCCGCCCGACCGAGACCACACCGGATCTTGCAGCGCCTCGTCGGGCAACTCGACATTCGGCAGCCCCAGCTCCTGGCCGTTGTAGACAAACACCGCGCCCGGCAGCGCCAGCATCACGAGCGCCATCGCCCGTGCCCTCGCCAGCCCCAGCTCGTCGCCGCCGTACCGGGTGACCTCGCGATCGACGTCGTGGTTGGCCAGTGTCCAGGTCGGTGTGGCGTCCTCGATCGCGGCCGCGGCGAGTGAGTTCTCGATGGCGTAGCGGATGTCGGCGGTGTCGAACTCGGCACGTAGGAGCCTGAAGTTGAAGCCCAGATGGAGCTCGTCGGGGCGCAGGTACTTGGCGAACTGCTCGTTGTCGAACACCCACACCTCGCCGATTGCGACCGCGTGCGGGTAGTCGTCGAACACCGCGCGAACGGCTCGGTGGATGTCGTGCACGCTGTCGTGGTTGAACCGCGGGTCGTTGTCGTCGAGTTTCAGCATCCCAATGTTGGGGTTTTCCATGTCCGGCAGGCCCGGCGGCTTGGCCATTCCGTGTGCGACGTCGATCCGGAAGCCGTCCACGCCGCGGTCGAGCCAGAACCGCAGGGTCTTCTCGAAATCCTCGAATACCTCGGGGTTGTCCCAGTTCAGGTCGGGCTGCTTGGCGTCGAAGAGATGCATGTACCACTGTCCGGGGGTGTCGTCGGGGTCGGTCACCCGGGTCCAGGCCGGGCCGCCGAACACCGAAACCCAATTGTTCGGTGGCTTGTCGCCGCCAGGGCCCAGCCCGTCGCGGAAGATGTAGCGCTGGCGCTCGGGGCTTCCGGGGCCGGCCTGCAGTGCGACCTGGAACCAGGGGTGCTGCGAGCTGGTGTGGTTCGGGACCAGGTCCATCGTGACCTTGATGTTCCGCTGGTGGGCCGCGGCGACCATCCGGTCCAGCGCCTCCAGCCCGCCGAACAGCGGGTCGACGTCGCGGGCGTCGGCGACGTCGTAGCCGTGGTCGGCCATCGGCGACACCGTGACCGGATTGAGCCAGATCGCGTCGACACCCAGAAGATCGAGGTAGTCGAGCCTGGCCGTGACTCCGTCCAGGTCGCCGACACCGTCAGCGTCACTGTCGGCAAACGAGCGCGGATATACCTGGTAGAACACCGCGCGTGACCACCAGAGACTGTTGTTGTTCATATGTCAGAAAGGGGAGTTGACCATCGAGTGAGCAGCCATCTCAAGATAGTCGAGCAACTGCCTGCGGTGCTCGTCGTCGAGGGTTCGCGAATCGATCGACGCGACCGCGGTGTGCATGCAGCGCAGCCACGCATCCCGCTCGAACGGGCCGATCCGGAACGGTGCGTGGCGCATGCGCAGCCGCGGGTGGCCGCGCTGGTCGGAATAGGTCCGCGGCCCGCCCCAATACTGCTCGAGGAACATCCTCAGCCGTTCCTCGGCGGCGTCGAGCTCGTCCTCGGGGTACAGCGCCCGCAAAATCTCGTCTTCGCGGACAAGCTGGTAGAAGCGCGACACGATCGCGTGGAACGTCTCCGCCCCGCCGACGGCGTCGTAGAACGATTGCTGGGTCGTCGAATCCATCGCCTCCATTGTCTCCATTGTGGAGCATCCTGGGTCGTCACCCGATGTTCACTGAGTGACCTGCGAACACACGCTCAGAATTGTCGTGCAGTATGACCCTTATCATGGTGGACTGATCCGCGGAGGTTACATGGCGCAGCGCAAGAAGAGCCGCGGCTACCGCCATCCCGGTGTCGCGGCCGCACAACCCGGCTACGTGGCTGAGCGCACCCTCCATAGCGTCGATACCCATTCCACCCATGAATCGAGCTCGATATGGGGCCGCCGCCGGGTTTTGTTGCTGAACTCCACCTACGAACCGCTGACAGCGCTGCCGATGCGGCGCGCGGTGGTCATGCTGCTGTGCGGCAAGGCCGACGTTGTGCACGACGACCCGGGGGGGCCGGTGATCCACTCGGCCACCCGAACGATCGCAGTCCCGTCCGTCATCCGGTTGCGCTCATATGTTCGCGTGCCGTACCGCGCCCGCATTCCGATGACGCGCGCGGCGTTGATGCACCGCGACCGGTTTCGATGCGCCTACTGCGGGGCCAAGGCCGACACCGTCGACCACGTGGTACCACGCAGCCGTGGCGGCAGCCACACCTGGGAGAACTGCGTCGCAAGCTGCTCCACCTGTAACCACCGCAAGGCCGACCGGCTGCTCAGCGAACTCGGCTGGTCGCTGCGTGCGATGCCGAGCACGCCCAAGGGTCAGCACTGGCGCCTGCTGTCGACGGTCAAGGAACTGGACCCGGCATGGGTGCGATATCTGGGTGAGGGCGCCGCGTAGCCCGCGGTTGGGATACGGTTTGCTTCGTGAACGTTCTGCTGGTCCACCTCTTATTCGTGGGTATCCCGCTGGGTTTGGTGATCATTCTGTCCGTGCTGATCTGGTCGCATAAGGGGCCGCATCCGGCAACCTACAAGATGTCGGAGCCCTGGACGCATGATCCGATCCTGTGGGCCGCGACCGACGAGCGCGTCGGTGACCCGCACGGTCACGGTTCCGACAAGTTGACGGTGGGAGGTGGCGCAAGTGGCAAGTGGTGAGCTCGCAACACGTGGTGAACTCGCAACACTGAAAGAGCCCGATCTGCCGTTGGGCTTCGTCATCACCACCAGCGGACGCATCTCCGGGGTGACCGAGCCCGGTGAGGTGTCGGTCCACTATCCGTTCCCGACGATGGACCTGGTGATGCTCGACGACGCGCTGACGTACGGCACGCGAGCGGCCAAGGCGCGAATGGCCGTCTACCTCGGCGACCTCGGCGACGACCCGGCGGCCCGCGCCCGGGAGATCCTCGCGCAGGTGCCCACACCCAATGACGCTGTGCTGCTGGCTGTTTCGCCCAACCAGCGGGCGATCGAGGTGGTCTACGGCGAGGACGTGAAGGGTCGCGGTGCCGAAGCGGCGGCACCGCTCGGGGTGGCCGCCGCGGCGGCGTCGTTCAAAGACGGCAATCTGATCGACGGACTGATCAGCGCGGTGCGGGTGCTCAGCGCCGGCATCTCGCCGCCCTGAAAAGGTCAGCGCGAGCTGACGACGATCAACCCCTGTCCTTGAGCAGTCTCATCTCCGGGGATGATCCAAATCTGACCTGTTCGGGCGTGTTCAGGGTAGGCCGACATCACCGAATGGTGGCCGAATCGTGCTTGGTGTTGCCCGGCTGCGTGGGCGTGCGTGCCCACGGCGAATCCGCCGGTGAAGCTGGCTGCGACGACCGCGACTGCGGCTGCGACGAGTGCGGCCGACGTCAGGATTCGATTGCGTCGGTTCTCCGGCCAACGCCATCCGGAAGGTGATTCGGTTGGTACCGCGGCGGTCGGCGCGCTCGTTGCGGCGGGGGTCGGCTCGGCTGTAGGTTCTGCGGTCGCCGCGGGGATCGGCTCGGTGGTAGGTTCGGTCGCTGCCGCGGGGGTCGGCTCGGCCGGCTCGTTTGATTGCTGTTCAGGCGTCGGATCGCCTGGCTGCCCAGGTGTTTCTGTCATACCTCGACCCTGCCCACCGATTTTGTGCGGCAGATGTGTGGCAGCCAAGTAGACGTTGTGAATGACGCGTTCAGTTTTAAGGCACAACTTGGCTGCGTTGGCCGCGACAGGCCGCGAAAGAGAACTCAGGGTCGTGATTTCGGCGGAACGCAGCCTGGAACGTCCCCCGCAAGCGGGAGGTGCCCCCAATTTCGCGGGAGTGGGGCGGGAGACGGGGGCTAGGTTGCGTCGAAGCGGCGGGCTTTCAGCGCCCGCTCGACGCCGGCCTTCCCTTCGATCACCAACCGGCGCAGCGCGGGCGGCAGGTCGCCGGCCAGGAACCGATCGGCGGCCGCGATGCCGTCCTCGCTGATGTCCCACGACGGGTAGAGGCCGATGACCACGGTCTGTGCCACCTCGCTGGAGCGGCGCTCCCACACCCCGGCAATGACCTCGAAGTACCGCGACGTGAACGGTTGCAGCAGCTCAGCCTGTCCCGGCGCGACGAAACCGCCGATGGTCGCCCGCGCGACGATGTTGGGCAGCGTGTCGTCTTCGATCACGTCGGTCCACGCGCGCTCCTTGACCGGCATCTGCGGGCGCGCCGCCGACGCCGCAGCGCCGTTGCGCTTGCCCGCCGCGGTCGGGTCACGCCGCACCTCCGCATCGATGAACGGCGTGTCCGGCCCGGCGGCGTCGATGACACCGGCCCTGGCCAGTGCGGTGACGATCCGCCAGCGCAGATCGGTGTCGACGACCAGGCCGGCCAGGCCCTTCTCGTCCGGCGAGGTGTCGAGAAGCGCCGACAGCAGCTCGATGTGCCGCATCGCCAGCACCGACGAGCACAGCGCGTTGACGTACGCCAATTGGTGATCCGAGCCCGGCTCGGCGGCGCGGGCGAGTTCGAGCAGCCGGTCGGCGAACAGCGGCCAGCCGTGGTCGCACGCCCAGCCCGGCTCGACGTAGGAACCGAGCGCGGTCTGGGCCTGCAGCAGCAGTCGCTGGGCGACGCCCACCTCGGTCTCGGCCTGCACGCCGGCGCAGACCAGTGACACGAAGTCCCGGGCGCGCAGTTCCGCGTCGCGGGTCATCTCCCAGGCGGCCGACCACACGAGCGTGCGAGGCAGCGGCTCGTCGATGTCGGCGATTCGCGACAATGCGGTGGCGAGCGACTCCTCATCGAGGCGCAGCGAGCAGTAAGTCAAGTCGTCGTCGTTTACCAAAATCAGTCTTCCGCGCGAAACACCTTGCAAGGCGGCAACTTCCGTTGTTTCGCTATCGACGTCGAGCTCCTCGCGATGCACTCTCACGAGCTTGCCTGTGCCGTCGTCGTCGTAGACGCCGACCGCGAGCCGGTGCACTCGCGTTTCGCCCGCCCCGGGCGCCGCGCCGCTCTGCCGGACGGCGAACCGCGTGAACCGGCCGTTCGCGTCGACGTCGAAGTCGGGGCGCAGCGTGTTGAGCCCGGTGGTCTTCAGCCACTGGGTGCCCCAGTCGGACAGGTCGCGCCCGGACGCCTTTTCCAGCGCGGTCAGCAGATCATCGAAGGTCGCGTTGTCGAACTCGTGCGCGCGGAAGTAGTCGCGCAGCCCGGCCAGGAAGTTGTCGAGGCCGACGTAGGCGACCAGTTGCTTGAGCACGCTGGCGCCCTTGGCATAGGTGATGCCGTCGAAGTTCACCTCCACGGCCTCAAGGTCGGCGATGTCGGCGGCCACCGGGTGGGTCGACGGCAGCTGGTCTTGCCGGTAGGCCCACGATTTCTCGGCGTTCGCGAAAGTCGTCCACGCCTCGGTGAACTCGGTGGCCCGGCTCTGGCACAGCACCGACGCGAATGTCGCGAACGACTCGTTCAGCCACAGGTCGTCCCACCATCGCATCGTGACAAGATCGCCGAACCACATGTGCGCCATCTCGTGCAGCACCGTCTCTGCGCGTCGCTCATACGAGGCCCGGGTGACCTTGCTGCGGAACACGTAATCCTCGAGAAACGTCACGGCGCCGGCGTTTTCCATCGCGCCGGCGTTGAATTCGGGGACGAACAGCTGGTCGTACTTGCCGAATGCGTAGGGCACGCCGAAGTTCTGGTGGTAGAAGCCGAAGCCCTGCTTGGTCTGCGTGAAAAGCCGCTCGGCGTCCATGTATTCGGCCAGTGACGCCCGGCAGAAGATGCCCAGCGGGATGTCGCCGTACTTGTCGGAATAGGTGTCGTTCCAGCGCGCGTACGGACCGGCGATCAGCGCCACCAGGTAGGTGCTCATTCTCGGCGTGGTGACAAACGTGTGCACCTTCGCCGGGCCGCGAACCGGTGCGTCGGCCGTCGCGCCGTTTGACACGACCTGCCAGTGCGCCGGCGCGGTGACGGTGACATCGAACGTCGCCTTGAGGTCGGGCTGGTCGAAGCACGCGAACATCCGCTTGGCGTCGGCGGTTTCGAACTGCGAGTACAGGTACACCTCGTTGTCGACGGGGTCGACGAACCTGTGCAGGCCCTCCCCGGTGTTCGAGAAGCGGCAGTCGGCGTCGACGACCACGACGTTGTGCTTCTCAAGGCCGGTCAGCGCGATGCCGGTCGACTCGTCGTAGCCCGACACGTCGATTTCGACGCCGTTGAGCGTCGCGCCGCGCACCTTGTCCGCCGCGATGTCGATGACGGTGTCCGCGCCGGCCAGCGCATCGAACGTCACGGTGGTCACCGACCGGAAGGTACGTTCGCCGGGCGCGCCGGTGCCGTCGGTGAGGTCCAACTCGATCTTGTAGTTGCCGACGGTCAGCAGCGCGGCGCGCTCGACGGCCTGGTCACGGGTCAGGTTGGGAAGAGCCACGCCATCCAACATATCGGGATCGGGAACATGCGCGTCACCGCCCGGGTTGTGCTGAACGGAAGACTGGTCACACCCACTCGAGAGGACGTTGATGGCTGAAAAGTCGGTAGCCGGTTTCTGGTTTGACCCGCTGTGCCCGTGGTGCTGGATCACCTCGCGGTGGATCCTCGAGGTCGAGAAGGTCCGCGACATCGAGACGGAATTCCACGTGATGAGCCTGGCAATACTCAACGAGAAGAAGGACTTGCCCGACGAGTACCGGGAGGGCTTGAAGAAGGCGTGGGGCCCCGTGCGGGTGCTGATCGCCGCGGAGGAAGCCAAGGGGTCCGAGGTGCTGGCGCCGCTGTACACCGCGATGGCCACCCGGATTCACAACCAGCAGAACAAGGATCTCGACGAGGTGATCCGCCAGTCGCTGGAGGAGGTCGGGTTGCCCGCCGAGCTTGCCGAGGCCGCGACGACCGACAAGTTCGACGAGGCGTTGCGCAAGAGTCACCACGCCGGGATGGACGCGGTCGGCGACGACGTCGGCACGCCCACCATCCACGTCGACGGGGTCGCGTTCTTCGGCCCGGTGTTCTCCCGCATCCCGCGCGGTGAGGAAGCCGGCGAGCTGTGGGACGCGTCGGTGAGGTTCGCGTCGTACCCCCACTTCTGGGAGCTGAAGCGGACCCGCACCGAGCCGCCTCAGTTCGACTGACTCTTGGTCAGGCGTTCGCCGGGTGCGGGGTTCCCAGGTACGGGAATTCGTCCAGCGTGTCGGTGTGGGGTGACAGTCCGGACGGTGGGATGTCGCCCTTGGACAGGAACGCAAGCCGGTAGTCGATGACGTCGTCGGTGAACACCCGACCGTTGGGATACTTCGCCGGTTTTGACGAATCGAAGCTCAGCATGTCCGGCAGCGTGCCCTCCGCGTCGATTGCGGCGATGGCTTCCTCGCGCGTGTAGTTGCCGGTGTGGCCCATCAGGTGGACGAACTGGTCCAACCAGCGGTCGCGATCGTTGACGGGTTCGCTGGCGTTGTACTCCTCCTTGGTGTCGTCGGTGTTGAAGAAGCTTGACACCGACGGATGGCCGGCGCGGTCGACGTGCACGAGGCCGCCGTTGCGCCGCAGACTGCACCGGCCCCATATCCGGATGCCGGGATTCCCGCCGAGTCGCTCGGTGGGCAGTTCGAGCACGGTGGAGAACACGTTGGCCTCGGTGTTCGAGTCCACCCCGGTCCACGGTGACGGGCCACCCAGGTGCAGGTCGGTGAAGTTGCGTTTGCCTGAGATGTCGAAGAGATTCTTGACGCCATCGAAGTCGAAGAAGAACGCGTCGCTGCGGGCGCCGGCGAAGAACGTGATCTCACCCGAGGTCGCGATTTTGGGGTCGTGCCCGAACGAGACGTCCACCTCGCAGAAGATCTTCGTCCCGACGGCTTCCGGTGAGCGTGCCTGCTGGCCGGTGCCCATGAAGACGTCGACGGTCTGCCTGCCGTTCTGCGGCTCGGAGAACACGTAGCTGAACGCGATGTCGTTCAACAGATCTCCGTCGCTGTCGACGGCCAGACGGTAAATCGCCTCGGGGTGCAACGCACCGGCGGTCGGGTTGGCATTGAGGATGAGCACCGTCCGGTCCGGGTTCGCGGGCGACTGAAACGCGTACAGGTCGCAGAGATCCAGCCGTTGGTCGCCCAGCGGCGGCCCGAGGCTCAGACCGGTGAAATGGTTGGACACGCGGGTCCTCCTTCGTGTCAGTACGTATGGAAAGACCTATGGAAAGCCGTCCGATCGGCCGGTGACCAAACCGTACATCTGATCGGACACGCGCTCTGACACAATGACCGGCATGCGCGTCTACCTCGGTTCTGACCACGCCGGATTCGAACTCAAGAACACGATCATCGAACACCTGAAGCAGAACGGACACGAACCCGTCGACTGCGGCGCGTACACGTATGACGCCGAGGACGACTATCCCGCGTTCTGCATCGCGGCCGCCGAACGCACCGTCGGGGATCCGGAGAGCCTCGGCATCGTGATCGGCGGCTCGGGCAACGGCGAGCAGATCGCTGCCAACAAGGTGCCGGGTATCCGTTGTGCGCTGGGCTGGAGCACCGAGACGGCCTCGCTCGCGCGCCAGCACAACAACGCTCAGGTGATCGGCGTGGGCGCGCGCATGCACACCCCCGAGCAGGCTTTGGCGATCGTGGACACGTTTCTGTCCACTCCATGGTCGGGAGCCGAACGCCATCAGCGCCGTATCGACATTCTCGCCGAGTACGAGCGCACCCATGTAGCACCACCCGTGCCGGGCGCACCGGGCTAACGTGCCGGAGGGTCACACCCTGCACCGGCTGGCCCGGTTGCACCAACGCAAGTTCGGCGGCCAACCCGTTGGGGTGTCGAGCCCCCAGGGCCGGTTCGCCGACGGCGCGGCGATCGTCGACGGGCGGGTACTGCGGCGGGCCAGCGCGTACGGCAAACATCTGTTTCACCACTACGCCGGCGGTCCGATCGTGCATGTGCACCTCGGGTTGTACGGGGCGTTCACCGACGCTGAGGTCCCGATGCCGCTTCCGGTGGGCGAGGTGCGGATGCGGATGGTCGGTGCCGACTTCGGCACCGACCTGCGCGGCCCCACGGCGTGCGAGGTGCTCGACGAGGCGCAGGCAGACGCGGTGCTTGCGCGGCTCGGCCCCGACCCGCTGCGACGCGATGCCGATCCGGCGCGGCCGTGGAAGCGGATAACGAAGTCGCAGCGGCAGATTGGTTCACTGCTGATGGACCAGGCGGTGATCGCGGGTGTCGGCAACGTGTATCGCAATGAGCTGTTGTTCCGGCACGGCATCGACCCGTACCGGCCCGGCAAGGCGCTCGACGAAGCCGAATTCGACGCGTTGTGGACCGATTTGGTGGAGCTGATGCGGGTGGGGTATGCGCGGGGCAGGATCCACGTGGTCCGGCCGGAGCACGATCGTGGCGCCCCGTCCTATGCGCCCGGCCGGCCGCGTACCTACGTGTACCGACGCGCCGGCGACGCATGCCGGGTGTGCGGCACAACGGTGCTGACCGCTGTTCTGGAGGGCCGCAACGTCTTCTGGTGCCCGACCTGCCAGCGATGACGGGAACAGCGGACCTCTCGCAGAGCACTCGGACGGTGCTGATCGCGCTCGGCACGAACGTCGCGATCGCTCTCGCGAAGTCGGTCGCCGGCGTGCTCTCCGGATCCGCCTCGATGGTTGCCGAGGCTCTCCATTCGTGGGCCGACACCGGCAACGGGGTGTTGTTGCTGATCGCCGACCGCAGAAGCAGGCGGCCCGCCGACGAGCGCCATCCGCTGGGGCATGGGCGGGAAGCGTACGTGTGGGCGCTGCTGGCCGCTGTGGGCCTTTTCGCCGTCGGCGCCTCGGTGTCGGTTTGGCACGGGGCGAGCGAGATCGTCGATCGCGGATCGAAAGAAGGTGACTTCCGCTTCGCCTATGTCGTTCTGCTCGTTGCGCTGGTCATGGAATGCATTTCGCTGACACAGTCCGTGCGCCAGCTGCGCGGTGAAGCGAAGCACTATCACCGCGATCTGCTCGAGCACGCGCTGGAGACATCCGACCCGACGACGCGGGCGGTCTTCGCCGAGGACACGGCGGCGGTGGCCGGAATCATCATCGCGTTCTTGGGAATTGGGCTGCACCAGTTGACCGGCGACGCGGTGTGGGACGCGATCGGCTCGATCCTCGTCGGCTTACTGCTCGGGGTGGTCGCGGTGGTCCTGATCGATCGCAATCGCCGTTATCTGACCGGTGAACCGGGCTCCGATGAGCTGCGCGAAGGCGTGGTCGCCCGGATCAAGGCCTTGTCCGATGTCGCCGAGGTGCGGTTCGTCCGCCTCGTTTACGTCGGGCCGAAGAGACTGTTTCTGGTTGCCGGCGTCGATCTGGTCGGTGATCCGACCGAATCCCATATCGCCCGAACTCTTCGGCGGTTGGAGCACAAGCTCGAGGAGGATCCGCGCATCGTCGATGCGGTATTGACGATCGCGGACGCCGACGAAGCCGAGGCTGACCCGTAAGGGCGGCTCCGACGTAACTCGTAGTGGCGGCTCAGAAGTCCCCGCCGAAGTCTCCGCCCCCGAAGTCTCCCCAGCCGCTGCTGTCACCGCCGCTGTTGTCCCAACTTCCGGTGTCCTGGGTCTGCGCGGCATCGAACCCGGCGTTATATCCGCTGTCATATCCGTTGTCGAAGCCGCCATGGAAGCCGTTGTCGAACTGCGCGGCCGAGTAATCGACCCCGTGCATCCCGGAGAACAACGCGTCGAATAGCAGTGCCGAGCCGACCCCCCAGGCGCCTGCTACCAGCGCGGTCTTCCACCACGGCTCGGAATACCAACCCGCGGGCACCGGACGCCCGGCCACCGCCCCGCCGGGGTAGTAGTTCGGCGTACGGGCAGACGGTGCCGGGGACGCCTCGATCTGACGGCCGTCGAATTGGACGCGACGGTCCTCGGTGACACTGCCCGCGGACGGTTGCCCGCTCAGCGTGGCGAGCTCCGGGCCGGGATCCATGCCCATCGCCTGGCGCGCCGCGCGCGCATAGTAGAGGCCCTCCAGCGCGCTTTCCCTGGCCAGCTGCGCTTGCCGCACCGTGCTCGCCTGGTCGATTTGCGAGGATGCCGCCGTGTAGCGCTCGGATGCGTCGGCCAGCGCCTGCTTGGACGCGTCGTCCGTGCCCGTGAGATTGAGCACCTGACCGCCGAGCCGCTCGATAATCCGCCGGGCGTCGGCTTTCGCGTCGGCCAGCGTGGCCGCGGTCCGATTGCGCGAGGCCCGGGACTGACTGACGAGGGCGAGTGCGATTGCCACGACCACCAGCACGAGGATTATCACCAACGCGGCGCTCATGCGTTCACATTACCGACGTCGTCAGACGGAGCCGGGCCCAAAGGTCGGGTTGGGGAGCAGGGTGGGCGTCGGTAGGCTCGGTTGAGTGAGTCGTGACGGTGGGGAAGGCTTTGGGCCCCCGACGGTCGGTCGGTCTTATGCGGCGCCCGAGCCACGCCCGCGGGTTCTCGAAGGGCCTCCCCGAGGGCGTCGGATCGGCGTGGTCGCCATCGGTTTGGTGCTGACGTTCTTGTTGGCGGTGGCAGCGCTGGTGATCGCAATCATGGCGCTGACAACTCAGCCAACCCCGGTTACACCCTCGAGTGCACCACCGAACCCACCTGCTTTGGCCGCCGATGACAAAGCGCTCTGTCAGGCCATCGCACCGCTGATGAAGGAGAACGACGACCGCAGCAATGCCTTTCTGGGCACCGGAGCGCCGGGTTCACCTGAGCGAGATGCCGCGCTGCCGAAGTTCGTTTCCGACACCCAGGACTGGGCCCGCCGAACGCAGCAGGCGCTGGACACGCATGCGAACCCGCCGCGGTTTATCACGCGGGCCCTGCAGCGCTACATCGACGACATGCAACTTTTTGTTGCCAGCGTGCGGCCGGGTCCAGGGACACAGTACGACGAGGAGGCCTGGACGGACAGCATCGAAGCGTACGGAGGTCCGCTGGCCACCTGCCAAGCGGTGGGTGTCGGCTGGTAGCGCCCCCTTCTGCATCGAACAGTCAGGCGCACCAACAACATTCAGACATCACTACTGGCCGACCAGGGGGATCCAAATGCCCGCCTCCCAGAACCCCCACTGCTGGTAGTAGGGATCCCAGGTTGGAACCACCGAGAAGCCCCAGTAGTTCAGCGCGGGTCCGCCCCAGCCACCCTGTCCGCCCCAGTCACCCCAGCCACCGGGCCCGCCCCAGCCAAGTGGCGGTATCCACCCGTAGATGTCGTCGGCCAGGCCGTAGGCCCAGAATCCGTTCCACAGCCAATTCCCCCCGCCCCAAGCTAGCGGCGGCGGGAAGCCCCAGCCCCACGGCGGGCGGAACCAGCCCCACGGCCACGAACCTCCGCGCCACGGCGGCACGAACAGATGGTCGCCCGGGCCGCGAAAGTCGCGGTCCCAACGGAAGTCCCCTCTAGGCGAGAACGGTCCCCGGAAGTCTCCGCGGAAGTCCCCCGGGGGCCCACCGTGTTCACCGAAGCCGCCCCGGAAATCCCGGTCGCCCCGGAAATCCCGGTCGCCCAGGAAATCCCGACGGAAATCCCGGTCGCCGCGGAAATCCCGGTCGCCGCCGAAATCCCGGTCGCGGAAGTCCTGCCGGAAGTCGCCAGGCGCGGCTCCTCGCATATGCCCGTCTCCCCGGAACTGTGCGTCGGGCCCGCCCGGTCCGCGGAAGTCACCACGGAAATCCGACGCGGGCGCACCTGATCCACGGAAGTTGCCCCGCAGGTCTGCGCCGGGCGCCGATAGTCCGCGCACGTCCGCGCCGGGTCCGTTCAGATTGCCTGGTCCGCGGAAATCCCCGCGAAGGCCTGCCGGCCCGGCGGGTCCGCGGATGTCCGGTCCGGGGCCGCCGGGTCCGCCGGGTCCGCGGATGTCCGGTCCGGGGCCGCCGGGTCCGCCGGGTCCGCGGATGTCCGGTCCGGGGCCGCCGGGTCCGCCGGGTCCGCGGATGTCCG
>Ga0153922_1000595_pt1 | contig 14376 bp, 15 predicted proteins | sample TSNJ006MetaG_FD_104723 | JGI IMG/M metagenome (GOLD analysis project Ga0153922, IMG submission 104723) | Attine ant fungus gardens microbial communities from New Jersey, USA - TSNJ006 MetaG | ecosystem: Host-associated > Fungi > Mycelium > Unclassified | place: USA: New Jersey, Brendon T. Byrne...
CAAATGCAGAGCATTGACGATAAAACTTATATAAAATATTTCTCTGCACGCAGGAAAAACAGTAAATGGTCAGAGAAAAACAAGACATTAGTTCAAGTACTTGAAAAACAAGGGTTAATGACCAATCATGGCAGAACGAAAATAGAGGAAGCTAAGAAAAACGGTCAATGGGATGCACCCAGACCTCCGGCTGTCACGAATGAACAAATGGCATTTTTATCTGATATATTGAAAGAATATGAACCTGCCTATACGAATTTTCAGGCAATGTCTCCGTCTGTAAAGAAGACGTATACAAGGGCATATTTTGATGCTAAAACGGATGCCGGACGTGCAAAACGCCTGTCATGGATGATTGAACGGTTAAATAAAAACCTTAAGCCGATGTAGAGATTTCACCCAAGTTCCTAGGCATATAGGCAGACTTTGCGGACAAGATGTAGAAATTTCTGAGGTGATATAATGGAAATAAGCGATAAAATAAAGTGTCTCTATGATAAGGATACGAAGAATGCATATGCGAATTTGCAGGAACTGAAATCAATTTCCGAAAATGAAGATATTCTTTCCCCCTATTTGAATGAATTTATAGCGATGTTAAAAAGTGAAAAATATGTTATCCGTATAAGAGGATTCAGGCTGATTTGTAAACAAGCGAAATAGGATAAAGGAAATAAAAAAGGAGAACGAAAAATGAGTGAATTGTTTTGTCAAAGTTGCGGTATGCCGCTGGAAAGTGAAGAAGTAATAGGAACAAATGGGGATGGCAGTAAAAATCAGGATTATTGTATTTACTGCTATAAGGACGGAGATTTTACAGAAGATGTTACTATGGAAAAAATGATAAATATAAGTTTAGAACATATGAAAGAGTTGTTTAAAGATGATCCAAGTTTTAATGAACAAGAGGCACTTGACAATATGAAATCATTTTTTCCAAAACTTAAAAGATGGATATAAAATTCAGAGGTTAGATAAAATCAATATTTTAAGTATAGGCATTAAATTTCAATGCTATATTTTTTGTAGTGCAACGCGGTATAATGGATTATAATTAAGAAAATCGGAATTTAGTTTAGCAATTGTAACTGTATATTATTATATTGCATGCGAAAATCTATGCAAAAGCATGAATAAAAGGGAGAGTTTCAAATGAACATTAGACCTTATTTAACCTATCAAGGAACATGCGGCGAAGCAATAGAACTTTATAAAAAAGCTTTCAAAACGGATGTATTACAGCTTATGCGATTTTCAGATATACCATCTAGCCCACAGCATCCTATTCCTGAGGGATTCAAAGACAAAATTGTACAAGCCACAATGAAATTCGGTGATGATTTTATTCGTTTGTCCGACTGCCCCGGCAAACTTAATGCACCGGAATCCGAGCGGATTTCCCTTGCAATTGAAACAAATGTAGATGAAATAAAATACGCCTTTGCTGTATTGTCAGAGGAAGGGCGCATTGCTATCCCATTGGCAGAAACATTTTATAGCCCATGTGCCGGTGTTGTTTTTGATAAATTCGGGGTCATGTGGAATTTTATTGCGAAAGGATGACCATCTATGTACAAGATATAAACACAACGCCGTGAACAGCATAATCGGAACAAAGAGTTAGAAGCCAAGTGATGTAGAAAGTTATATAACGTTCAGAATTTAGTTGAAGGATACTGCAGTGGATAATTATGGAGAAATACTGATTTACCAGACCGAAGATGGTTTGACCAAAATAGATGTCAATATTCATGATGAAACAGTATGGCTTTCTATTGACCAGATGGCTGAACTATTTCAGAGGGACAAGTCTACCATATCAAGGCATATAAAAAACGTTTTTGAAGATGGGAATTGGTGCGAAATTCAGTTGTTGCAAATTTTGCAACAACTGCTTCTGATAGAAAAACTTATCAAGTCGATTACTACAATCTTGATGTAATTATTTCTGTAGGCTATCGTGTGAAATCACAGCGAGGTGTGCAGATTTTTCAAAGTATAAACCAGGTGTTTTGTACGCGTCTTATAAATATGGAGATACAATCTTATAAAGTATGTTGAGAAATAAACAGATTTGTGCTAAATTTAAAAGAAAAGGGGGATATTTATGAAAATCGGAAGAAATGATCCATGTCCTTGCGGAAGCGGGAAAAAATACAAAAAATGCTGTTTGCTCAAACAACAAAACACAGTGGCTGCCACCAATGATGAAGATGCCGGTTTCGACAAACAAGACAGCGGTCTTGAAGAACAGAACATTTTGTTTAGCTTTCTAAATAACTTCCGCAGCTATTTTTTGGAAAGTAAGCCACATATAAAAGAATACAAAAAAATAAGAAAATTACATGGCGATATTATCAACAGCATGGCAGATTATCATGACAGTGGTAAATTTGAACAGAAGGTTGATCTTAATTATGCTTCCGATTTTACATCTGCACATAAAAAAGAGGACAGCATAAAAGATAATACAGTTATTTTGCTTGAAAGCAGCTTCGACCTGGATACGCGAGAGGGAACTCACGGGTTTTATGATATGCTAATATATAAAAACACTCCCAATACCAATTGCATTACAGAAGAATTTATTCAAAAGCATAGATATAGAAAACCTGATAAAATAGAATTTTTGCAGAGCATGTTGGATTCTACTTTAGGATTATTTGAGATTACGAAAACGGATTCGAAAGAAGGATACGCATATATAAAAGAAGTATTCACCGATAGTGAATATAGGATAACAGATGTAGCCTTAAGCGGCGATAAAAACTATGACAAATTCTATATTTATACAAGAATTATCACATATCACAATGTCAGTTTTAGTATCGGACTTAATTTTATATTTATCAAAACAGATCCGTTTATTAAAAGTTATATCAAACGCGAGAAAAAAGGCTATACAGCGCTTGCTGAATTTCGCAGATTTGTGGAATTATATAATCGTTTTTCCAGAGATTCTAATAAAGTTCACGTTATTACAAATAAATATTAAATAAGCGGAGTATAAAAAATATAAGGCCGAAACGCTTAACAGCGTAGAAAAGGACTAATCGGAAATCCCGAACGGTTCAAGGTAATGGGAGGATTGATACTTTGCAAGAAAGAGGATTTACTGAAAAAGACTGGAAGCTTTTTAGAAATAAGATTGCCGATTGGCAGGAATCTTATATGGACAGGCTAGGAGCTTGGGACAAAAGAATAAAGGAAGACAAGAAGAAAACGGGTGTTCAATTAGAAATGCGTCAATCGAATCTTATTTATAATATTATTGCACTTATAAATGAGGGTGCAATTAGCTATGTAGATCTCGAAGAATTTAGTGATGAACTGAAGGAAACGGTGAGATTCTTTGTTGAAAGATAATTTGGGGTATATGAAATTTTGAATAGGCCTCTGCTTTCAAAACTCCGTTGATCGATTACCAAGGATGTGTGTTTTTTACTTTAACGATTTGTCCACGGAAACTTATTTTACCTCGGGGTAAAATTTAAAATTAGAATTCGGGTTATGCTATGATGCTCGTATGTGTAGAATGTTTATATTTAGGAGGCTGAGTTTATAGATGATTTCACGAAGAAAGATATGGAGGAAGCACTCCAAGCCACAGCTTCATTGATTAGTAAAAGTGAGAAGGTCCAGCAAAAATTAACTCAAGGTGCATGGAAGCACACGATGTTCGATGGCAATCTCAAAGCACTACATATAGCTTTGCCGTTGTTAACAGAAGAGTATACGGATCAGCACAGCAAGTCAATGATATATAAAAAGAATACATCCGACATTGAATTACTTATTCCAATGCTTGAAGGCAAAGATATTTCGGCAGCATATAAAGCCTTGCAAGAACTGGAGCAAATATCAGATGAAATGGTGTTGTTGACTATAGTGTTGATACATTGAACTTGATTCAGGGGCAGATTGATGATATATTAAAGAACAACGTTGAGAGGTGATAAGTATGAAACAGAAAATTCTTTTTCATGGAAGCCAGGAAATTGTTCAGTATCCTGTAATTAAAATTACAAAATATCATAAGGATTTTTATTATGGGTTTTATTGTACAATTACATAGGAAAGTATAATAAAAGGGAATGTTTACAGGATTATGTAAGAAGGGATTATCATGATTCGGATAGCGATTGTTGATGACGATAAAAATACGGAAGAGATGATCGGAAAGTATATCGAAAGATATGCCGATAGCTGCGGAAAAAAAATTGAGACAATAAGTTTTAGTGACGGAGATGAATTTGTTGAAACTTATAATCTGGAATATGATATTATACTCATGGATGTTCAGATGAAATTCATGGATGGAATTACGGCCGCTAAGTTGATTCGGGAGCGGGATCCGGATGTAGTAATCGTATTTATCACGAATATGGCGCAGTATGCTGTCCGCGGCTATGAAGTCAATGCTCTGGATTATGTGATAAAACCAATTGAGTACTTTTCTTTTTCCGAAAAATTAAGCCGTGCGATTGGGCAAACGAAAAAGAAAGAAAAAAACTACATTATCATATCCGCAAACAGAGGATTGAAGAAATTAGATGTCTCACAAATATGTTACATAGAAAGTTATGGGCATAAACTGATATTTCATATGACCTCCAAAGAATATCCTACTCATAGTATAACAATGAAAGAATTGGAAGAAAAACTGGAGAAATACCATTTCTACAGATGTAATAGAGGATATTTGGTCAATTTAGAATATGTGGAAGGAATCAAAGAAAATTATGCTGTTATCGGCGGAGAAAAAATATTAATCAGCCGTTTAAAAAAGAATGCATTCTTGGAGGCTCTCACGAATTTTGTAGGAAATGGGAGGAACTGATATGGATTATGTATTGCCTGAAATACCACGGATTCATACAGCATTAGCAGAATGGGCGGCCTGTATGGCCTTCGTTCTTGTTCTTCATAAAGACCTCCCCAGAATTAAACTTGCATTAACATCAGTGCTAATGCTTTTAATTCAGTGCAATTTTCAGATATTTGCCGGTTGTTTGCCTTTAGGATTATGGATTCCCTCTATGCTTGCAGCAATTATTATAATGATTCTGTTTATTTACCTCTCATGTGACCTGACTATTAATGATGCAATGTATTGTTGTATAAGGGTATCTGTATTAGCCGAATTTGCTGCTTCATTCGAATGGCAGATTTACTGTTTCTTTATCTATCCATTGGATAGCAGATGGGATGAATTATGGAAAACAATTATTATGCTTGCGGTTTATGCCGTTGTCTTTTTCTTAGCACATCGGCTGGAGGTTCATTTCACACCGGATAACAGACGGATGAATATCCGTTCCGAAGAATTATTTTCTGCGGCCATGATTGGAATAGCAGCATTTACGATGAGCAATATCAGCTTTGTATATTCCAATACGCTATTTAGTGCCCGCTTTTATCTGGAGATATTTATTGTCCGAACAATGGTGGATTTTGGCGGATTAGCTGTTTTGTATGCGCATTATATCCTGAATTCAGAATTAAGAGAGAAGCAGGAATTGAACGCTATTAAAAATGTTCTCCAACGGCAGCATGAGCAGTATGAAATATCCAAAGACAATATTGAGTTTTTAAACATGAAATATCATGATTTTAAAAATCAGATTGCGGTCATCAAGGCCGAAGAGAATCTTCAAAAAAAAGAAGGCTATCTTTCAGATCTGGAAAAGCATATTAAACTTTATGAAGCTCAAAATAAAACGGGTAATGAAGTGTTAGATACGGTTCTTACGAGTAAAACTCTTTTTTGTGCAAACAATGATATCGAGTTGACTTGTGCTGTAAATGGACCACTGTTGGAATTTATGGATGTTATGGATATTTCTGCTATATTCGGCAACGCACTGGATAATGCTATAGAATGCGAAATGCAGATTGAAAAAAAAGAAAAAAGAATGATCCATATTGCTCTTTTTAAAAAAAAAAATTTACTTATGATCCGGATTGAGAATTATTTTGATGGAACATTAAAAAGCATGGTGGAAGGAATTCCAACAACGACAAAAGCAGATAAAGGCTATCATGGTTATGGATTAAAAAGTATTCGATACTCCGCCAGGCGTTACGGAGGTTCTGTAACCATAAAGCAAGAAAATAATTGGTTTATACTTAATGTTTTGATACCAATGGATTGAACGGAAATGAGATACAAAGAGGTTGTTCACAAAAATTGTTTGTGTGCAGCCTTTTTGTGCTCTATGAAATAGCATTTCATGAACAGAAAACGACATTTTATGAAAAACATGACAAGGATTTATTTGTTGATGATAAAATAAAAAATAAAAGGAGGGAAAATGTTTATGAAAAAGACTACAAAGAAACCAAAAAAAGTAAGTGTTATAATTGTAAGTATACTGCTGGCAGCATTACTTGCAGTCAATATTGCAGGCGGCATGTATTATAATGTTATTACACAATTCTTCTCAAAAGCTGATATTGATGAGGAAGAAACACAAGCAGCTGCAGAGGTTGCCCGTGACGTAGTGGAAAGAATTGAAGAGGAGGCAATTGTTCTGCTGCAAAACGAGAATGATACATTACCGCTTGATATGGGCGATGAGAAACAGGCGAATGTCAGCGTATTTGGCTGGAATTCAGTCAGTCCGGTATATAGCGGTGTTGGTTCAGGTGCTGGGAACATGGCCAATGTAATCTCGTTTTATGATGGTCTTGAAAGTGCCGGATTTAGCTATAATACTGAGTTGGAGAAATTTTATGAGGATAGTGGGCTGACACAGGAAACAGTAGATTCCTATGGAAGTTTTTATACCGATTATACAAAGCATCAGGTAGCGATTGAAGAATATGATGACGGACTGGTTTCGCGGGCCAGAGAATATTCAGATGTAGCACTGATTTTCCTTAGTCGTATCGGTGGTGAAGGAGAACATGACCTTCCGCTTAATATGAGTGAGAAGGGCGGTATGGCAGATGAACACTATCTGGAGCTTAGCCAGGAAGAAAAGGATCTAATTGATCTGGTTGCTGATCAAAACTTTGAGAAAGTTGTTTTGATCCTAAATTCCAGTTATCCTATGGAACTCGGCTTTCTGGAAGAAAGCAAAGTAGATGCTGCACTTTGGATTGGCGGTCCCGGAGAAACAGGTATGAAGGCGTTAGGAAATGTGCTGACGGGAAAGGTGAATCCTTCCGGCCGAACGGTAAATACATATGCTTATGACCTTACTGCAGTTCCAGCAATGGAAAACTTCGGGAATTATTATTACAGCGGAACCGAGTTTGACTCTTCTACCTGGGCAGGAAAGACAAGAACAGGATATCAGGGGTATGTTGACTATGCGGAGGGTATTTATGTCGGATATCGCTACTATGAAACCCGCTGGGTTGATAATGAAAGCGGAGAAACAGATGAGAAGGCTTATCGTGCGGCAGTTCAGTATCCATTCGGATATGGATTGAGTTATACTACTTTTGCGCAGGAAATTAAAGATTTTGATGTCAGCGACGGAATGATTACGCTTACAGCCGAGGTTACAAATACGGGTGATGCGGCGGGGAAAGATGTTGTTCAAGTATATACTACGGCTCCGTACATTGCCGGTGGGATTGAGAAATCTCACGTTGTCCTTTCAGGTTTTGCCAAGACAGGTGCGCTGGAACCCGGCGAGTCCGAAACGATTGAGATAACCTTTGATGTAGAAGAGATTGCATCGTATGATTATGCGGATAAGGGCTGCTATGTACTTGATGCAGGAACTTATGAAATTAAACTCATGAAGAACGCGCATGATGTGATAGATTTCCGTCAGTATGAAGTGGCAGAGACCATGGTTTATGATAAAGACAATAAGCGAGAATCAGATCAGGTGGCAGCAGTAGCCCAGTTTGAAGATGTAGAAGGTGACGGGAGTGTAGAGATTACCTATCTGTCCCGTAGTGATTGGGAAGGGACCTATCCTAAGGATGTACCGCAGCAGAGAGAAGCAACAGCGGAGATTGAAGCTCAGTGGACCGACTTCTCACCGGCTGAAGATCCCGAAGCAGAAGATATTGTGATTCGGGATAACGGGTTGACCTTAGCTGATTTAAAAGGGAAGGATTATGATGATCCCCTCTGGGATTCCCTGCTGGAGCAGGTAACGGTTCCGGAAATGTCTAAGCTTATTGGCTGGGGGGGCTTTTCTACTCATGCAATTGAGTCGATTGAAAAGCCGTACTCTGTTGACCTGGATGGACCGGCAGGGATTAAGGCACTGGTAAACGAGACGGCATATGAGGGTGTATCCTATACGACCGGTGTCGTATTGGCGAGTACCTGGAACGTAGAACTGGCACGGGAAATGGGGGAATGCTTTAGTGCGGAAGCAGTTGCCTGGGGAATCAGCGGCATATATGGTCCGTCTATGAATATTCATAGAACTGCGTTTGGCGGACGTAATTATGAGTATTATTCTGAAGATCCGGTTATCTCCGGCAAGATGGCAGTAGGCATTGTCAGTGGATTTAATACGAATAAAGTATATAATTATATCAAGCATTTCGCCATGTATAACCAATGCACAAATGCTGTAGATGGTATTTCTACATGGAGTAATGAGCAGGCGATCCGCGAAATCTATCTGCGACCCTTTGAAATCGCGGTGAAGGAAGCGGATACACATGCAGTTATGTCTTCCTATAACAGGATTGGAAACACCTGGACAGGTGCAAGTAAAGCACTGCTTACTACTGTTCTCAGAGACGAATGGGGATTTGAAGGAATGGTGATTTCTGACTGGCCCTTTAGTGATTCTTATATGAATGCAGAACAGGGAATACAGGCCGGGAATGATTTCATTCTGACGACTATCGGACGGAATGTAAAAGATACCAGTAATTCAGGCAAACAGGCGATGCGGCAAGCGACCAAGAACATTCTCTACACCGTTGCAAACTCTACTGCGATGGATATCGGATATTACGGTCCCACACCATACTGGCTTTATATCTTAATTGGCGTGGATGTAGTTACAGTGATTGGAGCAGCAATTTTCTACTTCAAATGGATAAAGAAGTATAAGGCATTCACCTGTTCACAGCAGAGGTAAAAATGAAGCATATAGAAATAATAAAGCAGATGACACTTGAAGAAAAAGCGGCTCTTCTCAGCGGCAAGACGATCTGGGAGACGCAGGATATTCCGAGGCTTAATATTCCTTCCATTTTTTGTTCTGACGGATCTCACGGGATCCGCAAGCAGGCGGGAACAGGAGACCATCTGGGATTAAATGCCTCACTCCCGGCCACCTGCTTTCCGACGGCGGCAACTGTTGCCAACAGCTGGGATGAAGAACTCGGTTATGCGGTTGGAACGGCATTGGGGAAAGAGGCAGTAACACAGGACGTCCATGTAGTGCTCGGACCTGGCTTAAATATCAAACGGAATCCTCTGTGCGGCAGGAATTTTGAATATTACTCCGAAGACCCTTATCTGTCAGGAAAAATGGCAGGTTCTTATATCAGGGGGATTCAGAGTCAGGGTGTCTATAGCTGCCCCAAGCATTTCGCCGTAAATAGTCAGGAGCATCGCCGGATGACGATGAATTCAGTTCTGGATGAGCGTACTCTGCGGGAAATCTATTTAACCGGTTTTGAAATAGCGGTAAAAGAGGGCGGCGCGAAAGCGCTGATGAGCAGCTATAATGAAGTAAATGATACATATGCCAATGAGAATCAGCATTTACTGCAGGATATCCTGCGTAAAGAGTGGGACTTTGACGGTATTGTCATCACCGATTGGGGAGGTTCCAATGATCATGTAGCCGGAGTAGCAGCCAGATCGAATCTGGAAATGCCGGCTCCTGGTCTGGCCTCGGCGCGGGAGATACTCGTTGCTGTGGCGGATGGACGGCTTTCGCAGGAAGAAGTGGATGTTTGTGTCGATGACCTGGTAGATGCGGTTTTAACCCTGACCGGAAAGGAAAAGCCGTCTCCTGTCTTGGATTATGAAGAACAAACCAGATTGGCTCGAAGGGCGGTGCAGGAAAGTGCGGTGCTGCTGAAAAACGCGGGTGGGATTCTGCCCCTTCCGGCAGGTGAAAAGGTCGCTGTAATCGGCGATTTTGCCCTTACACCTCGCTACCAGGGTGCTGGTTCATCAGCGGTAAATGCACCCTTTGTCGAGAGCATTCAGGAAACCATAGGAGAGTATCCGCTGCAGACCATCGGAATCGCCCGGGGCTACCAACGTTCCGGTGAAAAAGATCAGATTCTGATTAAAGAGGCACTGGAACTGGCAGAAAAGGCCGACGTAATATTGTACTGTTTTGGCTTGGATGAAACCAGTGAAATGGAAGGAATGGATCGTAATCATATGCGGATTCCGCAGAATCAAATTGACCTGCTGGAAGCGCTGGCTCGGGTAAATGCAAATATTATCGGGATTTTAAGCGCCGGTGCGGCAATTGAGATGCCGTGGCAGTATTGTCTTAATGGATTGCTTCACGGTTATCTGTATGGGCAGGCCGGAGCAAGTGCTATGCTAGATATCATAACCGGTAAGGTGAACCCTTCCGGCCGGTTAAGTGAGACCTATCCGGTTCGTTGCGAAGACACTCCCTCCTTCCGGAATTTTCCCAGTACCGGCAGAAATGCTGCCTACAGGGAGAGTATTTATGTGGGTTACCGCTATTATGATACCAGTACGGTCGGGGCTCAGTATTATTTTGGCTATGGGCTTTCCTACACTGCATTTGAATACTCTGATCTGAAGGTTTCAGATGCCGGTATCGAGGTGATTGTCTCCAATATCGGTGACTATGATGGTGCGGAAGTTGTTCAGTTGTATATCGGGCTGCCGGAAGCGAAGGTATTTCGGCCTAAAAAGGAGCTGAAAGGTTTCAAAAAGGTATTTGTCCGTAAAGGCGAAAGTGTCACAGTTCAGATACCGTTTGATGAATATAGCTTCCGTTACTGGAATGTAAAGACCAACGGCTGGGAAATAGAAGAGGGCAGATATACTATTATGGTAGGAGCCAACTGCGCCGATATTAAGCTGCAGGATTGTATTTCGATCAAAGGTTCAGCCAGTGAATATCCATATGATCCTGAGGTGCTGCCGTCATACTATGCAGGACTGGTGCAGCAGATTGAGGATGAGGAGTTCGAAGCCTTGCTGGGACGCAGAATTCCGGAGGAAAAAACAAGCGGAGAACTGGGAGAAAATGATGCGATTGCCCAGATGTATTATGCGAAGAGCTGGCTGGCCAGATTTATTTACAGACGGATTGAGGGTATAAAGAGAAAGAGTGAGGAAGCGGGCAAACCGAATTTAAACATTCTGTTTATATATAATATGCCGTTCCGGGCAATTGCGAAAATGACCAATGGTATGGTCAGTATGGAGATGGTCAGAGGAATGGTAAAGGTGGTTAACGGCCATTTTTTCCATGGGATGGATATCATTATCCGCGGTTTCTTCAAGAATTTAAGCGCCAATAAGAAGTATCGCAAAGAATTGGTGAAGCAATAGAAAGGTAAGATATATTATGGGAGAAATCAAAAAGGCGTGGGCATCATTTGCAGGAAAATATCAGGGTATCTCACAGTTTCTGGTCTTTTTTATCATTAGCAATGTGGTAACCGTATTTCAGATGATCTTGATGCCGTTGCTCAAAAGTTTATTTGACCACACAGCTTTGGTGGCGATGAGCTTTCAGGTGCTGCCGATCGGAATGGAGGTCGGCGGAAATACCTATTATATATTCAATTATACTGCCGGTAAAATTGATGAAGGCGGCGGCGGTGGGCTGGCTTATTTTTTGGCGGTAGAGATTGCGTTGCTGGCTGCCCAGGTGATCAATTTCTTCTTGCAGCGGAAGGTTACCTTTAAGTCGAATACCGGTATAGCGAAGGCGGCGACATGGTATTTTATCGCGTGGATCATCATTTCAGTCGGAGCTGCAGCACTGCAGGGGCTGTATAAAGCTCCTATCTATAATTTCATGATGGACGCAATGGGTGACGGAGGTGGTACGATAGTGGCAGATATTATTACGATGTTAATCAATTCGGTTGTTTCGTTTTGGGTATTTTTCCCAATTATGAAATTCATATTTAAACAAAAATAATTGTCATAAATGAAATATCTAATATCAGTTGGATGTATCGTTGAGCGACCCGCTCCTATCGATATAAACGTCAGATTATTATCGGGAAAGTTACTATTCACGGCTGATTAAAATAAAGATGCCAACAAACCAGAGTTTTTATTTAGCTCTCTGGGTGTTGCATTTTATATTTTTTATATTTATGTGATTTTAGCTCCAAATTTCTGCTATTGTGAATGGATTGCCTGCACAAAGTCTGGATAGGGCTTCCATTTCGTTAATACTATTCTTTCGACAGGTCTCCACGTATGTTTTGACTGTTGCATAATAAGAAGCTATCCGTTTATCGTGAGGAAAAGGATATATATCTTGAGTTTCGGGTATGCAATGTGATAAAATCGGAATATAAACAAGATGCACGGGGCTGTTCACAGACATACAGCAGCGGAACTGCAGGCTGAACGACAGATTCCTATGAGTATGGAAGATTGGGCAAAGCGTTTGGATGGTTTCTTAGAGTTTGACGGAAATGAAATCCTGACTGATGCAGGTAAGATAAGCGCAGAGCGGGCAAAGCACCACGCAGAAACAGAATTTGAAAAGTATCGGATTGTGCAGGATAGAATGTTCATGTCTGATTATGATAAGTTTCTGTTGGAACTACACAAAAACCAGTAGAATTGCAGCAATAACAGAAAGAACATTAGTAGAAAGAAGTGCTTGAAAATTTTATGTAGGATGAAGACATATGGAAAATATGATAATGGACAGTCTTAAAAAAGGAGAAATAATGGAACTATTTCAAAATGCAGCAGAAGAACTAAAAAAAGAGTACCAATGTTTTTTAGACTATTTGAATTCTAATGAAGTGCAATTATCGAAGCGGACAGGACACATTGGCAAGAAGGACTGCTTTGCCTTGAATCGTCTATTTTGCATAGTTAATGAGAGGTATAATTCATATGGCAGGTCACAGGACTATTATACAGTGATTGATTTTTTCTACTTTTTTTCAGTACACTCTGGAATTTTACAGGTTGTAAAAAAGAAAGGGAAAGGGCTTACTACTCAAAAAAGCCAAAGGTATGATATATTTGCTCAGATGGCTGCGATGGAGCAGTATATTCTCATGATGGCTGTATGGCTTGGAGAATATCAGGAAGCCATAGCTGATTCGTTTTCAGTATTTTGGGGAAATCGAATCTTTGAAGCGATGCAAGGTGTAGAGACAGGGGCAGTTGTACCAGAACCATCTGGTGGGAGAGTACCTGCACCCTGGGGAAACCGTTACATTCCGGAAATCCGTCTTTTTGCTCTATTTCAACTGATTCACATTGAATGGCTGGAGGAAAAAGAAGAGGATAATGATAATAAATTCCGAATAAAGGCACTTTATCAAACAGAAGCAGGGAACTTTTTAGATAAATTATTTCAAAAACAAAGCAGAGAATTTTGGTATAATCTGAGTGTTGACACAGTGGTGCCAGTTTTAAATGACGTAATAAACAATTGTTCTGTTAGCACGGAAGAGAAGTTAATGCATTTTTGGGCAAATCCAGTGGAATCAGGACTTCATACTGTGGAATTTAAAATCGTAGTTGGATCCTGTATGAGAAGAATAAAAATCGGTGACCAATTCACTTTAGAGGATTTGCACTATCTGATACAGAAGAGTGTTGATTTTGACTCGGATCATCTGTATTATTTTCAAATTGGATCAGGAACTTCAAGAAGGAGATACTTCGCACCGGAATGTGAGGATGATTCATGGTTAGCAGATATGGTATCATTGGCAGAACTTCCACTGTATGAAGGAATGGAGTTTGAATACTTATTTGATTTTGGAGACCAGTGGCGGTTTCAGATTAAGGTAGAACATATATTATCCGGATATACGGGGAAATATGAGATAAGTAAAATAAAAGGCGAGGCACCAGAACAATATAGCAGCGATTGGTGATATGAAAGCGGTGTATCGGAATATGTAGCGGGGTATTTATTTGGCAATGCTTAAGGAGTATGTGAATGAACATAGAAGCATATAATCTCGACTTATTGCTTTACCTTTACAGGGACAGGCATTGAAAAAAGGCAATAGTGCTTTTGTGGATGAAAATTGGAATGCGTATCCGGAGCAATGGGGGCATTTGCTGCACACAAGTAAATTGACCGAGGAAGAAGTAGAGTAATTTATTTCCAAATGGCAGTCAGAGCTGCTGATACAGAATACACCAGCCAATTATTCAAATAAGAAAAATTGCTTAAGACCATGGAAACGACATGATGATTTTGTGACAGAGGGTAAGGA
>Ga0153922_1000596_pt1 | contig 14358 bp, 13 predicted proteins | sample TSNJ006MetaG_FD_104723 | JGI IMG/M metagenome (GOLD analysis project Ga0153922, IMG submission 104723) | Attine ant fungus gardens microbial communities from New Jersey, USA - TSNJ006 MetaG | ecosystem: Host-associated > Fungi > Mycelium > Unclassified | place: USA: New Jersey, Brendon T. Byrne...
CGAAACGCCTTGCACACCATCGACATTCACATCACCGAACGCATCGACCAGGCCCGGCTCCTGCCGAAGGCCGCCTGATAACTCAGGACAACCCTCAATGTTCTAGCGACCGAGGTTCACTAGATCGTCGTACCACCTCTGGCGCGGAAGAATTCCCTACTCGACGGCGTTAAGAGACAGAGGATGATCCATATTGGAGGAACTAGGATAGGGAACCAAATCTTCGCTTGCGCGAAGAAGTCATGCTCAACGATAGCAAGAATCAACATGACGACGGCAAAAATCACCGCTGCCACTGAAGTCCAGAATAGGATATGGCTAGTGCGCCCTCGCAAAGCCGCGACTGCACCCCATAGGTATGACACGACAAACACGAGGCTAATGGCCGCGCCAATAAACAGTCTAAGACCATAATGGCCGGAGGAGAACATATAGCCCAATATAGGCACGCCTGTTAGAAGCCAGATTAATCCAAACACAAATGCGGCCCCCACGGCCCGCGTGACCGTCCAAGGACGCCGCACTCCGCCGTAGCTCGGTTGTGGCGGAGTGCCGTAGGGCTGTTGCGTAGTCCCGTAGGGCGGCGGCGGAGTGCCGTAGGGCGGTTGCGGAGTGCCGTAGGGCGGTTGCGGAGTGCCGTAGGGCGATGGAGCGCCGTAGGGCGGTGATAGCCGCGGCTGACCATATCGAGGCCACTCGGCGGGCTGCCCCGAGTGAGGCACATTGCGCTGCGACGGTCCCTGATTGGGCTGGTTTGGATATGACATGCGTTCCTCCCGCCAGCGGGCGGACCCAAACCCGGCTTCACAGACATCACACCACATTGCCCCCTTAAACACCTGCCGTTTCGGAAGTGACTCTTCGGTCCCACCGCAGAGCACCGAAACTGGGGTTGAACCCTGATGGTGGACACTCTCCTGGTCGGACTGCTGGTCTGCGGGAAGGATGTCCGTATGCCGGGCAAGCGCCGCAAATGCACCCCCGAGTTTCGGGAGCAGGCTCACCGCCCAACAACTTCAAAACACGGACCACTAGACCCTGAGCTGGCCCATGAGATTCTGCGCGATCAACCCCCGGCGGCCATAGGAGCGCCCTTCCAGCCAGGCTCGGGATTCGGGACTCTGTAAGCGGCCCCCTCTTGTTTACATTCCCGGGTTCTACCTACGCGCGCGTTGGCGGCCTCGGTCATTGGAGTGTCGCCACTCGGCACTGTCAGCGCTCAGACTTTGCACTGCACCCCCCGACCGTTGCGCACCGCCCTTGCCGACCGTGCCGGGCGCGCCCAAAGTGTGCGGCGGTCGGGGAGACTACCGGGCGAAGGACGTGTTTCGTCTCCCTGGGGCGCAAACGCCCCTAAACGGCACCACAGACGAAAGTTGTTGTGCCCCTCGGCATTTCATTTCGCCTAAATCCGGCGCAATCGTCGCATCTGCGCAGCTCACGGCGTGTTTTCCCGAGTATAGGGGCGCTTATAGGGGCGCTTGCGGCTAGAATTGGGGCAGTCCATAACCCATTATAGGCCACCAGACTGGCACCGCGACAAGGGATTTCAGTGAAACGACGCAAGAACAATGGTCACCGCCGACGACTGCCGCGCGAAGCGATGCTGGCACGTGACGCTCAGATATTTGCGATGCATCTGCGCGGCATGTCCCCCACCGAGGTAGGGGACGAACTGGGCATGGCGCGACAGACGGCGGAGCGCTCGATTAAACGCTCGGAGAACCTGCACGCCAACGACGGCTCGCTCGATAACCTGCAGGCATGCATCGACAACGTCGGCACCGGCGAGCCCGAAGACGACCCGAATCTGACCCCCGAGCAGAACGGGCGGGTGTGGGACGCCTGGATGCAGACCCTGACTGTCGCTGACGTAGAGCGCATCGCACGCACCCCGCATCCCGAGCTGCTGCTGCACCGGCTCAAGTTCCTGGCCGTCAATGCGTTCCTGTCGAGCGGCGAACTCGTGTTAGAGCCTGACGTGATGCAAGCCGTCAACGTCGCGTGGGGGGCGACGAGACGTGAGGACGACGACGCGGTAGGTGTCGGCGACGGGAGCTGGCGTGAAGGTGTCGAGCGGGCGCGCGGCGAGTACATCGACGCCTGCGCCGACGACGAGTGGTAAATCCCCGCAGGGCTCGAAGCGCAGGACTCAAAAGCCACCAATCTCCACCTGGTGGCCTTCGACGGCTCGCCACGCTCCCTTCGGGTAAGTCTTGAATGTCCCGTCGTGTTATGTGGATCACCAGTTTCCCGTCCGACTGATCCGCGTACCTGTCATCTTCATGGTCGAATTTTTCGAACCACCCTCGGGCGCGGTGGCCTGGCGCGCCTGGCGAGACGGTGGAGGACCAAGCGGGAGCGCTGCCCCCTATCGCTTGTCGAGATCGCGTGGGTCGCCACCAAGTGCGCGAAGCGCGTCCCGCATGTTTTGCTTCTTCTTGCCGGGCTGCTGGTTGACCGCCTGCTGCTCTTTGACGCGTTTCAGCTCGGCACCGAAAGTGTCTTCGTCGTATGCGGTGCAACCGCAGTCCGCCACGCCGCACTTGCCTACGCCAGCGTCCCAATGGTCGGGCTGCAGATGCTCACACACGCATACCCGCCCCTCCCATTCAGCGAGGCGATGTGCAAGGAGACGGGCGTCCATCGCCGCCGCCTCGTCTTTGCGATATCTGCCAACAGACATTTCACCGCTCCAGTCCGGATGTGGCCGAGATCGCCGACTCGCCATCCGGCGTCCTATGGAGGAAGCGGAGCGCCTGGTGTTACCGTCTACTACGCATCGTCCAAATGCATATAGACGCGAACCCCAGCGGGCGGGTCGATCACCCCCACGTTAGGGTTTCGTCCTATCCGGGGACTAAACGCTACCGGCGGTGTCTCACAACGAGGTGCACCTAACACCCTCGTGTCGCGTGATGTACGCCATCGCCGGGGACGCGGGTACAACCATTTTTCGACCGTCCCATCTGCCAGCGTGACCTTAACCGTCATACCGCGAGAGACTACGCCGCAAACTTCCGCGTCCTTCCGCTTGCTGCACCCCGCCCAGAGCGCCGCAGACCCGTTGTGCTAGTTGAGTGCACGCGCCCGGTTCGGCGCTCAACAAACATACTCTGACCAGCATAAACACTGGTGCGCGATACTGGGATTGAACTTGTCAACAGCCTCGGAGTGGTTCCGGTTCGACATAGGAGTGCCGTGTCCATGCGCTCCAATCGCCTGTGACCTGGCTCGATGCCCGATCGAACTAGCATCAATTCTAGCTCGTTCATAGTTTGCTGGATAGCGATTCGGTCGCCGAATATTCGCGAAACAGGCTGGGGCACTTAGCGATTCAACAATGCGGCAAAATGTGACGGTCGCAACTGACCTGCGGGAGCAATTAGCTTTGACCGCCCTGTAACAGCGAACCGCCTGCCGATCGCATTTGCTGTGTCGGTCGTTCGCACAGGCCCGACCCGTCAAAGTCTTTGCTGTGGGTTCCGCGCTTCCGGTGCGCGGCACCGCCCGCGTGCAGGGCGGCGGGGACGGACGAGAATCCGCACAAGAATTCTCCAAGGCGTGCCGCGCAAACTTCACGCGACCCACCGCTCCTTGCGGTAAAAGATCGATGTCAGCAAAGAAACGAGGGCAGCATGGCAGAAGTAACTGACCCGAATGGCTTGCAGTGGTTGGTTAGTTCGCACCGCACGGCGAACGCTGAATCGAAAACAGGGCGCGGTCACCGGTCGATGGGGATTGGGGGCTGGTTGTTCGCGATCTTTTTCGTAGGGTTGGGACTGTACTTCCTCAGCTTCAGCGCGCGGCAGCTCTACGGGTATCAGGTTGGGACGCCGACGACGGCGACGGGCATCGAGTGCCGCGACGGCGCGCCAGACTCCCACACCTCCGACGATCCCGTGTCAATTTATTCGCTAACGTTGTCAGAAGGCTGCACTGCTACATGGAGCGTCGGCGGACAGTCACAGACCGGCCCGATCGTGGGAGTCCAACACCTCGGATCATCGCTGGATGTTCATGTGAATGGCGGCACCGCCTTTACGGCACCGTTGGCAGGCTGGTTTTTCTTCGGGCATATTCTCTTCGGCTTCTGGCTAATCGTGTTGGGCTTGGGCCGTCTGTGGGGCTTCGACTTCGTGTGGAGATGGATGAAGCCGGCTCGCCGCTGAGCCCGCACGCGTTGACCTCACAGTGGTCACGACCGCTCGCGGCGGCCGACCTTCCTAGCCCGGCCCTGCAAAGTCATTCGCTGGCGAGGCCGGGCGAGAGGGAGGTCGCGATTCTTACCTCCGGTCAACAAAACCGGAGGTCAGGCGGGTTACGCCGAAATTTGGGTGCCTACCAAGGGGTGAATAGCGGTAATTCCCAACGCATTTGGTGCGATATAAGTGTCCGGATGCGGCTCAAGAACGAGGGGTGTCTCTCGAATGCCGACGCGAAAGTGTACGGGCCGACGCTACGTGCCGACTGCCGGCCCATCCCACGAACGCGCGCTGAACACCTTGCGGCCTCTCGGTCTACCGTGTTGCACCGTGAACGACGCTAATATGAGCGGCTATTACCCCGCCATGAAAGAGTGTGGGCTGCTCCTGCGAACACTCGTGGTGCTCGATCGAGAGCTTTCCAGCTTTTATGCGCGGTCCTCGATGGTCGGCGACCACGAGTCCTTCGATCCCGCGGATTTCCCCTGGGTCGCGGCGGTCGAGGCTGACTGGCGCAAGGTCCGTGCCGAGCTCGATGCGCTTCTACCCTACGCAGCGCACATGCAGAACTTCCAGGTCTCGACCGACCAGAAGCAGCTCTCCCAAGACGACGGCTGGAAAACATTCTTCTTCTACGCCTACGGTCTCAAGGCGGCGGGGAATTGCCGCCGCTGTCCGAAAACAACCAAGCTCCTCCAGCAGATACCGGGCATGAAGACCGCGTTCTTCTCGATCCTCGCGCCCGGCAAGCACCTGCCGCCGCATTTTGGTCCCTACAAGGGTGTGCTCCGCCTCCATCTCGGGCTGCTCATTCCCGAGCCAGCCGAAATGTGTGCCATCCGAGTCGGGTCGCTGATCCGTCATTGGCAGGAAGGCCGGGTGATGATCTTCGACGACCGATTCGAGCACGAGGCTTGGAACCGGACGGACGGGGTACGGGTGGTCCTTTTTGTCGATATCATGCGGCCGATGCGCTTCCCGGCGAATGTGCTGAACGCGGTGTTGACCTGGGCGATCGCATTCTCGCCCTCTGTGCTCGGCTCCTTCGGTAACTATCTTCGCTGGGAAAAGCGCTTCGAGGCTGTCGTCAATCAGGGTGCCGCGCGGCTGGGCCCCTATGAGGGTGTGCTCGCAGCCCCAGCATTGTGGCCGCGCCGTTGCCGCAATTAAGCCACAGTCACACGTAACTCAAGTGAACTACGGTGATGTCTTTTGGCTGCTCGGATGCCCTCTGAGTTACTGACCTGGCGGTGCGGATGTAACACAGAATTAACAGCCGGTGCCTACGCTGCGGTCATGGATCGTCAGAAGGAATTCGTGCTGCGCACGCTGGAGGAACGCGACATCCGGTTCGTCCGGCTGTGGTTCACCGATGTTCTCGGATTCCTGAAGTCGGTCGCAATCGCGCCCGCCGAACTTGAAGGCGCGTTCGAGGAGGGAATCGGCTTCGACGGGTCGGCGATCGAAGGGTTTGCGCGGGTATCGGAGTCGGACTGCGTGGCGCGCCCGGATCCCTCGACATTCCAGGTCCTGCCGTGGATGACGAGCGGCGGCAAGCAGCACTCGGCGCGGATGTTCTGCGACATCGCGATGCCCGACGGATCGCCGTCGTGGGCGGACTCACGTCACGTGCTGCGCCGCCAGCTGGCCAAGGCCAGCGATCTCGGGTTCTCCTGCTACGTGCATCCCGAGATCGAATTCTTCTTGCTGAAAAGCTGGTCGGAGGACGGCGCGCCACCGATCCCGACCGACACCGACGGCTATTTCGACCAGGCCGTGCACGAGGCCGCGCCGAACTTCCGGCGTCATGTCATCGACGCGCTCGAGTCGATGGGTATCTCGGTGGAATTCAGCCATCACGAAGGGGCGCCGGGGCAGCAGGAGATCGACCTGCGCTACGCCGACGCGCTGTCGATGGCCGACAACGTCATGACGTTCCGGTACCTGGTCAAGGAAGTCGCACTGGCAGAGGGTGTCCGGGCGTCGTTTATGCCTAAGCCGTTCAGCGAATACCCCGGCTCGGCGATGCACACCCACATGAGCCTGTTCGAGGGCGAAGGCAACGCGTTCCACAGCCCCGACGACCCGCTGCAGCTGTCGGACGTCGCCAAGTCGTTCATCGCCGGCATCCTCGAGCACGCCGGCGAGATCAGCGCCGTCACGAATCAGTGGGTTAACTCCTACAAGCGGCTGGTGGTGGGCGGCGAGGCGCCGACGGCGGCGTGCTGGGGCGCGGCCAACCGGTCGGCGCTGGTGCGGGTGCCGATGTACTCGCCGCGCAAGACATCCTCGCGCCGCATCGAGGTGCGGAGCCCCGATTCGGCGTGCAACCCGTACCTGACGTTCGCGATCCTGCTCGCCGCCGGGCTGCGCGGTGTGGAGAAGGGCTACGCGCTCGGGCCCCAGGCCGAGGACAACGTGTGGAGCCTGACCCCCGAGGAACGCAGCGCGATGGGCTACAAGGAGCTGCCGGGCAGCCTCGGCGTGGCGCTGGCCGAGATGGAGAGCTCGGAGCTGGTCGCGGAAGCGTTGGGGGAGCACGTGTTTGACTTCTTCCTGCGCAACAAGCGCGCGGAATGGGAGAACTACCGCCGCCAGGTGACGCGGTACGAGCTGAAGACGTATCTCTCGTTGTAGCCGCTCGGTTACTGTCGGGATGTGGCAAAACCCACGACCGAGCGGCCGCGGCTGCCGAGTCCCGGCCGCCTCGGACTGATCGAGGCACCTGCGCGCGCCAATCTCGCCCGATTGGGCTGGACTGCCGACGACTACATCGAGCTGCTGTGGTCGTTGTCCCGCGCGCCCGACGCCGATGCCGCGCTGCGCGCGATGACACGGCTGGCCGACGCGCTGGCCGCAGGCTGGGAGCAGCTGAACGCCGCGCTTCTCAAGGATCGCGCGCTGCGGGGCCGGCTGTTCGCGTTGTTGGGCTCGTCACTCGCACTGGGCGATCACCTGATCGCCCATCCACAGGATTGGCAGCTCCTTGCTGGTCGGGTTTCGCTGCCGTCCGTCGACGAGCTGCGCCGGGAATTCCTCGACTGCGTTACCGAAACGCCGGCCAGCGCAACGCTTTCTGCGCTGCGCACGCTGTACCGGAATCGGTTGTTAGTGCTCGCTGCGCTGGACGTGGCGCCTACGGTGGAAAACGAGCCAGTGCTGCCGTTCGCGGCGATCGGTGCTCACCTGTCCGACCTTGCCGACGCCGCGCTGGCGGCGGCACTCGAGATGGCGATGCGCCGCGTGTGCGGTCAGGATCAGCGGCCGCGGCTTGCCGTCATCGCGATGGGCAAATGCGGTGCACGCGAACTGAACTACGTCAGCGACGTCGACGTCATCTTCGTCGGAGAGAACGCCGACGCCGTGGAATGCCGCGTGGCGGGGGAGATGATGAGACTGGCGTCGGAGACCTTCTTCGAGATCGATGCCGGGTTGCGGCCCGAGGGCCGGCACGGCGCGCTGGTGCGCACCCGTGACTCCCACATCGCGTACTACAAGCGCTGGGCCAAGACGTGGGAGTTCCAGGCACTGCTCAAGGCCCGGGCCGCCGCCGGAGACGCGGAGCTCGGCGAGCGGTATATCGGCGCGCTCACGCCGATGGTGTGGATGTCAAGCGAGCGCGAGGATTTCGTTCCCGAGGTCCAGGCCATGCGTCGCCGCGTGGAGGAGCTGGTGCCCGCCGGTGTCCGCGACCGCGAGCTGAAGCTCGGGACGGGTGGTCTGCGCGACGTGGAGTTCGCCGTACAGCTGCTGCAGCTGGTGCACGGTCGCAACGACGAGAGCCTGCACGTGTCGTCGACCGTCGACGCCCTGGCTGCGCTCGCGGCGGGTGGTTATGTGGGCCGCGACGACGCGGCCAATCTCACCGCGTCGTATGAATTCTTGCGGCTGCTCGAGCACCGACTGCAGTTGCAGCGGCTCAAACGCACCCACATGCTGCCACGGTTCGACGACGACGAGGCGATGCGCTGGCTGGCCCGCGCCGCGCACGTCCGCCCGGACGGTCGCCAGGACGCCCTCGGCGTGTTGCGTGAAGAACTCAAGCGCCAGAACATGCGAGTGTCGCGGCTGCACGCGAAGCTCTTCTACCAGCCGCTGCTGGAGTCGGTCACCCCCCGCGTCGGGCTGGCCGGCGGCATGAGCACCGACGCAGCCGAACGACAGCTCGCCGCCCTCGGCTACCAGGGCCCACAGAACGCGCTGACGCACCTGGCCGCGCTGACCGGTGCACACGGACGTCGCGGGCGCGTGCAGTCGGTGCTTCTTCCGACCCTGCTCGACTGGCTGTCCGACACCCCGGACCCCGACAGTGGGCTCCTGGCGTATCGCAAACTCAGCGAAGCACTTTCCGATCAACGATGGTTTCTGTCCACGTTGCGTGACGAGGGCGCGGTCGCCAAGAGGCTGATGCACGTGCTCGGTACGTCGGCCTACGTGCCGGAACTCCTGATCCGCGCGCCCGAGATCATTCAGCGGTACGCCGACGGACCGGGCGGCCCCAAGCTGCTGGATGTGGAGCCGGAACAAGTGGCGCGGTCGCTGTTGGCCGCCGCCTCGCGGCACGCGGATTCCGTGAAGGCCATCGCCGCGGCCAGAAGCCTGCGCCGGCGCGAACTTGCCCGGGTCGCGTCGGCAGATCTTCTCGGACTGCTCGAGGTCGGCGAAGTGTGCGCGGCGTTGTCGTCGGTGTGGGTGGCCGTGCTCCAGGCGGCTCTGGACGCAGTGGTCCGGGTCAACACTCCGAAGGACGGGCGGGCACCCGCGCGGGTCGCGGTGATCGGGATGGGCCGGTTGGGTGGCCATGAGCTTGGCTACGGGTCCGACGCCGACGTGATGTTCGTCTGCGAGCCGATCGAGGGCGCACAGGAGCCCGCCGCGGTGCGCTGGTCGTTGACCATCGCCGAGCAGGTGCGCGCACTGCTAGGCACGCCCAGCATCGACCCGCCACTGGAAGTGGACGCCAACCTGCGGCCGGAAGGACGCAGCGGCCCGTTAGTGCGAACACTGAATTCCTATGCGGCGTACTACGAACAGTGGGCGCAGCCATGGGAAATTCAGGCGCTGCTGCGGGCGAATCACGTCGCAGGCAATGAGGACCTTGGCCAGCGGTTCCTGCTGATGGCCGACAAGACGCGGTACCCACCCGGTGGTGTGTCGCCGGAGGCGGTTCGGGAGATTCGGCGCATAAAGGCTCGGGTGGACGCCGAGCGGCTGCCGCGCGGCGCAGACCCGAACACGCACACCAAGCTCGGTCGCGGGGGGCTGGCCGACGTGGAGTGGACCGTGCAGTTGCTTGTGCTTCGTCACGCGCACAAAGTGCCCGCGCTGCACAACACCTCGACGCTGGAGACGTTGGACGCAATCAGCGCCGCGGAGTTGATTCCCGAAGGCGATGTCGACTTATTACGGCAGGCGTGGCTGACGGCCACCCGGGCACGCAACGCACTGGTGCTGGTGCGCGGCAAACCCAGCGACCAGCTGCCCGGGCCAGGTCGATTGCTGAACGCGGTGGCGGTCGCTGCCGGCTGGCCAACTCCCGACGGCAGTGAATTCCTGGATCACTATCTGCGGGTGACTCGTAGGGCAAAGGCCGTGGTGCGCAAGGTGTTCGGCAGCTAGTCCTTTTTCTTTCTGCGCAGGACAGTGTCGAGAGCGATGCTCCCCGGGCCGATGAACAGGATCAGAAAGAACGAGAAACAGTAAAGGATCGCGAGCTCTCCACCGTTGCCGCCGACGGCGGGGCCGAACGGCCACAATGCACGCGGCTGATGCTGCCAGAAGTAGGCCACCGCCATGTTTCCCGACGCGAGGAAAGCCGCTGGGCGCGTGAACAATCCGAGCATAACCAGCAGGCCGGTGACAAACTCGATCAGCCCCGCCCACCATCCCGGCCACATACCGACGGGTGTCGTCATGTTCAGAGGCCAGCCGAGGAGGGTCATCGAACCGTGAAGGGTGAACAAGAAACCCACCACCGCCCGGAACAGGCTGATCACCAATGACGAAGAACCGCTGAGTCTTGCATCGAGACTTCGTGAAGTCATGGCGCAGACCTTACTCACAACTCCAGTAACACCGTCACGGGACCGTCGTTGACCAATTCAACCTGCATGTTCGCCCCGAACACCCCGGTCGCAACGGTGGCACCGAGCCGGCGAAGCGCGTCGGAAAATGCGATGACCAACGGCCCAGCGATGTGGCCCGGCGCTGCGGCGTTCCACGACGGCCGCCGACCCTTCTCGGTGTTCGCGTACAACGTGAACTGGCTGACCACAAGGATCGGCGCGTTGACGTCGGCGGCCGACCGCTCATCGTCGAGTATCCGCAAATACCACAGTTTTTCGGCCATCCGCTGGGCGGTTTCGTCGCCGTCGGTGTGTGTGATCCCGACGAATGCGAGCAGCCCCTTGCCGTCTGGTCGTATCTCGCCAACCACCTGACCGTCGACGGACACGGAAGCCGACGAGACCCGTTGCACCAGAACGCGCATGGCTTAGGGTTGTGGTGGCCAGCGGTTTGGGTCCTCCTCGAGTCTGGCGCGGTCCCAGCCGCCGAGGTCGGCGGCGGCGGAATACGTGGACTGCAGGAATTCCAGCAGCATCTGATCGGGTTGCTCGGCGCCGCGCACGGCCTCGTAGGGCAGTAAGAACTGCTGGAATGTGTCGCTGTAAGCGGCGGCGTCGGGGCGGACCGAATAGGAGGCGAAGCCCTCGGGTTCGGGATAGGCATAGGCGTAGAAGGCGCCCTCCTCACCACCGCCGGGCCAGAAACCGCAGCTGCTGACCTCGTGTGAATAGGCCTCAACCATCACCCAGTCGGGACAGTTCGGGGCTCCGCCCGCGTGTCTGGGCGCGGGCCGCCCAGAGAAACGGGTGCAGGCCAAGTCAAACGACCCCCAAAAGAAATGCACCGGGCTGACCTTGCCGACGAAGTACGACCGGAATTGCCCCATGACCCGGTTGGCCTGCATCAGTTGCTGCCAGAACAGGTACGTCGCGTGCGGGTCATAAGAGGCGTGCTCGCGATCGTCGGCGAATGGGATCGCGGGGTCGACCTCGTTAGGCCGGTCGTGGATACGGGTGTGAATTCCGAGCCGGTCGAGCGCCGACATCGTTTCTTCATAGAACTCGGCGACCGGCTTGGCAGCCAGGGCCACGGTGGTGGACCGGCTGTCGCTGCTGCGAATTCGCAGGACATGATCGATGAAGTCGAACTCGATATCGAATAGACCTGTGCCGCAAGGGATCGCCGACGTGATCAACCCCCGCGGGCTGACATAGAGCGTCACCTGCCACCAGTGGTTAATCAGCGGTGTGTGTGCCAGCCGTATCTTGCCCACGATCTGGGTCCACATATGCAGGGTGTCTCGGGTCTGCTCCCAATCGGCCACCCGCAGCGCTGGCCAGCCAGTGTTGTTGGTCGGCGACATCGGTTTCTCCTATCAAATCGTGCTGAGGGCTCAGTCGGGAATCGATAGCAGGACCCGGCCGTCGCGCGGCCGGTTGTCCACATGCTCGTGAGCCTGCGCGACCTGCGCGAGCGGGTGGGGCAGCGCGATGGGGATCGTCAGCGCACCGACTCGGGCCGCGGCGTTCAAATCGCTTCCCGCGCTGTCGTAGGCCTCGGCCGTGAAGTCGTCGCTGCCGAGCAGGCGCACCGTGACGTTGGCGAACAACAGCGGAGAAAACGGCAGTTGCGGGCGGTCAGAGCGGCTCGAGTAGGTGGCGATTACCCCATTGTTGGCTATCACAGCCGCGTCCAGGTCGATGTTGTCGGAAAAGGCCACTTCCACAATGCGGTCCACACCATCTGGGGCATGCCGGCGGATCGCCGCGGCCGGGTCACCTTCGTCGAGTGCGACCGGTTGAGCGACGATGGCGCCATCCACGCGCTCGAGATCGCCAGCACGCACAACCGTGCCGATGACCGTGGCTCCGCCCCAGTGGGCCAACTGTGCCGCCACCGAACTAACCGAACCGAGAACGCCGTGCACCAGAACCGTCTTGCCGGTCACCGGCCCGTCGCTGAACACGGCTCGATGTGCGGTGATGCCGGGAATGCCCAAACACGCCCCCAGCTCATCGCTCATCTCGTCCGGCATGGTCACCGCCTGGCGGTCGGGGACACACGTCCACTGCGCCGCGGTTCCGAACGGCCGATACGACTGCGCATGGTAGATCCATACCCGCTGCCCGATCCGATTCAAGTTGACGCCTGCACCGACCGCGTCGATGACGCCTGTGCCGTCACTGTGGGGAATGATCCGCGGAAAGCTCATCGGCAATCGCAACCAGCCTGAGCGCTTCTTGGTGTCGCCAGGGTTGACACCCGAGAACCGGATCCGCACCCGGACTTCATCAGGGCCGGGTTGGGGGGTTGCCAACTCCCCGACCTGCAGCACCTCTGCGGCCGGACCTTGCTCGTCATACCATGCCGCGATCATCGCCACCCTCCGCTTCGGTGCCGGTGCGTCCGTCTTGGGAACACGATATGTGTTGCGCGGAAGTATATAACTGATACTGAACCGGACTAACGAAAGTAATCCCGCCAACGCCAGGATCCACCGAAATTACTTATCCGCCAGAGCGGCAACGCTACTCGCAGCTTTGTTGGCCGCATGCGGTTCGTCACCGGCGGAAAGCGATCGCTCGGACCACCCGCAGGGCTGGCAGGTAATCGAGCGTGACGGCGCTACTTCAAGGCCGCCACTCATTCAGCAGCGGGGATAACGCGCCAGTGCCGCGGCTCGGGATCATCGGCTGTTAGGTGACGTCCCCAGCCGGGATCACCTGCCGTGTCCGCCGTGGCCGCCGTGGCCACCGCCGCCGAAGCCGCCGACGCCGCCGAAGCCGCCGCGATAGCCCCCACGGCCGTAGCCGCCCCAGTAGCCGCCCTCGCCGTAGGGATATTGCGGTGCATAGACAATGGGCCCAGGGGATGCGTTGATCTGACTATTTCCGGGCGGGTCGCTTGCCAGGGTGGAGTGAGTGTCGGGGCACACTGGGACTGAACCCATCATGTGGCAGCCCGGGCCTGCGGGGTTGGCTGCGGCCATGGCTGTCGGTGCGGAAGCGATCGCCGCGGCGGCGGCTCCGGCCGCCAACAGCGGGGTGAGGTAGCTGAGTTTGATTCGCATTATGGAGATCCTGTGATCGTTGGGTATAAATCTGGATTCACTTCCAGAGTCCTCACTCAGCGAACCTGCGTCATTCCCGCTGACACTTATCCGTGGTGGCTGCCAACAGGAATCGTCTGATACGGGTAGCAGTCAACAGAGGTTAGCCCGACCACCAAGTGCGGTGAGTCGGCCAGCAGTTTGCGGCCACGCTACGGTGCCGTGGGTCACAGTGGCAGGGGCCGGTTTTCAACGACGCTCTTCATCACGAGGGTGCTGGTGAGCCGTTGCACGCCCGGAAGTGCAGCGAGTTGGTTGTCGTAAAGCTGTTGGAAGGCGGCCAAATCCTTTGTGACGACGCGCAAGAGGTAATCGGGCTCGCCAAACAGCCGCTGCGCTTGTAATACGTTCGGGAGGTCAGCGGTGGCCCGTTCAAAGGCCGCCAGAGTGTCGCGGCGTGAGCTGCGCATCGTGACGAAGACGAGGGCATCAAAGGTCAGTCCGAGCGCGTGAGCGTCGAGGTGTGCGCGGTATCCGCTGATCGCTCCGGACTGTTCCAGGGCACGTAGCCGACGGTGGCAGGGCGAGAGGCTGAGGCGGACGCGCTGGGCGAGTTCAGTGATGGTCAGACGCCCATCTTGTTGAAGCTCCGCAAGAATCTTTCGATCAATACGGTCCATGAGGGTAATTCTGCCTCAGTCTAGCCAAATCTGTAGAAGCTTTGAAAACACATTCCAGTCAATACTTCCTAACCTTTGTTCTTGGGTTCGTCACGCGACGCAAAATGCGAAGCAGAGTAAGGAGGCTGGCGGTGCCGATCAGCAGTGTGGTGGCTTTCTGGACGGTGTCGTTCTTGCTCGTCATGGTGCCGGGCGCGGACTGGGCGTATGCGATCACCGCTGGTCTGCGGCACAGGACCGTGGTGCCCGCCGTCAGCGGACTGCTGATCGGGTATGTGGTACTGACCGCGACCGTGGCGGCCGGTGTCGCGGCGTTGGTAGGGCGATCACCGCACTGGCTGACCATGCTGACGGCCGC
>Ga0153922_1000602_pt1 | contig 14264 bp, 13 predicted proteins | sample TSNJ006MetaG_FD_104723 | JGI IMG/M metagenome (GOLD analysis project Ga0153922, IMG submission 104723) | Attine ant fungus gardens microbial communities from New Jersey, USA - TSNJ006 MetaG | ecosystem: Host-associated > Fungi > Mycelium > Unclassified | place: USA: New Jersey, Brendon T. Byrne...
CGTGCTGCCGCCAGCCCCGGTGATCAGTGAGAGCACCGACTGGTTGACGTGCGAGCTGGAGGGCTGCGCGGGTGGCACGAACGGCGAGTAGTTGGCGACCTTGATGTAGAACGCGCCGACGATAACCACCAGCAGGACCACCGACACCTTGATGGCCGTGATGGCGGCGCTGACGTTCGCCGACAACTTTGTGCCCATCGCAAGCAGCGCGGCCAGCACACCGATGATCAACAACGCGCCCCAGTCGAGCGTCAGCGGGCCGAGACCCACTGTGGCGCCGGAGAATCCCGACACGTTGCTCAAGTAGCTAGACCAGCCCTTGGCGACCACCGCGGCACCGACGGCGAATTCGAGGATCAGATCCCAGCCGATCACCCAGGCGACGACCTCACCGAATGTGGCATACGAGAACGTATAGGCGCTGCCCGCCACCGGCAGCGTCGACGCGAACTCGGCGTAACACAGCGCGGCCAGCCCGCACGCCACCGCGGCGATGAGAAACGAAACAGAGATCGCCGGGCCGGTCAAGTTACCCGCGGTCGACGCGGTGACCGTGAAGATGCCGGCACCGACCACCACCGACACACCGAAGACGGTCAGGTCCCACCAGCTGAGGTCCTTACGCAGCCGGCAATCTTCCTCATCGGTTTCGGCGATCGACTGCTCGACCGACTTAGTGCGAAGGCCCTGTCCCATGCCCGGTCTCCTTTGCTCGGTGGGTGTCTTGAGTACGCTGCTTCCCCATGGGGCGGCGAGGGAAACACGCGGTCGTTATCGGTGCCAGCATCGCAGGATTGTGCGCCGGCCGCGTGCTATCGGACGTCTACGATCAGGTGACGCTGTTCGACCGGGACACGTTGCCGGATCACCCGGCGAACCGGGTGGCGGTGCCGCAGGGCCGCCATGTGCACATCCTGATGTCGCGCGGCGCGCAGGAGTTCGGTGCGCTTTTTCCCGGCCTGCTCGACGACATGGTCGCCGCGGGCGTGCCGACGCTGGAAGACCAGCCGGGGTCGATCCACTTCGGCGCGGCCGGCCACGTGCTGGGCCTACCCACGGAGCTGGAGGAGACATTCACCACCTACGTGCCGAGCCGGCCTTACCTGGAGTGGCAGATCCGACGTCGCACCGCATGGCGGCCTAACGTGGCTATTCGCCGGATGTCGGTCAGCGCACCGCAGTTCGACGCCGCCGCGCAGCGGGTCACCGGTGTGGTCGCCGACCCGCTGGACGGCGCCGCCGCCGAGTTCATACCCGCCGACCTTGTCGTCGACGCCACCGGACGCGGGAGCAGGCTGCCGGTGTGGTTACAGGAGTGGGGATTTGAGCGCCCGGCGGAGGAGACGGTCGACGTCGGTATCGGGTACGCGACGCAACAGCTGCGCATCCCTGAGGGCCTGCTCGAGGAGAAGGTGGTGGTGGCCGGCGCGTCGCGCAGGCAGCCGGTGGGCATCGGCATGCTCTGCTACGAGGACGGCACATGGGGCATGACCACTTTCGGCGTCGGCAGGGTCGAGCCGCCGCGCGACTTTGAACAGATGTGTGCGGTTGCCGACGTGGTGCTGCCTGGGCACGCCGCGGCGATCCGCAAGGCGGAGCCGATCGGGGAGGTGGCGTTCCACAAGTACCCGACCAGCCGCTGGCGCCGCTACGACAAGCTGACGCTTTTCCCGGCCGGGATCGTGCCTTTCGGCGACGCGGTGGTCAGCTTCAATCCGACCTACGGGCAGGGCATGACGATGACGTCGCTGCAGGCCGGCCACCTGCAGCGGGCCCTGGAATCACCCGATGACGACGTGGCCCGCGAGCTGAACCGGGCCACCGCCAAGACCACCTACCCGGTGTGGACGATGAACGCCATCGGCGACCTGATGTTCCACAACGCCAGTGGGCCGATGCCGCGGTGGTACCGACCGGTGGGCAATCTGTTCGAGCAGTTCCTCGGTGCCGCCGAGGGCGAACCCGTGCTGGCCGAGTGGTTTTTGCGGCGGTTCTCGCTATTGGACAGCCTGTACATGATCCCCAATGCGCGGATCGTCGGGCGCACCGTGCGGTACAACATGCGTTGTTGGCTGGCCGACCTCCGCGAGAAGCGAACCGCGGGACGGCACGAGGACTATTTGGTCAGCGCGCGATCGAGGTCGGGCTCCAGGTAGATCACACGCGCGGCGGGAACCGCTGCACGTATCCGCGCCTCCGCGTCATCGATGACACGAGCGACGGTGGCCAAGTCGCACTCCGCCGCCAGCGCGATCTTGGCGCCCACCAGCATTTCGTCGGGGCCCAGGTACTGCGTGCGCAGGTGGATGACCCGGTCGATGTGTGGCGTGGCATCAAGCGCATCGCAGATGGCTCGCTCCTGCTCGCCGGTGGCGCCCTCCCCGATGAGCAGGCTGTGCATCTCAACCATCAAGATCACCGCGATGACGCCGAGCAGCACGCCGATACCGATCGTGCCGATGCCGTCCCAGACGGCGTCACCGGTGAGCACCGTGAGGCCGACGCCGATCAGCGCGAAGATCAGGCCGACTAGCGCGCCGGTGTCCTCGAGCAGCACCACCGGCAATTCCGGAGTGCGTGAATTGCGGATGAAGCGCCACCAGCCAGCCGTCCCCTTCAACGGTCGCGACTCCACCACTGCGGTACGAAAACTGTAGGACTCCAGGGCAATTGCGACGACGAGAATTGCCACGGCCACCACCGGTGAGGTGAGCGGTTCGGGATGGGTGATCTTGTGGCTGCCCTCGTAGAGCGCGAACACCGAACCAAGGCTGAACAGCACCAGTGCCACGACGAAGGAGTAGAAGTACCGGCTGCGGCCGTATCCGAAGGGGTGCAGCCGATCGGCCTGCTTACGTGCCTGGCGTTGTCCCAGGAGCAGTAGGGCCTGGTTGGAGGTGTCGGCCACCGAGTGAACCGACTCGGCCAGCATCGACGAGCTGCCGGTGATCACGTATCCAATGAACTTCGCGAGAGCGATGCCCGCATTGGCCGCCAGCGCCGCGAGGATGGCCCTCCTGCCTCCGGCGGTGGACATGTGCGGTTCTCCTCGTCCGGTCCTACAGTCCGGTGCTCACCCGGAACAGTTCGGCAGGCTGTCCGGCGACCAGCCGGATCGGGCCGTCATCGACGGGGACCCAGGCGGCCTGGCCGCGCTCGAGCGCCAGCGACGACGACTTCGCGTGCACCGTCACCTCACCGTCGGTGCACAACAGCACCTGCGGGCCCTCATGACGAACCGGGGCGTCGATCTCGTGGCCGAGGTAGTCACCGTCGATGCGAAGACGGGAAACGGCGAACTCGTCGGTCGGAACCCCGTAGATCAGTTCCGGTCCCTCGCAATGCATTTCAGGCTGAAGTGACGGCTCGGCCACAGGGTGGAAGTCCAGGATCCGCAGCAGCTCCGGCACATCCACGTGCTTGGGCGTCAGGCCTCCCCTCAACACGTTGTCCGAGTTGGCCATCACCTCTACGGCCACACCACGAAGGTATGTGTGCAAGTTACCGGCGGGCAGGAAGATAGCCTGCCCCGGCGTCAGGTGCATCCGGTTGAGCAGCAGCGCCGCCAACACACCCGCATCCCCGGGATACCGCTCCCCCAGCTCGAGCACATCCTTGGCTTCGTCGGCGAAATCCTTAGCGCCCGAACGGACATAGTTGATCGCTCCGTCGAGCACCATGGGCACCAGGACGTCGAGGTCGGGTTGCGGTGCGGTGATCCAGGTGGTGAACAGCGCCCGTAACCCGTCGGCGTCCGGCTGACCGCTCAACAGATCGACGAACGGGTCGAGATCCGACACCGCGAGTGCCTTCATCAGCGCGATGGTGCGAGGCACCTCGCGGAAACCGGCCAGGGCCTCGAAGGGCTCCAGCGCGATCACCAGTTCCGGCTTGTGGCTGCGGTCACGGTAGTTGCGGGTTGGCGACGAAATGGGGATGCCCTGGCGCTCCTCGCGCTCGAACCCTTCCGCGGCCTGCCTCGCGCTGGGGTGGGCCTGCAGTGACAGCGGCTCGTCGGCCGCGAGCACCTTGACCAGGAACGGCAGGCGGTCGCCGAAACGTTCGACCACCGAGGCGCCCAGTTGGCCCTCGGGGTCGTTGGTCAGCGTCTCGAGCAGCGAACGCTCGCCCACGTCGGTCTGCAACCACGCCGGATCGCCCGGATGCGCGCCGAACCAAAGCTCGGCCTCGGGATGTGGTGTGGGCGTTGGCCTCCCAGTGAAATCGGCGATCGCCGTACGCGACCCCCACGCGTAGGTGCGCACCGCGCCGCGTAACAGATGCACGTCGCTAACCCCGAATCAATCGCAGATACACCGCGGCCATCTCCAAGCGCACCGCCAGCACGGCAAGCTGCGCATAGGCACTGCCGATCCCGACCCCGCCGGGATCAGCGATGTCTTCGGCGCCGAGCAGGTCGACGTCGTCGAGCCCGGCGATGCGGGCCGCCACCACCTGCCGCTCGTCGTTCAGCGTCAGTGCCAGCACCCGCAGGCGCTCCGGCAGCGGACCGTCGAGCTGTTCGTCGTGAAAGAGCGAATCCACAGGATCGACCGCCGCGCCGGGGATACCGTCTCGCAGCGCGACGACCACGTCGGCCAGGCCCGCCGCGGCGGCGACCAAGCCCGCCACCCGAAACAGCACGGAGCTGCCGTGGTGGGCCAGCGCCAGCGAGGCGACCGAGTCGGCGGCGAGCACCACCCGACGCCCGTCCATCCGTCCCACCAACGCCTTGGCCGGGTTCGTGAACACCTCGCGCCCTGCGCTGCTGCGCAGCACCTCCGCGTCGACGTCGTCGGCCAGCGCCGAGATGTCGACCCGCACCGCATCGTCGACCGCTGCGAGCGCGGCCAACCCGGCCGCCAGATACCTGGTCAACCCGAACGCATCGGCAAGCGGCAGCCGCGGCTCCAGCACGGCGGCTCGCCCGGCCGCGGCATCGCCCAGCGGGCCCTCGAACGGCGCCACCACCAGGAGCCGAGCGCCCCGGCGCGCGGCTATCGACGCCGTCGCCGTGAGCGCGGGATCGCCCGGGTCGTCGCCGGCCACCACAACCACGTCCAGCGGCCCGATCCACGGCGGCGTACCGGAGGCCACCATGATCGGCGCGCCCACAATCTGCCCGAGAAGCGCCGACACCATACGCCCCGCGGTGGCGGCGCTGCCGCGGCCCGCAACCCAGATCACGGTGCGCGGCAACGGCCCTGCCAGCGACTCGAGTGCGCCCTCCTCGATCGACGCCGCGACGGTGCGCACGTGTGCACCAGCGGTCGACGCCGCTCGCAGCAACCCGTTGCGGTCAGCGCCGATCAGGCCGTCGGCGTCATCGAGCTCGATCACGGATCCGATGGCGTTCATGTGGAAGCGCCCGTGTGAGAGGCGATTTGCGCGGTGATCTTCCCGACGACCTCGTCGACGGTCTCCTTCGTGCGGGCCTCCACATTCAGCCGCAGCAGCGGTTCGGTGTTCGACATCCGAATGTTGAACCAGGTGCCCTGGCCGAGGTCCACCGTCACTCCGTCGAGATGGTCGATCGACATGATCCGCGTGCCGAAGGACTTGAGCACCGCCTCGATGCACGCGTGCGCGTCCGCGACCGCGAAGTTGATCTCGCCGGAGGGCTCGTAGCGCTGATAATTCGACATCAACGCCGACAAGGGCCGGTCCTGTTCGCCCAGCGCCGCCAGCACATGCAGCGCGGCAAGCATGCCGGAGTCGGCGCCCCAGAAGTCGCGGAAGTAGTAGTGCGCGGAATGCTCCCCGCCGAAAATCGCGCCCGTATCGGCCATCAGGGCCTTGATGTATGAGTGCCCGACGCGTGAGCGCACCGGAGTTCCGCCGCGCTCGGTCACCAATTCGGGCACGGCGCGCGACGTGATGAGGTTGTAGATCACGGTGGCGCCGATCTCGCGCTGCAGCTCGCGCCCGGCCACCAGTGCGGTGACGGTCGACGGGGACACCGGCTCGCCGCGCTCGTCAACGACGAAGCAGCGGTCCGCGTCGCCGTCGAAGGCCAGCCCGATGTCGGCTCCGGCCGCGCGGACGTGCTTTTGCAAGTCGACCAGGTTCGCCGGATCCAGCGGGTTGGCTTCATGATTGGGAAAGCTGCCGTCCAGCTCGAAGTACAACGGCTCCACGGTGATCGAGGAGATCGGACCCAACACCGCCGGCGTGGTGTGGCCCGCCATCCCGTTCCCGGCGTCGACAACCACCCGAAGCGGCCGCATGCCGGTCAAATCGACCAGCGACCGCAAGAATTCGCCATAGTCGGCCAACACATCGCGGTCGGCGATCTCGCCGAAGGGGCCGTCGTAGCGCGGCACGCCCGCGATGACACCGTCGGTGACGGCTGTCAGACCGGTGTCCTTGCCGACCGGTTTGGCACCCGCCCGGCACAGCTTGATGCCGTTGTAGGCGGCTGGGTTATGGCTGGCGGTGAACATGGCGCCGGGGCAGTCGAGAAGCCCGGACGCGAAATAGAGCTGATCGGTGGAGGCCAACCCGATGTGAACCACATCAAGGCCCTGGTACCTCACCCCGGCCGCGAACGCCGCGGCCAGCGCGGGCGAGCTCTCCCTCATGTCGTGACCGACGGCGACCCGGTCGGCTCCGTGGTCCTCCTCACGAACCAGGCGCGTGAACGCCGCACCCACATCGGTGACGAACGACTCGTCGATCTCGTCACCGACCAGGCCGCGGACGTCGTAGGCCTTGATCACGCGGTGAACCGCAGCAGGGGGCCGGGACATGACGAAGGCTGACTCCTGGTCGAGAACGCGACTGTTGGTGGCAAGCCTAGCTGTTGGCCACGGCCGCGCTTCCGCTTCGCCTCAGACGAGGCGCTCTGTCACTGCGGCGGGTCTGGCAGCACACGCAGGTGGCCGCGGCGCCGGCCCACTGTCGCGGACTGCGTTGATAGGCGTGCCAGCGCGGTGCCATTGACGCCGTTGGAGCTGTTGGCGCCGTTGGCGCCATGCGTGCCGTTGCAGCCAAGCGGTGCCCCGTTTGCCGGGTCGACAAAACCGTCGAGCGCCGCGCATCCCCGGCCGCCCATCACGACGCGCTCCCGCCCGTCGCGGCTCTCCCGCACGGCATCGGCCAAGGCAACGAGGTCGTCTTCGTCGGGACTGGCGGGTAGCGGACCTGCGTGGCGAACCAGCTCCCAACCGCGCGGCGCGGTGATCCGTCCGGCATGAGCCACGCAGAGGTCCCACGAGTGCGGCTCCGGCGCGGTGGCGAGCGGCCCGACCACCGCGGTGGAGTCGGAGTAGACGAACGTCAACGTCGCGACCCCGTAATTCGGACACCCGGGCCGGCAGCACCGACGGGGAACGTTCACCGGACGAGGCTATCGCGCAGGATCGTTTGCGAGCGCCGGACACGCGCACGCCCGGAGCCGAAGATCTTCAACCGTTACGATCGCCCCCGTGACCGGAAAGCGCGGGTTTCGGCGTCGCCCGATGCGGGGCCCGCTGTTGCCTGCGACCGTGCCGGGCTGGCGCACCCGTGCGGAGCGCTTCGACATGGCCGTGCTCGAGGCGTACGAGCCGATCGAGCTGCGCTGGCAGGAGCGCGTGTCGAAACTCGATGTCGCCGTCGATGAGATTCCCCGCATCTCGCCCAAAGATCCCGACAATGTGCAGTGGCCGCCGGAGGTGCTCGCCGACGGCCCAATCGCCCTGGCCCGGCTGATTCCCGCGGGAGTGGACGTCCGCGGTAACGCGACCCGAGCGCGAATCGTGTTGTTCCGCAAGCCGATTGAGCGACGAGCAAAAGACGTCGATGACTTGGCGGAGCTGCTACGCGAACTACTGGTGGCTCAGGTGGCCACGTATCTGGGCGTTGAGCCGTCCGTCATCGACCCGACGATCGACGACGAATAGCCGGGTTGCGCTAGATGATGCCGCGCTTCAGGCGGCGGCGCTCCCGCTCGGAGAGCCCACCCCAGATGCCGAAACGCTCGTCATGGGCCAGCGCGTATTCCAGGCAGGCGTCACGCACCTCGCAACCCATGCAGATGCGCTTGGCCTCCCGGGTGGAACCGCCCTTCTCGGGAAAGAACGCCTCGGGGTCCGTCTGAGCGCACAGCGCCCTTTCCTGCCACTGGTCGTCGGTGGTTGCCGGCGGCAGGGCGAAGGGATCGGGGACCAAGGTCAAATGGGCGCGTCTCGGGGTGTCAGAAGGTCCTGCGCTGGAGTTGGTTTGCGGCGGGCCGCCTACAATGCTCAAGCCCCGGTCGCCCAGCCGGATCGGCTGCCGGAAATCCATGTGCTCGTAAGGCATTTCGCCTCCTCACCTGTGATCGCAGTTGGTTGTGGAATGTCGCCCACTATTCAATCCAAATTCGAACATATGATCGAATCTCGGTCTGCGACACCGGAACCGGGAAGCCAACCGGGAAATGACACTCATGTGATTACACACTTGTGAGAACGTCCGGTCAAGCATTAGAACCGAAATTCATATCATCTTGTGATAACGATCGGGCGCGTCGCTGCCCGGCGTGTCGCCGATGAGCGCTTGCGCGAAGAGGAGAAAGCGCCGATGAGCGCTTGCGCGAAGAGGAGAAGGCGCCGATGAGCGCTTGCGCGAAGAGGAGAAGGCGCAGTCGAGCACCGCGACGGACGCCGCGGGAGCCAAGGGCTTAGTGTCGGCGATGTGAAGGTCACCGTTCTCGTGGGCGGCGTCGGCGGGGCGCGTTTCCTCCTGGGCGTGCAACACCTGCTCGGGCTGGGTCAATTCGCCTCCGACGGCGGTGACGGCTCCGGGGAACTCACCGCGGTCATCAACATCGGCGACGACGCGTGGATGTACGGGGTGCGCATCTGTCCCGATCTTGACACCTGCATGTACACACTGGGCGGTGGAATCGACCCCGAGCGCGGCTGGGGGCATGTGGACGAAACCTGGCACGCGAAGGAGGAATTGGCCCGCTACGGCATGCAGCCCGACTGGTTCGGGCTCGGCGACCGCGACTTGGCCACCCATCTGGTGCGCAGCCAGATGCTGCGGGCCGGCTATCCCCTCTCGCAGGTGACCGAGGCGCTGTGCCGGCGCTGGTCGCCCGGGGCCACGCTGCTGCCGGCCAGCGACGACCGCAGCGAAACCCACGTCGTCATCACCGATCCTTCCGACGGCGAGCAGTGCGCGATCCACTTCCAGGAGTGGTGGGTGCGGTACCGGGCCCAGGTGCCCACCCACAGCTTCGCGTTCATCGGCGCGGACAAGGCCACCGCGGGTCCGGGCGTCACAGCGGCGATCGAGTCGGCCGACGTGGTATTCCTCGCGCCGTCCAACCCGGTGGTCAGCATCGGCGCGATCCTTGCCATTCCCGGGGTGCGCGCAGCCCTGCGATCCACGTCCGCTCCGGTCATCGGTTACTCACCGATCGTCAGCGGAAAACCGCTGCGCGGCATGGCCGATGAATGTCTGCGCGTGATCGGGGTGCCCGCCACATCGGAGGCGGTCGGTGGGTACTACGGTTCACGCGCTTCCGCCGGCATACTCGACGGCTGGTTGATCCACGAGGGCGACGTCGCCGACATCCCCGGTGTCAGCGTCCGCGCGGTTCCGCTGCTCATGACCGATCCGCCCACCACCGCTGAGATGGTGCGCTGCGGCTTGGAAATGGCAGGGGCATGGCCGTCCATCAAATCGGGGCCGCGGTCATGACCGAGCATGGGTCCGCGACGCGCGTCGAGCTGCTGCCGGTGCAGGGACTGCCCGAATTCCGCCCGGGCGACGACCTGGCGGTGGTGCTGGCAGCGGCCGCACCGTGGCTGCGCGACGGTGACGTCGTCGTGGTGACCAGCAAGGTGGTGTCCAAGTGCGAGGGCCGCATCGTTCCTGCGCCGGTCGATCCGCAGGCCCGGGACGATTTGCGGCGCAAGCTGATCGACGCCGAGGCGGTCCGGGTCCTGGCACGCAAGGGCAAGACGCTGATCACCGAGAACGCCCTGGGTCTGGTGCAGGCGGCGGCCGGCGTCGACGGGTCCAACGTGGGGTCCACCGAACTCGCGCTGCTGCCCGCCGACCCGGATGCCAGTGCGGCGGCACTGCGCGGACGGCTGATGGAACTGCTCGGTGTCACTGTCGGCGTTCTGATCACCGACACCATGGGGCGCGCGTGGCGCAACGGTCAGACCGACGTAGCGATCGGCGCCGCCGGTGTCGAGGTTCTGCACGCCTATGCGGGCGCCCACGACGCGCACGGCAACGAACTACTGGTCACCGAGGTCGCGACGGCCGACGAGATCGCGGCTGCCGCCGACCTCGTCAAGGGCAAGCTGACCGGTATTCCGGTCGCCGTGGTGCGCGGCCTGCCCACAAGCGACGACGGCTCGAACGCGGCGCGGTTGATCAGGCCCGGCGACGAGGACCTGTTCTGGATGGGCACCGCCGAAGCGCTGGCCCAGGGTCGCACCCAGGCCGTGCTGCTGCGCCGCTCGGTGCGCCGCTTCGCAGCCGGACCCGTGCCGCCGCAGCACATCGAGGCGGCGGTCAGCGAAGCGTTGACCGCCCCCGCGCCCCACCACACCCGTCCGGTGCGGTTCGTCTGGCTGCGCGACCCCGACCGCCGCACGGCGCTGCTCGACCGGATGAAGGCCCGCTGGCGAGACGACCTGACCCGCGACGGAAGATCCGCGCTCGCCGTCGAGAAGCGCGTCGCCCGAGGTCAAATCCTTTACGACGCACCAGAGTTGATCATTCCGTTTCTCGTACCCGACGGCGCGCATCACTACCCCGACAGCGCCCGCACCGCGGCCGAGCACACCATGTTCACCGTGGCGGTGGGCGCAGCCGTTCAGGCGCTTCTGGTGGCGCTGGCCGTACGGGGAGTGGGCAGCTGCTGGGTGGGTTCGACGATCTTCGCACCCGACGACGTCCGCCATGAACTCGAATTGCCGGTTCAGTGGCAGCCGTTAGGCGCCATCGCGATCGGTTACCCCGACGAGCCGCTGACGCCGCGCGAGCCGGCCCCGGCCGATGAGCTTCTGGTGCAGAAGTGAGCGTGCGGGATTCGGTGATCGCGACGCTGCGGGATTGGCAGCCGCCGGACTGCACGCAAGACAGTCTTCGGGAAGCGGTGCTGGCCTTCGTGATCGGGCGTCCGGACGCGTGCCGACGGGAATGCGAGCCGGGGCACGTGACCGCGTCGACGCTGATGCTCGACCATGGCGGGACACGGGCGCTGCTCACCCTACATCCGCGGGTGGGCCGCTGGATTCAGCTCGGGGGGCACTGCGAGGACGGCGACGCCGATATCGTGGCCGCCGCCCGGCGGGAGGCCGAGGAGGAATCCGGTGTCGCCGGCCTGGCGATCGAGCCCGAACTCGCCGCCATACACGTCCACCGCGTGACGTGCTCGCTCGGGAAACCGACGCGCCACCTCGACCTGCAGTTCCTCGCCCGCGCGCCCGCGGACGCACAGATCGCGATCAGCGACGAGTCAGTGGATTTGCGCTGGTGGGACCTCGACACGATGCCGGCCGACACCGATCACGGCCTGAGTCAACTGGTTTCGTACGCGCACCGGCTGCGATCAGACGTCCGTTGAGAAGCGGATGCCGCCGTCGGGAATCATGACGCCCGGCCAGATCCGGGCGCCGCGCAACAGTTCGCAGCGCGCCCCGATGTGAGCACCGTCGCCGATCACGCCGTCGCGGATCAGCGCACGAGGACCGATCCGTGCACCGAACCCGACGATCGAGCGCTCGATCACCGACCCCGCCTCCACGCGCACACCGTCGTAGATCACCGCGCCGTCCAGCCGAGCGCCCGGGCCGATCTCCGCGCCACGGCCCACGACGGTGCCGCCGATCAACAATGCGCCGGGCGCCACCGCAGCGCCGTCGTGCACCAGCTTCTCACCCCGGTGGCCGCCGAGCGCCGGCGACGGTGCGATGCCACGCACCAAATCGGCTGACCCGCGAACGAAGTCCTCCGGCGTGCCCATGTCCCGCCAGTACGTCGCGTCGATATAGCCGCAGACGCGCAGACCGTCCGACAGCAGCGCCGGAAAAACCTCGCGCTCCACCGACACCGGGCGGCCCGTGGGGATGCGGTCGATTACCGGGCGTTTGAACACGTAGCAGCCGGCATTGATCTGATCAGTCGGCGGATCCTGGGTTTTCTCCAGGAACGCGGTCACCAGGCAGTCGTCGTCGGTCGGAACGCAGCCGTAGTCGCGCGGGTCGCCGACCCGCACCAAGTGCAACGTGACATCGGCCTCGAGGCGGCGGTGGGTGTCGAGTAATTCGGCAAGGTCCGCGCCGGAGAGTACGTCGCCGTTGAACACCATCACGGTGTCGTGGCGCAGTCGGTGTGCGACGTTGGCGATCGCGCCGCCGGTGCCCAGCGGATCCGTCTCGGTGACGTACTCGAGCTGCACTCCCAGCTTGCTGCCGTCGCCGAACTCCGACTCGAAGACGCCGGCCTTGTACGACGTGCCGAGGATCACACGCTCGATACCGGCCTGACCGATGCGGGACAACAGATGCGTCAGGAGCGGCAAGCCGGCCGTCGGCAGCAACGGCTTGGGCGCGGACAGCGTCAGCGGACGCAGCCGGGTGCCCTGCCCGCCGACCAGAACGACGGCGTCGACCGGACGGCCAGTGGTGGGAGTGTCTGTCACGTCAGCCCCGTCCTTTCGCCGCCCCGCGCCCCGAGCCCCGTACCGCCAGCGCCGACCGCACCGCCAATGCGGCCCGCATCGCCCACCGCAGCGGCGCCTGCCACCACCGGGAATGCCGATCGGCAAGGTAAATGTAGGTGCTCAGGTGGTGCGCCGCGAGATTACTGGCAGGATCGCGGCCCGTGGCATGTCCCTTGTCGTGCAGGATCTCGGCAGAGGGGACGTAGACGTTCTGCCAGCCGGCCCGTCCCATGCGGTCGCCGAGGTCGACGTCTTCCATGTACATGAAGTACCGCTCGTCGAATCCGTTCACCTCGTCGAACGCGGCCTTGCGCACCAGCAGGCACGACCCTGACAGCCAGCCGACGGGCCGCTCGCTGGGCTCAAGCCGCTCCTGGCGGTAAGCGGCGGTCCACGGGTTGTTGTGCCATATCGGTCCGATCACGGCATGAAGCCCGCCGCGGATCAGGCTCGGCAGGTGGCGCGCTGACGGGTACACCGACCCGTCGGGATCGCGGATCAGCGGGCCGAGCGTGCCGGCGCGCGGCCACCGTCCCGCCGCCTCGAGCAGCTGGTCGATGCTGGCGGGTCCCCACGCCACGTCGGGATTGGCGACGACGAAAAAGTCGGTCTCGGGACCGAGTTCGGCGACCGCACGGTTGATCGCCCCCCCGTACCCAAGGTTGCCACCGGTGCGCAACAGCCGGGTGTTGGGGTGGTCAGCCAACGCGGCCTCGGGACTCCCGTCGGTGGATCCGTTGTCGGCCAATACGACGGTCACCGGCCGGTCGGTGGCATGCGCCAGCGTGGAGAGGAACTGGTGCAGGTGCGGCCCGGGTGAGAACGTCACCGTCACAAGTGTCAGATTGTCACTCACGCGACGCGGCCAATCTGAAACCCACGGCGTCGAGGGTAGCGGTCGATCACCTGGAGGTTTTAAGCGCCATGAGCCGGGCGGCGAAAGCGGCCGGATCGGCGAACAGCGACATGTGCGCCCAGGCCGGCACGATGTCAAGGTCCGCGTGCGGAAGGGCCGCCGCCAGCTGCTCCATGACGGCCGGCGTCGCCACCTCGTCGAGGCCGCCCGCGAACAGCGACGCCGGCACCGCGATGCGGCCGACCGCCGAGGTCCGATCGTACGTCGCGACCGCATCCAGCGCCGCGGCCCACGGCGCGCGGGGAGCCGTCCGCAGCTGCCGACGGGCATATTCCACGGCGGGACCGCCGGTGGCCAGCTCCCGCACCGTGAACCAGCGCCGCAGACCCGCCCCGATGTCGACCGGCAGAGAAGCCCTGACCGCCCGGGCGCCGTCGGCGAACGCGGGAAACGGTGTGTGTCTACTGGAGACCAGGACCAGCCGGGTCACCCGTTCGGGCGCCAGCAGAGCGAGTTCGATGGCGACCTGGCCGCCGAATGAATGCCCGACGACCACCATCTCGTCCTCGTCGTCGGGCAGCGCAGCGAGCACCCCGGCCGCCAGCTCGGTCTGCAGGCAGCACGGTGCTGTCTGCTCTTCGCGCAAGCGGCTCATCGCTGCCTTCTGCTCTTCGCGCAAGCGGCTCATCGCTGCCTTCTGCTCTTCGCGCAAGCGGCTCATCGCTGCCTTCTGCTCTTCGCGCAAGCGGCTCA
>Ga0153922_1000603_pt1 | contig 14254 bp, 11 predicted proteins | sample TSNJ006MetaG_FD_104723 | JGI IMG/M metagenome (GOLD analysis project Ga0153922, IMG submission 104723) | Attine ant fungus gardens microbial communities from New Jersey, USA - TSNJ006 MetaG | ecosystem: Host-associated > Fungi > Mycelium > Unclassified | place: USA: New Jersey, Brendon T. Byrne...
AACACAAAAAGGATAACCATTAAATAGTTTGACTGAAATTTAGCCAACTGATTGATGGTTGTCCTTTATTTATTTTGATTGGATTAGGAAATATTAGATGCATATAGAATGATGTTCTACACTAAAGGAGATTGAACGTCTGAGCATGGATCCCAAGCGCAGGGAAGAATATGAATTACGGCAGAAAGATTTGAGGGATTATACAACAATGATGAATTATATGAAGAAAGAAGGTTTAGAGCAGGGCCTAGAACAGGGCTTAGAACAGGGCAAACTAGAAGATGCTGCTAATGCTATTAAATTGGGTCTTACCAATGAGCAGATCCATGCCATCACCGGTCTGCCGGAAGAACACATTGACACTTTAAGAAATAAGTAATTATAAAGAAGTATATTTGAAGCAGAATCTGTCCAAGCTATTAGCTACTGAAGAAGAACCGAGTGAATTTGCTAGACATTTAGAAAATAGAAATGATTAAAATAACAACACTGAATAATTAAGGATAAATATTCAGTGCTGCTATTTATATTGACTCGTAATTAATCCTGCACTACCGCTATCGCCTCAATTTCAAATAGTCCTCCCATGGGTAGTTTAGCTGCCTGTACGCAGGAACGGGCAGGTGCTTCACCATCAAAATATCCGGCATAAATCCCATTAATGGCCGCAAAGTCATTCATGTCGGCCAGAAACACCGTTGTCTTAACCACATCTGCAAGTCCAAGTCCTGCCGCTTCTAATACAGTCTTTAAGTTATCCAATGCCTGAGTTGCCTGAGCCTCCACTCCTTCGGCCAGTTTACCGGTTTTTGGATTTAACCCCAACTGTCCTGATGTATATACTGTCTGTCCGGCTTTCACCGCATGAACATAAGGTCCCACTGCAGCCGGGGCATTTACTGCCGTAATTGTTTCTCTCTTCATAAAAACCTCCAAATGATATTTTTGTCTTTTATTTTACATGGTTATCCTAACAATTGCAATAAGGAAGAAGGTATTTGTAATCATTATATATAACCTTGATCAAGTCTATTAAATCCGGATACAATCTACAATCTACATCACTAAGCACATAATCTGCACTTTCGCCTCCCAAACGGACTTTGCAGGTTAATGTCTTCTCATCAATTATCATAAATCCTTGATTTGTACTGTCCTCAAAATCTTTTTCATTGGCAAAGTAAGTGAACTTATCTTTATATGGGGCACTGCTGTATGGACAGAAGCTCTTACAGTTACCACATTCATTACACATCAAATCCATATGGACAATTTGCGCCATCACTTTACCGGGAACCCGAATACTGATATTGGCTCTGTTAGGACAGACATCGACACAGTTCTCACATAAGGTTGCACAGTCCAGGCAGCGCTCGCTTTCATGTTTTGCTGCTGCCTCAGAAATCAATACCCCTTTTCTGTCGGCAACATCCTTGGCTTGATAGGTTGTATCTGCATCATATTCAGGAATTGATACAATTGCATCTGCAGCTTTATGGGCATCACGTATAGCTTCCACAACGGTTGCCGGACCATAGAGCGTATCCCCGGCAATATAAACATCTTTAATACTTGTTTCCAAAGTAAATTCATTAACAACAGCCCGGCCTTGGTCATTGATTTTAATATCATTGGCTCTGTAAAAATCTGTATCAACGCTTTCACCAACTGCCGCAAGTACGGTATCAGCCGGAATTTCTACCATGACACCTGTGCCCTTCGGTCTGCGACGGCCGGTGGCATCTGCTTCGCCTAAAATCATTTGCTCGCATTTTAACCTTCCGTTTTCCAATGATACCGGTGAGAGTAATTCTTTAAATTCCACACCATCTTCCATGGCAAGGACTAATTCTTCTTCATCTGCCGGCATGTACCTTCTTGTACGCCTGTAGACCAAATAAACATGTTCAACGCCATCCGAACATTTAGCAGCCCTTGCTGCATCCATAGCTGAGTTACCGCCGCCGATGACAACAACTTCCTTGCCTAAGTTAACCTGATTCGGTGTTTTCTTCAATGCTTCCATCACTTCCAGAGCATTCCTTGCTTCACCCTTTTCTAATTTTAAGATCCCAGGTACAGACGCACCTATGGCCACAATCACGTAATTATAACCCTCAGCTTTTATACTGGCGATGGATTTGATTTCTGTATTTACTCTGACCTCTACACCCATAGCCTTAATCAATCGGATATCTTTATCAATAGATGTCATAGGAATTCTAAATTCCGGAATAATATGCCTAACAACGCCACCTAGATCATTTTTCTTCTCAAATATGGTTACTTTTATTCCCCTGCGAGCCAGAAAATATGCCGCTGCAAGACCTGCCGGTCCACCACCGATAATTGCTGCCTTTTTATCACTTGTTACCTCCGGCACTGTTAATTCGCCCATTAATGCTTCAAACCCGGAGGTGGCCGCCTCTAATTTGACACCCCGGATATTGATAGATTCTTCATAAAAATTACGGGTGCATTTATTCATGCAATTATGAGGACATATCGTTCCGGTAATAAATGGCAATGGATTTTTCTCTGTAATAACCTTCAAGGCATCCTGATGTTTCCCTTGCCCTGCCAACTCAAGATACGCGGTAATGTCCTGATGTATTGGACAGCCATCCTTACAAGGTGCCGTAAAACAGTCAATTAACGGAACCTCTTTATCCATCTTCCGTGATGGCAGCGGCTTTATAGACTTGGTGTGATGAGGGTCTGTGACCGCATCAGCCTGAAGCTTGTCTACCGCTTCGGTATTTATCCCCTCAAAAGGTTTAAATTCCTGCTTGTCAAGTAATTCGGCAATCTGTCGGAAACGATTATAACCTCCCGGTTTAAGTACCGTTGTTGCCATGGTAATCGGCCAGATACCGGCATTAAATATATCCTCAATATTATTAAAGTCAGCGCCGCCGGAATAGGAAATTCTTAACTTACCGTTAAATTCTTTGGATAATTTAGCCGCCAAAGCTATAGATAACGGATATAATGAACGCCCCGACATATACATTTCTTCACTTGGCAATTCATTCTGCTTAACATCCACCGGGAAAGTATTGGTAATTTTAACACCAAATTCAACTCCGTTTTGACTTGCCAATTCAAGAAGCCGGTTCATCATAGGAATGGCATCTTCATATTGTAAATCATCTTTGAAGTGAAAGTCTCCAAATTCTACATAGTCATAACCCATGGCATCCATTCTTTCCCTGGCAAATTCATAACCAAGAAGCGTTGGATTACATTTAATATAGGTGTTTAAATGCTTCTCTTCTATCAAATACGCTGAAATCCGCTCGATTTCCTGGGGCGGACAGCCATGCAGCGTGGAAAGGGTAATGGAGGTACAAATATTTGAAGAGATATTTTCAATATCTTCCTTTGTCACTTTATCAAATTTATCTATATTCTTCAATAGATACGCCTTACACTCCTTAAAAACCTCTGTATCCTTGGCATCTTTGATACCCTCTATAAAGGCATCAATTTTCGGAGACTTAATGCCTTCCAGATCATAACCGACACTCATGTTGAATACAAATCCATCAGGACTGCCTAATTCAAATTCTTTGGAAATCACCTTTAGGATGAACCAGGCCTTCACGTATTCGCAGAAAGCCTCAGGCACCCGCAATTCAGTTGACCATTCACAATTATAACATTCATCATCGGCTAAAATACAAGGCTTGTTCACCGGTAAATCTTCACCGTCAATAATCTGCACCGTTTTGAGTTCAAAAAAGCGGCTGCCGGCATAATAAGACGCAACAATATTTTGTGCCAACTGAGTGTTCGGACCTGCCGCTGGTCCAAAGGGTGTTTCTATTTTTTCACTAAAGATAGGAAGCACTTTCTTAGAATCAGCCTTATAGGCCTCACGCACTCCAAAAACGGTACCTTGCTCCTTCTTTTCTGTTAAAATCCAATCCACTAATTGCGCAAAAGGGATTAATGTCATTCTATCGCTCATCGTCTTACCTCCCGGAGTTAATGCTATTTTTAAGTTTTAAAGCTTCAGCACGGCAATCTGCCATCGCTTTCTCTTCATCAATACCTAAAAGTTCTCTATCTTTCATTAAAAGCTTACCATTAATCATTGTCGTTACAATGCTCCTGCCATTCATTCCAAATAATATATGTCCATTGACATTTGAGGCATCCATCGGTGTCAGAGGATTATAGTCAGCAACAACGATATCCGCTGCGGCGCCTTCCTTCAATACACCTACCGGTGTTTCAAAATACCTTCCGGCAACATCGGCATTCCCTTTAAATAAAATAGCCGGAACTTCTGCCCATGCTTCATTGGGATTACAGCTATTATGTTTATGGAGTACATTGGCCACCTTCATCGACTCAAGCATATCATTGGTATAACCGTCAGTCCCAAGCCCGGTTAAGATGCCTTTACGGTAAATTTCCATCGTTGGCGGACATCCGCATGCATTACCCATATTGGATTCCGGGTTATGTACAACCATCGTATCCGTTTCTTTTAAGATATCCATCTCATGGGGGTTGACATAGATACAGTGAGCCGCAAGGGTCTTTGGTCCTAAAATATCCATATCCATCAAACGGGTTACAATGCGCTTTCCATACTTTCTAAGAGAATCATACAAATCTTCAATACCTTCAGCCACATGGATATGGTATCCCACACCTTCCGGTTTGTGAGCAGCGCAAAATTCCAGCGTTTCATCTGATAATGTGAATTGGGCATGTAAACCGAACATACCTGCGCACATATCCGTATCATCATTTAATGCATAGTTAATAAACGCTTCATTTTCCAACACGGCTTCTTTCATCTTATCTTTTCCGTTGCGATCAGATACTTCATAACATAAGCAGGTTCTGACACCTAACTCTTTTGCCGCATCAGCGATGACGAATAAGCTGTCTGTTGTGGAGCCATAGCCGGCGTGATGATCAAACACCGTCGTCACACCATTTTTAATGCAATCAATATAAGTGGCAATTGCACTTTGTTTCGTCTGCTCCAAAGTTAAATGTCTGTCAATGCTCCACCACATACCCTCCAGGATGTCTAAGAATCCTTTGGGATTATAGCCATCAATCGAAAGTCCTCTGCCCATAGCACTATAAATATGATTGTGGATATTGATAAGTCCCGGCATAATGACACCACCTCTGGCATCAATGAATTCCGCTTTCGGAAATTGTCCTTTTAGTTCATCTGTCTGTCCAATTTTCTTAATCTTTTTACCCTCAATACACACTGCTCCATTTTCGAAAAATGGATTGGCATCATCTCTTGTAATCATTCTTCCATTTCCAATAATCAACATGACTCTCTCCTCCATTATGCTTTCTTTGGTTTTTTATAAAATGTATTATTAAGTGGCAGTTTTGTCCTGAATTCCCCATCTAAACGATAATAAGCATGCTGACATGCCGGCGCCGTAGGTACTGAGCAGATTTCACCAATCCCTTTGGCACCGTAAGCCAAATCTGATACCTGATCTGATTTAACAAAGATAACCTTAATCGGTGGTACATCGGTAGCTCTAAGCAAACCTAAACGTCCGTATTTAAGTTGAGGATAACCGCCTTCGACCGGAAAGTCCTCAGTCAGTCCATAACCTAACCCCATAACGATACCGCCTTCAATCTGACCTTCGGCTGATGCAGGATTGACAATCGTTCCGCCATCATGGGCGGCAACCACTTGGGTTAACTTACCATTCTCATCAACAATCACCACTTGGGTTGCATATCCATAAGCAATATGACTTACCGGATATTCCTTTGAAGAACCCAGGGGATCTGTCTTTCCACTATATTCTCCATAAAATTCCCTGCCTTCTAAAGCTTCCAGGGCACCGGCCTCATCTAATGCATCTTTCAATTTCACAGCTGCTTGCCTTGCGGCCTCTCCGGTAAACAAGGTCTGACGTGATGCGGTGGACGTGCCCGCATCCGGTGTTCTTATGGTATTAGCCATTTCATGTACAATCCACTCTGGTTCTAAATCTGTTGTCTCACAAACAATATGCAGACAGACCGTTCCAACACCCTGACCCATGCATGCCGCCGAAGTCCGAATATGGACTTTCCCTGCTTCCACAGATAAAATACATCTTCCAATATCAGACAAGCCGACACCGATGCCGCTGTTTTTCATACAAGAAGCGATACCAGCCAAAGGATGAGACTCATAAATATCTTTCACAGCCTCAAGCGTTTCTACCAATGCGGTATCCGGACTGGCCATCTGACCATTGGGAAGTACCTGCCCAGGGTGGATAGCATTTCTATGTCTTATCTCCCAAGCCGATATCCCAACCATTTCAGCCAGCAAATTAATATTACACTCTGTAGCAAAACAGCTTTGAGTCACACCAAAACCTCTATAGGCTCCGGCCGGCACATTATTTGTGTAAACACCGTAACCTACAATATTAACATCCTGATAATTATAAGGTCCTGCCGCATGGGTACATGCCCTTTGCAGCACCGGTCCGCCTAAGGAAGCGTAAGCCCCGGTATCCGCATAAATAACCGCTTTCATTCCGGTAAGATAACCATTTTCATCGCAGGCTGTTGTGAATTCCATCTCCATGGCATGGCGCTTAACATGATAAAGGACACTTTCTTCCCTTGAAAACTTTACCTTAACCGGCCGCCCGGTTTTCCATGCCGCCAATGCCGCATGGTGTTGGACACTCATATCCTCTTTGCCGCCAAAACCACCGCCTACCAATTTTGTCTCACTGATAACCTGTTCCGGAGATAACCCTAATATAGAAGCAATTTCATGCTGTTCATCATAAACCGACTGAGCGCCTGTATATAAATGAACCCCGTCACCTTCGGGAAAAGCAATGGCACATTCCGGCTCCATAAATGCATGGTCTGTAAACGGAACCGAATACTTCTTTGTAACAACATATTTTGACCCGGCAATCGCTTTATCGGCATCACCCCGGATGCACAGCTCCTTCGTCAGCAGGTTCCCTTTCTCATGAACCTTTGGTGCATCTTCCTTTAGGGCATCAATGGGATTCGTAACCGGCTCCAATTGGGTATAATCAATCTCCACCAGAGCAAGGACCTCGTCTAAAGTCTCTTTATGATTCGACACTACAAGAACGATGGCATCACCGATATATCTCGTCACGGCTCCTTCAGGTATAAGCACATCCCAGTCTTTGACAATATGTCCACATTTATTATGAGGTACATCTTTGGCTGTCAGAATCGTTACACAATCTTTATGGGCCAAGGCTTTAGATATATCAATCTTATTAATTCTGGCTCTTGGATACCGGCTTCTTAAAGCCTTTGCAAAAACCATCCCCGGAAGCTCTATATCGTCTACAAATTCTCCTATTCCCCGTACCTTTTCATCGGCATCAATACGCTTGAAGCGTTCGCCTAATCTTGCTGACTTTTCAGGAGGTGGCAATTCCTTACCTTCTCTAAAATACCCGGCCGCATTTAAAATGGCATCTTCTATCTTCTGGTAACCCGTACAGCGACAGATATTCCCTCTGATGGCTTTTTTGACATCTTCTCTGGTTGGTGTTAAATTCTCATCTAAGAGATGCTTGGCAGATATAATCATTCCCGGAATACAAAATCCACATTGTACGGCACCGGCATCAGCAAAACAATGGGAATAGACCGCCTTTTCTCGTTCCGTCAGCCCTTCCACCGTAAGGATCGATTTTCCGTCAAACTTTGATGTTTTCTGGATACAGGCCTTTACCTTTTTTCCGTCTGCTAAAATAGTACAAGTCCCGCAGGCACCCTCGCTACAGCCTTCTTTCACTGAAGTCAACTTGAGTTCATTTCTCAGGTAATCTATAAGTCTGACATCCTTTTCAATGACATAAAGTTTTCCATTAATTGTTACATTGTACATCGCATTCTCCCTCCTTTTCGCTTCCCATATGCAAATTTACCATTCTTCATCATTTTAGTAAATTTATAATCTTTACCCTTCACTATTCCACTATATGTCTTGCTATAATATATAATTCTAGTCACTCACATTAAAAAAACTTATGCACTTTGCATACATATATTTATTTAATTTAAGTTTAACATTTATCCTATAGAAAGGCAATACCCAAAATACAAAAATTTTTAGGTTACCAAAAATAAATTGTGAAATCCTATTGCAATATATTTTTTTTATGATATGATGAATGTATACCTAGTTCTTCACCATATTACCTTACAGTGCACAAAAAGGAGTATTTTTATGAGTCTAAACTTAAGTTTTTTCAGCCAGATAGCTCATGGCATAGCCAGACAATTCGGTGACAATTGTGAAGTCATTCTTCATGACCTGTCTAATGAAAAGTTTGAAAGTTCAATTGTCCTGGTAGAAAACGGACATGTGACAAACCGCAAAGTAGGCGATGGCCCTTCTCATGTGGTTCTTGAAGCGCTTCATGGAGATCACCGCAAGTTGAATGACCATCTTGGATATTTAACTAAAACTTCCGATGGTAAAATATTAAAGTCAAGCACAATGTATATCAGGGACGACGAAGATAAGATTATCGGGATTTTTGCAATCAATTACGATATTACCGGTCTGTTGATGATAGATAACGCATTGAAACCATTGATTTCCAGCCAGAATGAGGAAAAAGAGCCTGACCGAATCACTCACAATGTCAATGATTTGTTAGACGATTTGATTGAACAATCTGTTGCCCTTGTTGGCAAACCGGTTCCGCTCATGACCAAGGATGATAAAGTCAAAGCCATTCAATTTCTTAATGATACAGGTGCTTTCCTGATTACTAAGTCAGGAGATAAAATTTCCCGACACTTCGGTATATCCAAATATACATTATACAGCTATATTGACGTCAACAAATAACGAGGAGGTCTATAATGAAAAAAATCAAATGGGTTTCTAATCAAATGCCTAAATCAGATGATAAAGAGCTTAAGGTCATGTCTTTAGCTTCTGTCAGTAAGGCCAGAGCCTTTCATGAAAGCTTTCCACAGTACACCAAAACACCTTTAGCCAGACTTTCAAAAATGTCAGATTATCTCGGTTTAAAGGAAATCAACTGCAAAGACGAATCCTACCGTTTTGGACTGAATGCATTTAAAGTTCTTGGCGGTTCTTTTGCCATGGCCAGATATATCGCTAAGGAAACCGGTCGCGATGTTTCAGAATTAACTTATGATGTGTTAATCTCCGATGAACTGCGCAGCGCATTCGGTCAGGCAACCTTCTTCACAGCTACCGACGGTAATCACGGCAGAGGTGTTGCCTGGGCTGCCAATAAGCTTCATCAAAAAGCAGTTGTCTATATGCCTAAAGGCACAACATCTACACGTCTTGAAAACATCCGTAAAGAGAATGCCATGGCAACTATAGAAAACATGAATTATGATGATTGTGTCCGTTTGGCAGCAGGGCATGCTGCTAAAACCAAAAGGGGCGTCATTGTGCAGGACACCGCCTGGGAAGGTTATGAAGAGATTCCGTCCTGGATTATGCAAGGTTATGGGACTATGGCTTCCGAAGCAGACGAGCAGCTTCACGAAAACGGCAGCGGTCAGCCGACCCACATTTTTATCCAGGCCGGTGTCGGTTCACTGGCAGGTGCCGTTCAAGGATATTTTGCAAACCGCTATCCGGAGAATCCGCCAAAGCTCATTGTTGTCGAAGCCGAAGCTGCCGACTGCTTATACAAAGGCGCTGCGGCAGGTGATGGCAAAGTCCGCATCGTAGATGGCGATATGCCAACGATTATGGCCGGTCTCGCATGTGGTGAGCCTAACACAATATCATGGGAAATCCTGAGAAACCATTCTTCGGCATTCGTCTCCTGTCCCGACTGGGTCGCCGCAAAGGGTATGCGAATGTTGGGAGCACCATTAAAGGGCGATCCCCAGGTGATATCCGGTGAATCCGGAGCCGTCACAATGGGTCTTCTTGCCTGCATCATGACCATGGAGGAATTGAGAGATTTAAAGGCAGCTCTGGATTTGAAGGAAAACTCAAAAGTCCTGCTCTTCTCTACTGAAGGCGACACCGATCCCGACAGATACAAGGAAATCGTCTGGGAGGGTGCTAACTATAATTAACCGGTAACTTTTAATATAACAAATATGGAGGTATCATCATGGATTTTGATAAAATTAAGAGCAAAGCAGAAGGATATGAAAAAGCAATGACTAAGTTTTTAAGAGACTTGGTAAAAATTCCCGGGGAAAGCTGTGGGGAAAAAGGTCATATCGACCGCATCGCCCAGGAAATGGAGGATGTCGGATTTGATAAAGTAGAAATTGATCCGATGGGCAATGTCCTTGGATATATGGGAACCGGCGAAACTTTAATTGGTTATGATGCCCACATCGATACAGTTGGTATCGGCAACATTGCCAACTGGACCTTTGACTCTTACGAAGGTTTTGAATCTGACACAGAAATTGGCGGCCGCGGTACTTCAGACCAGTTGGGCGGTATTGTGTCGGCAGTTTATGGTGCAAAAATTATGAAAGACTTAGGGTTATTAAGTGACAAGTATACCGTATTAGTTACCGGTACGGTTCAGGAAGAAGATTGTGACGGTCTTTGCTGGCAGTACATTATTAATGAAGATAAAGTCAGACCTGAATTTGTTGTTATTACAGAGCCTACCGACGGAAATATCTACCGCGGTCAAAGAGGCCGTATGGAAATCCGGGTTGATGTCCAGGGCATATCCTGCCATGGTTCGGCACCTGAGCGCGGCGACAATGCCATTTACAAAATGGCTGATATTCTTCAGGAAGTCCGTGATTTAAACGATAAACTCCACTACGATTCATTTTTGGGCAAAGGCACTTTAGCCGTATCGGAAATTTTCTTTACTTCGCCTTCCCGCTGTGCCGTTGCCGACAGCTGTGCCATTTCAATTGACCGCCGCTTAACTGACGGAGAAACTTATGAGATGGCCTTAGATGAAATCCGCGCCCTGCCTATGGTTAAGAAGTATGATGCCAAGGTTTCCATGTATCAGTATGACCGCCCGGCTTATACTGGTTTAGTCTATCCCACAGACTGCTATTTCCCTACATGGGTTATTCCGGAGAATCATGCCGCCACCAAAGCAATGGTGGAATCCTATGAGGGTATGTACGGAACACCTTTTGTTGACAAATGGACCTTCTCAACCAACGGTGTTTCTATTATGGGACGTTTTGGTATCCCGTGCATCGGCTTTGGCCCCGGCAAAGAGGCTCAGGCTCATGCTCCCAATGAAAAAACATGGAAAGCTGATTTAGTCAAATGTGCCGCTGTCTATGCTGCGCTTCCAACTCTGTACTGTAAGTAAAAACCATCACATCAAAAGGAGATTAATGATTATGAAAACTTTACAAGATTATATTGATAAGCTGAATAAACTAAATTTTAAAGAAATGTATAACAATGACTTTTTCCTGACCTGGGAAAAGACTGATGATGAACTGGAAGCAGTTTGGACTGTTGCCGATGCCCTGCGTTTTATGAGAGAAAACAACATTTCCACCAAAGTATTTGAAAGTGGTCTTGGCATCTCCTTATTCCGTGACAACTCAACCCGTACCCGTTTTTCTTTTGCTTCTGCCTGTAATCTGCTTGGTTTAGAAGTTCAGGATTTAGACGAAGGGAAATCACAGGTGGCTCACGGTGAAACAGTTCGGGAAACTGCCAATATGATATCTTTCATGGCAGATATTATCGGTATCCGTGATGATATGTACATCGGTAAAGGAAACACCTATATGCGGGAAGTTGCAAAGGCCGTTGAAGAAGGAAACAAGGATGGTATTTTAGAGCAGCGTCCAACTTTGGTTAATCTCCAGTGTGATATTGACCATCCCACCCAGACAATGGCAGATATGCTTCACATTATCCATGAATTTGGCGGCGTTGAAAACTTAAAAGGCAAAAAACTTGCAATGACATGGGCTTATTCTCCTTCCTACGGAAAACCCCTTTCTGTTCCTCAAGGTGTTATCGGATTGATGACCCGCATGGGCATGGAAGTTGTATTGGCTCATCCGGAAGGCTACGAAGTCATGCCTGAGGTTGAAGAGGTTGCCCAGAAAAATGCGGCGGCTTGTGGTGGTTCATTTAAGAGAACAAACAGTATGGAAGAAGCTTTTAAAGATGCTGATATCGTTTATCCAAAGAGCTGGGCTCCTTTTGCGGCAATGGAAAAACGTACAAACCTTTATGGTGACGGTGATTTCGATGGCATTAAAGCTCTGGAAAAAGAATTACTTACGCAAAACGCAGAGCATAAGGACTGGGCCTGCACCGAGGAATTAATGAGCACAACCAAAGACGGCAAGGCACTTTATCTTCATTGTTTACCGGCAGATATCACCGGTGTCAGCTGCAGCGAAGGCGAAGTTGATGCAACCGTCTTTGATCGATACAGAACACCGCTTTATAAAGAAGCGAGCTACAAACCCTATGTTATCGCAGCTATGATGTTGTTGAGTAAATTTGAGGATCCTGCCGCTTTATTAGATGCATTAGAAAAGAAAGGTTCTTCACGAAAATTTATGTAGCAAAGCGAAATCGAGCTTATGGCTGAACTGTATATTGATTTTCTAAAAAGAAGGGGATTCAATGAAAAAAAGAATTGTTATAGCACTTGGCGGTAATGCCTTAGGCAATACTCTGCCTGAACAAATGATTGCTGTTAAGACAACCTCGAAAGCAATCGTAGATTTAATTGAAGAAGGTCATAAAGTCATTGTTTCCCATGGAAATGGACCGCAGGTTGGTATGATTAACCAGGCGATGATAGAATTAAGCCGTGTTGATAAAAACCAACCAAATACGCCATTATCCGTATGTGTGGCCATGAGTCAGGCTTATATTGGCTATGATTTACAAAATGCTCTCCGTGAAGAGCTATTAAACCGGGGTATTCATATCCCGGTGGCGACAATGGTTACTCAGGTTCGGGTGGATCCTAGTGATCCTGCTTTTGCTCATCCTTCAAAGCCCATCGGTCGTTTTATGACAAAAGAACAGGCAGATATTGCTGCTAAAAAATATGGTCATGAAATGAGAGAAGACGCCGGTCGGGGATACCGGCGAGTAGTTGCCTCACCTAAACCTGTAGAAATTGTTGAAATAGGCGCTATCAGAGCTTTAGTAGAAGCCAGACAGATTGTTATCGCCGGCGGCGGCGGTGGTATTCCGGTGACTTTACAGGGAAATCACTTAACAGGTGCCAGTGCGGTTATTGATAAAGATTTTGTCAGCTGTCTCATCGCCAAAGATTTAAATGCCGACTACCTGATTATCTTAACGGCTGTCGAGAAAGTTGCCATTAACTTTGGCAAAGAAAATGAACAATGGCTTTCTAACATTACCGTTGATGAGGCTAAAAGGTATATCAGTGAGGGACATTTTGCTCCCGGTTCCATGCTTCCAAAAGTGGAAGCCGCAGTGGAATTTGCCGCTTCCGGGGAAAATCGGACCGCCTTGATTACCCTTTTGGAAAAAGCCAAAGATGGTATTGCAGGGAAAACAGGGACACTGATTTCCAAATAATTAATCTAAAAACAGACTCGCGCATATAAACATGCATGAGTCTGTTTTTTATGGCGAAAAGCTCTACCGCCAAATTTCCTCGAGACACTCCTCAATCACATACCTTGTTTTAGGTAAAATTCGGTTAACCGGATAGAATTGTGTAACGATTTCACAAGCTTCATTCATTGTTCCGATATTCAATTTTTTCATCAGAAAGCGAATATCCTCTGCATCCTTTTCACCATACCTCGCCGATAGCAATTTCATGGCCAGCAAATATTCCGATGTAACTGTTGTAATTTTTAGTCCATCAAAGCTCATAAAATCTTCAACTGGAGCATTCTCAGTGACAAACCCCTTGACGCTGTCATTCAGCCAATTCTCAGGCAGATTTTCAGCCTTTGCAATCTGTGAAACAAGTTGATTGATTAGTTCTTTCGGCTCATACAGAGCATCTATATCCTTTGTCATATCTCTTGCCGAATGGACAAGGCACATGGCGGCACCTCCTGTCAAAAGAATTTCACCTTCCATATCCTGGCTTTTCAACATTTCTCCCAACCTTTTCAGGTTCTTAAGAATATCTTCCTTTGAAAGCATACTAATCCGTTGCCAAAACTTTATAAAACTCTAAAACAAGTCTACAAAAGTCTATTCCTTGTTCACCGCGTCCGATTTTGCAAAACTGCCGCTAATTTCGTTTGTTTGACGCTCCGAAGGCTTAAATTC
>Ga0153922_1000604_pt1 | contig 14245 bp, 14 predicted proteins | sample TSNJ006MetaG_FD_104723 | JGI IMG/M metagenome (GOLD analysis project Ga0153922, IMG submission 104723) | Attine ant fungus gardens microbial communities from New Jersey, USA - TSNJ006 MetaG | ecosystem: Host-associated > Fungi > Mycelium > Unclassified | place: USA: New Jersey, Brendon T. Byrne...
GTTCTTCCCATGTTGAAAATCCCCTTTGCGAAAAAGTTTTTCTTTATTTTAGCATGAAAGGGGAGCATTTGTTATATATTCAGTGTTATTTAGTGCGAAATATTTTCACCATTCAGAGCTGAACCAAGCCAAACATGTTAAAAGCCAAGTGACATGGCGGACATCAGAGAAATCCTATGAATATCATCTTCTGGATATTCCTTCAGGTTTTCCCGGTAATAGAAGGAAACACCACTTTTTGCTATATATTTTGATTGTAGAAATACGTTTTCCGTGCAATTTTTTTAATTTTGTGATATATTATTTTTGGTTCATGTAATATATAAATATAATTAAAAAAGGAGAAGCTGATAATATATGGGAAAATATTTTGGTACCGATGGTTTCAGAGGTGAGGCCAACGTAGATTTAACAGTTGAGCATGCTTTTAAAGTAGGGCGCTTTTTAGGTTATTATTTTGGCAAGGAACATAAAGCAAATATTGTGATAGGAAAGGATACCAGGAGATCTAGTTATATGTTTGAATATGCACTGGCATCAGGGCTTACAGCCAGTGGCGCCGATGCCTATCTGCTGCATGTGACAACAACGCCCAGTGTGTCTTATGTGGTGAGAACCGAGGATTTTGATTGCGGCATCATGATTTCCGCAAGTCATAATCCATTTTATGATAATGGTCTTAAGGTGATTGATTCACAGGGACAGAAGCTGGCGGCCGAAATTGAAATGCTGATTGAAGCTTACATAGATAGCCGTGAGGATAAGCTTCCATTGGCAACCGGGGATAACATAGGAAGAACGATAGACTACGCCATTGGCCGTAATCGCTATATCGGCAGTTTAATATCGATAGCTACCCGTTCCTTTAAAGGTAAAAAGGTGGCTTTGGATTGTGCCAATGGTTCGGCATCGGCCATTGCCAAAAGTGTCTTTGATGCATTGGGGGCTAAAACTTATGTGATTCATGCCGAGCCGGATGGAACGAACATCAATAAGAATTGCGGGTCCACGCACATTCGTGAATTACAAAAATATGTGGCTGATAATGGCTTGGATGTAGGTTTTGCCTATGATGGGGATGCCGACAGATGTTTAGCAGTTGATGAAAAAGGACACCTTGTGGACGGTGATTTGATTCTTTATATTTGTGGTAAATATATGAATGAAGCAGGACTTCTTAAGAATAATACCATCGTTACAACAATTATGTCTAATTTTGGACTGTATAAAGCCTTTGATGAGGCCGGATTAAAGTATGAAAAAACCGATGTCGGCGATAAATACGTCTATGAAAACATGATGAAAAACGGCTATTCCATTGGCGGAGAACAATCCGGACATATTATCTTCAGCAAACATGCCAGAACCGGGGATGGCATATTGACCTCGATTAAATTGATGGAAGTGATGCTGGAGAAGAAAATGACCCTTTCGGAGCTGACTGTGCCGGTCCGTGTATTTCCCCAGCTGTTAGTCAATGTAAGAGTAGTCAATAAGCCGGCAGCCAAGTCAGATCCCGATGTCGAAGCGGCTGTCAAAAATATTGAAAAAGCTCTGGGAAGTGATGGCAGGATACTATTGCGTGAAAGCGGAACCGAACCGGTATTGCGGGTCATGGTTGAAGCGGAATCTGATGAAATCTGCCAAAGACATGTTTATGAGGTCATTGATGTGCTTAAGGAAAAGGGGCATGTCATTGAAGGTTAGTATTCCTTTCTTGAAGATATTGTAGTATAATATTTCATAACGATTATAATGTCTCATTGAGAGGAGAGAAGATTATGGCAGAAGTAAAAACTATTGGAATTTTAACAAGCGGCGGGGATGCTCCGGGAATGAATGCGGCCATTCGCGCCGTTGTGAGAACGGCCATTGCAGCAGGTCTGAAAGTCAAAGGAATCAGGCGGGGTTATGCCGGCTTGTTAAATAATGAAATTATAGATATGGATACAAAGAGTGTTTCTGAGATTATGCGCCGGGGAGGCACCATTTTATTTACTGCAAGGTGTAAGGAATTCATGAGCAAAGAAGGTCAGGAAAAAGGAGCCAAGATCCTGAAAGACAATGGTATTGAAGGTCTGATTGTCATCGGCGGTGATGGCTCTTTCATGGGTGCGCAGAAGCTGGCAGGTCTGGGAATTAACACCATAGGTATCCCGGGAACGATTGACTTAGATATTGCATGTACAGATTATACCATCGGCTTTGATACGGCAGTCAATACGGCGGTGAGTGCGATAGATAAGATTAAGGATACTTCCATGTCTCATGAAAGATGCAGTATCATTGAGGTTATGGGAAGAAATGCCGGTTACATTGCTCTTTGGTGTGAGATTGCCAACGGTGCTGATGGTATTTTGATTCCGGAGAAGGAAGAGTTTGATGAACAAGAACTAATTGATAGAATTCTTTCCAACAGACAGAAGGGGAAAACCCATCATGTTGTTATTAATGCGGAAGGCATCGGTCGCTCCAATCGCCTGGCCAAAAGAATTGAAACAGCCACCGGTATTGAAACAAGGGCAACGATTTTAGGGCATATCCAAAGAGGCGGCACACCGACGGCTAAGGACAGGGTGTATGCTTCAACCATGGGAGCTTATGCGGTGGATTTGCTTAAACGTGGCGGGACTAATCGTGTGATTGCCCATAGAAATGGTAATTTCGTAGACTTTGATATCGATGAGGCACTGGCGATGAAGAAAGGAATTGATGAGTATCAATTTATGATCAGCCGTTTGATGGTCATGTATTAAAAAGTGGAGACATAGATGGAAATACAGAGTTATTTAAACAGGGATTATCCGTGTGCTTGCGGACGGGTTCATCAAACAGATTTAAAGGATGTTATTATAGAAGCCGGAGCCAATCAAAGAATCGGCAGTCTGGTGAAGTCTTATGGCATTGACTGTGTTCTTCTTGTAGGAGATGTGAATACTTACCCGGTGGCAGGTTACGCTGTGGAATCAAGTTTGAAGTCAGAAGGCATTGACGTTATCAGACATATTTATTCCAAGAGAGAATTAGTTCCTGATGAAACAGCCATCACCGCACTGTTAAGCGCAGTGACGCCGGATATTTCTTTCATGGTAACCGTGGGCAGTGGTACGCTTAATGACATCTCAAAGTATGTCTGCTCTAAAAAGAAGATTGACTATTTAATTGCCGCAACGGCACCGTCTATGGATGGTTATGCTTCTACGGTAGCTCCGATTATCGAAAATGATATGAAGGTAACCTATGAAGCCAAGGTTGCAAAGGCGATTGTAGGCGATTTAGATGTTTTAAAGAATGCCCCTAAGGATATGATTAATGCCGGCGTGGGAGATATATTGGGTAAGTATACCTGTCTGTGTGACTGGCGGCTGGCGCATATCATTAATGATGAGTATTATTGCCGGACAATCGCAGATATAGTTGATGAATCCATAAGGACAGTCACAGATAATATCGACGGTGTCGCAAGACGGGAAGAGGAAGCAATCAGGCATATCATGGAGGCGTTGATTTTAAGCGGTATTGCCATGAGTTATGCCGGTAATTCAAGACCTGCTTCCGGCAGCGAACATCATTTGTCTCATTACTGGGAAATGATGTTTTTACAGCAGCATCGAAAAGCACTGCTGCACGGGACTAAAGTCGGGATAGCCACGGTCATCGTTGATGAAATTTATCAATCCTTAAGGCATCGGCGAATTGACTTTAATGCGGCGCTGGACAAGGCTTTTGCTTTTGATGAGAAGAAATGGGAAACATTGATGGAAGAGGTTTATGGACCGGCGGCCGCCGGTGTTATTGAATTGGAAAAGTCAATCCATAAAAACAGTCCGGTTAATGTCGGAAGGCGCATTAAAAAAGCAGAGGAAAACTGGCGGCAAATCACAACGATGATTGATGAATACCTCCCCAAGCCGCAAAAGATAGAGGCCATTCTTAGAGAAATTGGGGCACCCTATACCTATGAGCAAGTTGGAATTGATCATCAGATGTATGAAAACAGTATCAGATGGGCAAAAGAACTGAGAAACCGTTACGGACTTTTGCAGATGCTATTTGACCTGAACCTGATAGATGAAAGCTGGGAGTTTTAATGGATTTATTTGATTATATGAGAGAAAATACAATGGAAAAGGAATCACCCCTCGCTTTGCGGATGCGTCCGGTAACCTTAGATGAAATTGTGGGGCAGCAGCATATTATCGGTGAGGATAAGCTTTTATATCGGGCAATCAAGGCCGATAAGCTGAGTTCTATTATATTGTATGGACCTCCGGGAACGGGGAAAACTACTATTGCGAAAGTTATTGCCAATACCACAAGCTCAGTTTTTACCCAGATTAATGCCACAGCAGCAGGTAAAAAAGACATGGAGCAGGTGGTGGCAAAAGCCAAGGAAGCAATAGGGATGTATGGCAAGAAAACGATACTTTTTGTAGACGAAATCCATCGTTTCAACAAGGGACAGCAGGATTATCTTCTGCCCTTTGTCGAAGAGGGAACCGTTATTTTAATTGGTGCAACTACTGAAAACCCCTACTTTGAAGTCAATAGTGCGTTAATCTCCAGGTCTATTATATTCAAACTTGAGCCTTTAAGTGATGAAGATATTAAAACGTTGATTCATCGTGCCGTTTATGATACTAAACGGGGAATGGGCGTTTATAATGCCGAAATTACAGAAGAAGCCGGTGATTTTCTTGCTGATGTAGCTAACGGTGATGCCAGGTCGGCATTGAATGCAGTGGAGATAGGGGTTTTGACAACACCCCCAGGTGACGATGGAAGGATTCACATAACCCTTGAAGTGGCTTCTGAATGCATCCAGAAGCGGGTCATCAAGTATGACAAAGGCGGAGATAACCATTACGATACGATTTCTGCATTTATAAAAAGTATGCGGGGTTCTGATCCGGATGCGGCGGTCTACTATCTGGCCAGACTGCTCTATGCAGGAGAGCCGGTGGCATTTGTAGCCAGACGGATGATGATTTGCGCTTCCGAAGATGTGGGGAATGCCGATCCACAAGCGTTGGTAGTGGCGGCGTCAGCAGCACAGGCGGTAGAACGCCTTGGTATGCCGGAAGGTCAAATTGTATTAGCACAGGCGGCCGCTTACATTGCTTGTGCACCTAAAAGCAATTCTGCAGTGAATGCCATTTCCAAGGCGATGGAAGTTGTCAAAAATACAAAGACAGGCGCTATTCCGGCGTATTTAAGAGATGGTCACTATAAGGGGGCAAAGCAATTAGGTAATGGCATCGGTTATCAATATGCCCATGACTATAAGAACCATTATGTAAACCAACAATATTTGCCTGATGAACTTAAAGATGAAATTTTTTATGAACCTGGTGATTTAGGCTATGAAAAGAAGATCAAGGAATACTTAGCTCATATTAAAGGAGACAAATAAAACCATGGAACTATATATTACAAAATGATAGATAGCGGAAAAATATTTTATACAATGGAGAAGGACATATGAATCAACTAACAAACCGGTTACTGGTAATATCTTTTGATTCCTTAGGTGCAATCGATTTTGACTTTATCAAAAAACTGCCGGCATTTAAAGAATTTTTAACAAAAGCTTCCATATGTACCAATGTGTCATCAGTTTACCCAAGCCTGACTTATCCGGCGCATGCAAGTATTGTTACAGGGAAGTATCCTAAAAATCATGGGATTGTTAACAATACCCTTTTTCAGCCGGAACGTAAGTCTCCGGACTGGTTTTGGCAGCGGAAATATATTAAAGCAGATACGCTCTTCGATCAGGCTATTGCCGATAAAATGAAGGTGGCCGCCTTATTATGGCCGGTGACGGCAAAGTCTAAAATACAATATAATGTGCCCGAAATATTTGCCAATAGAAAGTGGAATAATCAAGTGATGACCTCGCTGCATAATGGGTCAAAGGCATTTCAAATCCAGTTAATCAAAAAGTATGGGCATCTGTTAGATGGGATTAAGCAGCCGGCGCTTGATAATTTTATCCACGAGGCATCAAAGTATACTTTAAAAAAGTTCCAGCCGGAACTGTCACTTGTCCATTTCACGGATTTGGATACCCAGCGGCACCATTATGGCGTTTATTCACCGGAAGCTTATGATGCGATCCGCCGTCACGATACTCGTTTGAGGGAAATCATTCAGACACTAAAGGAAGCCGGAATTTATGATGAGACAACGATTATCCTTTTGGGAGACCATGGACAAAAGGATATGGATAAAGTTATCTACTTGAATAAATTTTTTGCGGATCATGGTTTTTTAGATATCCGTCATGGAAAGCTGCACCGATGGAAAGCCATTTGCAAAAGTTGTGATGGGTCGGCTTATATTTATATTCATAAAAATTATGGACGAGTCAAAGATAAAGTGTTTGATTTATTAAATGAATTGAAGCAGCGGGGAGATTTAGGGATAGAGAATATATATACCAGAAAAGATGCCATTGCCTGGGGTGCTGACCCTAAATGCAGCTTTATGATTGAAGCGGCAGATGATTATTTTTTTCTGGATGACTGGGAGCGTTACAATGAAGATGTCAATATTGAAAAAGCATTAGGACCGGGGAACTATAAGGTCGCAACTCATGGCTATTTACCATCAAAATTGGATTATCAGACGGTATTCATGGCATCGGGTCCGGGAATACGTCCCGGTGTCAAGCTTCATAAAATATCACTGGTTGATGAAGGTCCTACCATGGCCAGGCTTTTGGGATTAGAGCTTCCCGGAGCAGATGGGAGAATCTTAACAGATTTGCTTGACATTTAAACAGGAGGAGAAGAATGTTTAAAAGACTTTCAAAAGAAGAAATCAGTTGGATTTTATATGACTGGGCTAATTCTGCTTATACGATGACGGTGACATCAACGATTATGGGTCTGTATTTTCTACAATCAGCATCAAATGCTTTAACGGGCAGTGCTGGGGAAGTGGCGGTAACTGCTAATGCATACTGGGGGTTTGGTAATTCATTTGCAACAATCCTGTTGGTGATTTTGTCGCCTATCCTGGGGACGCTGGCGGACTATAAAGGTAAGAAGAAGCTGTATTTTAATTGTTTCCTTTTTACCGGTATCATTTTTACGGTAGCGTTAGCTTTTATCCCAAGTCGTATGTGGCTGCTGTTGTTAATTATATATGTCATCACTGCGGTAGCTTATAACGGCTCACTTATTTTTTACGATGCCTTTTTAGTTGACATAAGCAAAGACGAGGATATGGATAAGATATCCAGCATGGGATATGCCTTTGGGTACATTGGCAGTACAATACCTTTTATCCTGTGTATGCTGTTCGTTGTTCTGGCAATGTATGGAATAGGGCCGTTTTCACTGATTATGGCCTATCGGATAGCTTTTGTCATAACGGCTGTCTGGTGGCTCGTCTTCAGCATCCCGATGATAAAGAATGTCCATCAAAAATATGGTATCGAGCCAGAAAAACATTACATCAAAAACGGCTTTTTAAGACTGGGACGGACATTGAAAGAGATAAAGAAGCATAAAGCTATTTTCACCTTTTTATTGGCCTACTTCTTTTATATTGATGGTGTTGACACGATTATTAAGATGGCCACTGCGTATGGAAGTACCATAGGCATCGATTCGGTCACGCTATTGGTTATTTTACTGGTCACCCAGTTCGTTGCTTTCCCCTTTGCATTAATTTATGGAAATGCGGCTAAAAGATTTGGGACTAAAAGGACATTATACTTTGGTATTTTTACATATTGTATTATTTGTGTTGTCGCCTTTTTTATGAGTTCGGATAAAGATAAAGGCACACTGACAATCATGTTTTGGATACTGGCAATGCTAGTAGGTACTGCTCAGGGTGGGATTCAGGCGCTCAGCCGTTCCTATTTTGGACGGATCATACCAAAAGATAGGGCCAACGAATTTTTCGGATTTTATAATATTTTTGGCAAATTTGCCGCTATCGTAGGACCGGTTCTTTTTGGTACTATTTCCATAGCAACAGGGAAGGCAAATTATGGTGTGTCTAGTATTATTATTCTATTTATTGTGGGTGCAATCGTCTTTTATTTTGTGCCCGATGACCGACAGCCAACTGAAAGGATGAGATAAACTTGAAAATTATTTCTTTTGCGGTTCCGTGCTACAATTCTGCGGCCTATATGAAAAAGTGCATTGACTCACTATTGATTGCCGGGGATGATGCAGAGATTATAATCGTTGATGACGGATCCACAGATGATACCGCAGATATCGCAGATAAATATGCCTTGACCCACCCGGACATCATCAAGGTTATCCATCAGGAAAATGGGGGGCATGGGGAAGCGGTCAATACAGGACTTTGTCATGCGTTGGGCCGATACTACAAGGTTGTGGATTCTGACGACTGGTTAGATCGGGAAAGCCTGCTTAAAATGATAGATACATTGAAAAGCTTTATAGACCATAAAAAGCGTGTCGATATGCTTGTCTGCAATTATGTTTATGAACATGTGGCAGATAATACATCCCGTACCATTAATTACCGGAATGCCCTGCCGGAGAATAAAGTGTTTGGCTGGAGTAAGGTGAGGCACTTTAGGCCGGATCAGAATCTGCTGATGCATTCGGTGATTTATAGGACGAAGATTCTTAAAGAATGCGGCATCGTATTACCTAAGCATACATTTTACGTAGATAATTTATTCGTATACATACCCCTGCCTTTTGTTAAAACGCTATATTATTTAAATGTTGATTTGTACCGTTATTATATTGGCAGGGCGGATCAATCTGTCAATGAAAAGGTAATGATTGGCAGGATTGATCAGCAGATTCTTGTGAATAAGATGATGATAGATTCGTACAGCTTACCTAAGGATGTAAAAATAAGACGTTTATCAAAATATATGATGAAATATCTGGCAATGATTTGCTGTATAACCTCAGTGATGCTGACGATATCGGGCACAGATGAGCATTTGGCAAAACGCAGGGAGCTGTGGCAGGATTTTAAACGGAAAGATCCGGTGATGTATCGTCATATCAGAGGAGGACTACGGGGAATCTTAAGTAATCCGCCACCCGGGGAAGTATTCAACAAGGCGATGGAGCATATCTACCATCTGGCACAAAAGATATTTAAGTTTAACTAAGCATTGTCAAGTTTTGCTTGGCTGACTTTATTAATAAAGACAGGATTTCTGATGTGAACTGTTTTAATGAACCGTCCATGTTCTTTAATGACTTAAGGATAATCAAGGCATTTTTATACCAATTCGATGTAAGCTCTTCTAAGGTCTTTGCATTGGTTTCATCAAAAATGCTGTAAATGGCTTCGATGAACTGTTCTCTCTGCGAGGAATCCATATGCAGCATCCAGTCTTTCAATGTTTTGTCCATGAATCGGCTGCGGCTGGATACGGTATCAAGATAGACAAAGTCATTCCCCATGACTTCCCAGGAAAATAAATCATGCTGAAGTAAACCGGTTTGTGTACTATGAACAATCCTATATTCTTCTTCATGCTCAAGCAGCATGCCAACGATAGACGATTGGGGAACAAAAGTGTGGATTCTTCCGCGGATGTTGGCGTAGCCATCCGTCGAGATAACGGTTGTGTCGAATCCGGGACCGTCATTATTATAGACTTTAATAATTCGTTTTTGAACCTGGGCAGAGCAAAAGGAGGCGGCATAAACAGCCAGGTTGCCACCTTTGGAATGACCACCGGTTTGGATATATCCGGGAATGGATTCGGCCACTCGTTCCAGATAATGAACTGCCGCCTCTTGAGCCGGAACCGGAGTCATAAAACTCATATTAAAATCTTCTTTCCAACCGACAAGGGTATTGTCAGTTCCCCGGTAGGAAACAAAGTGACTATGGTTACCAACATCAATCACAAGCGCAGCAAACTGCTTTTGTGTTTCGTAATCGACTTCATTGATATATCCGGATAAACGCATATCTTTAAATCGTTCACTTCTCATCATTGCTTCTAAGAGTTTTACATCCTGATCGGTAAAGATATAATTAATGGATATTTCCTTAGAAAAGAAAATAGATGCAGCTTGGCTGAGCACTATCTTTTCCAGGGGGCGATAAGAAACAATATCCTCAAAAGGGGCATAGGAAAGGCGAGAGAGAATCAGGGCATCAACATGATTAAAAGGTGCCTGGCTTATCTTTAAATCTCCGCGCCATTTTAAATAATCAAAAATATTGGTCATAGATATCTCCTTCCAAAACCGGAGTGCCTTTTGTCAATGGAGGGTAACGTCTAACTGTATTCAGGATAACATAATAGGCCAAAAAGTAAAACAAAAATTTGTCAGTATCCATTAAGCCATGTTATAATTATATTCGAAGAATAACTCAATAGAAGGAGAAAGATGGTATGTCTGAACAGGAATTATTAGAAGCGGGGTATAAAAAATATATCGGAGAAAAAATGAACGTTTTCTTCAAGAGAGAGATGTGTCAGCATGCAGCTGAGTGTATCAGAGGAAATGGTGATGTTTTTAATGTTAATCGCCGTCCTTGGATTATGCCCAATGAAGCAGAGGCAGGTGAGCTGGCTAAGATTATTGACAGATGTCCAAGCAAAGCACTACAATACATTAAAAAATAGGAGCAGAGAGCATGGAATATATTAATGAAGATAACCGTATCGCTGTGATTAATGAAAACGGAAAAGCAATCGGGGAGATTACATTTGTGGAGCAGCCAGGAGATATCTGGATTGCAGACCATACATATGTCAGTGATGATTACCGGGGTTATGGTATTGCTAAAAAACTAGTGGAGCACCTTGTTAAGAGGGCAAAAGCAGAAGACAAGAAGATTATTCCGGTATGTCCTTTTGTCAAAGACGAATTTGCCCGTGTGCCGGCATATTTAGATGTTAAAGGATAGTCAGTTGGTTTGGTCACAAAAAAGTCCTTTCCGGAATACTTTGTAGTATAACCCGGAAAGGATATTTTTTGCCATGATCCAGTATAATTTAATATTTTTTAGTGTTACTGTGGCCGTTATTTTTTTGACGCTGGGATTTTTACTGCTATTATTCCTTTTACACTATATATATTTAAAAAAGGGTCAACATTCCCGGAAAGGTTTACATTGGTGGGCCGTCGGATTTATGCTGGTTTTTTTGTGTTGCTACGTGGCAACCATACTTTTCCTCCATATATTAGATCTGGTATAAATCATACCAAGGGGAATTGATGTAAATGGAGCAAAAGCTAAGGCAACATATAGACCAGGAAGGCCAAACAGATGATTAAAGATAATGGAAAGAGTCATCCGGAATATGATGCAGTTGACAAAGGAGCTAAATAAAACAAATGGCGTATGGCCGGCGCCGGTAGCGAGGGAATGATAGATTAAAAAACAAGCATAAGCCAGTTGACCAAATATTTCAATCCTTAAATTGAGGACACCAGCCGTGGTAACTGCCGGATCATTGGTAAAGATACCTATAAGCGCCGGCGCAAATAGTTGTACGAGGATAATCATAACCACGGTAATGATTATTGAGAGCCGCATGGCTTCATACATAACCTGTTTAGCACGCTCATAAAGTTTGGCGCCCAGTGTTTGGGCAATCATCGTCCCCGCACTGGCACTCATTGAATTGATAAACAGCAGTGTAAAATCACGAATTTTATTGCTGATGCCATTTCCGGCAGACACATCAACACCATAACTGTTAATAATAAATGTGACCGTAAGCCATGAAATACCGGCGACAGTCCATTGAATCGAGCAGGGAAAGCCTATTTTTAGAAGTTGTTTCAGTTTATCTATGCGTATCTGCAAACTAGCTATGGAAAACTTAAAGATAGATTGATGCTTCAATAGGTATATCAGTGCCAGAATAAAGGAAATCCCCTGGGCAATAGTAGTGGCCAGGGCCGCCCCGGCAGTTCCCATATTCATGTAACCCATCAACAGCATGTCCAGGAGGATATTGACGATTGTTGCTGTCAGGATAAAATACATTGGCCATTTTGAATTTCCGACGGCACGTAAAACAGCGGAGAAGGCATTGTATCCTAATACAAAGAACAGTCCTATAGAACAAATCTTGAGGTAGGCGGCGGCTTCATTAAGGGCAGGAGCCCCCGTGGCCTGAAGAATGGGCCTGGTAAAAATAAAACAGGCAGCCGATATGGCGATTCCCAAAATAAAAAACAATGTAAAGAAGGTTCCGGTGGTTTTTTGCTGATTTTCTTCATCTTTACTGCCGAAATACTGACCTATCAGAATGTTGCCGCCCAGGGAAAGTCCGATAATGACATTGGTAACGATGGTGATTATCTGGCTTGCATTATTGATTGCTGAAATTCCGGTGCTTCCGATATACTTACCGGCCAGAAATAAATCCACCATACTGTAAAGAGCCTGGAAGACACTGGTGGTAATCAGGGGGATAGAGTATCTTATCAGTTGTTTGACAACCGAACCCTGGGTTAAATCATTTTTTTCATTTGATGCCATTTGTAATACCTCTTTTCTTTCATCAACTATCAGTATACGATTTAGAAAAATGAATTTCAATACTTATTTTTAAGGTGGTGCTAAATTACTGAAAAGATGTCAAAGCAAGTCCAAAGCTTTTTTCATCGCCGGCGCTGCGAGATTTATCCCCACGGTAAAACCGCTCGAAAATATGCGGCAAATCTTCATCATTAATTGTCGCAGTGAAATTTTGTACCGTCAGGCAGACATTCCTCGGCTGTTTGTTGAGTGTAACAAAAACCTTGCCACCCGCCGGTTCATACTTGAGCGCATTATCAATTAAAATCATTGCCAGTTGCCTTAACTGGAGTTCATTTCCGTTTATTTGGATATTATCCTCAACCTCCGATGCCAGCAGTATATTTTTCTCAAATGATACCGCCTCAAACTGCAATAAGCAACGATTCACTGTGGTGGTCATGTTGACATTTGAAAATGGTACATTTTCATTAAGAAATCATTTCATTTAACGGTGTAAGAGCTATCCGCATAGAGTTTGACAAGTCGGTGCGCAAATCGGTATAGGAATAAATACTGATGACAATAAATATACAGAGCATGACGATTCCCACAAGCATCATATTTGTGAGGATGAATTTATTCCGCAACTTTCTCAGCATAACATGACCTCTAATCGATATCCGATTTTTTGCAGATTCATAATGGTGACATTGGAGCTTAAAAACTTTAGTTTTTTACGGAGAAAAGAGATATATGCTTCCACGTTATTATCCTCGGCCTCCGAATCTATGCCCCACACGTTGATGATAAGACTCTCTTTTGTAACCGTGCTGTTGGGATTGGATAACAATATCCGCATCACCTCAAATTCCTTGTAGCTCAAATGCACCGATTCCTCTCCGCATTTCAGATCGCCTGATATGAGGTCGAGCGTCAGGTCTTTAAATGCTATTTCGTTCATCACAATTTCACCTTGTCTGCGCGTCAGGGCGTTTATCCGCGCCAATAGTTCATCAGGCTCAAAGGGCTTTGTCATATAATCGCCTGCTTCCGCATTCAGCCCCAATACCTTATCTGGTACAGTATCCCTTGCAGTCAGCATCAGAATCGGTGTACTGTTTTTATGCTCGCGCAGTTTTTCTACCACGCTAAATCCATCTAGTTTTGGCAGCATGATATCCAGTATAATAACGTCATATTGCATCCCGAGGGCGTAATCCACAGCGCTTTGACCGTCATATACCTTATCTACCAAAAACTTTTTTTCCTGCAAAATGTGAAATATCGCATTTGCCAGACGTTTTTCATCTTCTACAATCAGTATTTTCATAGTTCCCACCCTTTCCGCCTAACTATAAATATTTATCCATTATCTATTTTATCAATTGTTCTTACCTGTCATTGACAATGTACTACACGATTCTGAAAAAGTATATCATAGATTTCAGAATTTTTTAATATATTGTGGCAAGAATTCCCCGACTTCTGAAGTGGCGGGATGAATTGCCACATCTGGCATATCTGTCAATATTGATTCATTATCACTACGTATGAATTGGCCGTTTCCGGCCGCCTGGGAAAATAATAAAACCAGTGAAAAAAAGAACTTGTGTTCACTGTAGATTTGTGGTATAATGTAATCAGTCGATTAAAGATAAAAGGACGGTGTTTTCTGTGAAATTAGATAGTAATGCACATTCAGTATTCTTGCTGAATTATCATCTCGTCATGGTTGTCAAATATCGCCGGCAGGTGTTTGATGATACCATTTCCAACCGGGCTAAGA
>Ga0153922_1000606_pt1 | contig 14202 bp, 14 predicted proteins | sample TSNJ006MetaG_FD_104723 | JGI IMG/M metagenome (GOLD analysis project Ga0153922, IMG submission 104723) | Attine ant fungus gardens microbial communities from New Jersey, USA - TSNJ006 MetaG | ecosystem: Host-associated > Fungi > Mycelium > Unclassified | place: USA: New Jersey, Brendon T. Byrne...
CCGTCGCCCCGGGCCATCGCCAACTCGGCGGCCACCCACTGCCAGCGCAGCGGCGACCGGGCCGGTCCCGGAGATCCCTCCAGGGTTGTCCGGGCGCGTTCGAGCAGCGCCGCCGAGGCTGCCGGGCGTCCCATGCCCAACGCGTCGGCCGCGAGCCCGAGCAGAGCATCGACGGCGGCTTCCGGATCGGAAGCAGCCAACGCCAACGCCCGACCGTCCCAGCGGCGCGCCTCGGAGTGGCCGCCGAGCTGCCGGGCAAAGGATCCGATCGTGCTGTGGGCCAGCGACGCGAGTGGGCCGTTTTTCGCGTGGCGGCGCACCGCCGCCAGCTCCGCCGTCGCGCTGCCGTACCGACCCTGTCCACCCGCGGCAACGGCGCGCAGCCACCGGTCATACGGTGTCGTCGCGACGGGCAGCGGCCAGCGTCCCGGGTCGTCGCCGAACGCCGCCGCGAGCAGCGTGCGGCTGCTCGTCGGCGTCTTCTGGTCTTCGCGCAAGCGGCTCATCCCTGTTTTCTGGTCTTCGCGCAAGCGGCTCATCCCTGTTTTCTGGTCTTCGCGCAAGCGGCTCATCCCTGTTTTCTGGTCTTCGCGCAAGCGGCTCATCCCCCCGAACCCGCGAAGGGCATCAGCGCCATATCATGTTCTCTTCGTGCGGGTTCGGTTTGCGGCGGTTAACAGTTTGTGGTGTGAATGTTAACGACATGTCAACTGGCTACTGGGTGCGCCAGATTTTCGGGACGACACAGCGACGGCCGAACTGCGGAAACCCGTGGGCCGGCCATGTGGGGATGTCCCCAATACCACTTTTGACGTAGCCTGTCGGCCCCAATGATGAACGTGACGTAAATTTTGCGGCCGCGATTATGTGGTTCAGCACACGACGCGGCTATTGACGGGCTTTCGTATGCACCCCTACCTTGTCTGAACGAGTAGTCATCGGCGACAACTTCTCGGATCGTTCCACAACGCACCGTCCGATGCGGGGTCACCCAATTGGACTCGGCGAGAGGGGTTTCCATGCCACAGCCGCAGCAGCTACCCGGACCGAACGCCGATATCTGGGATTGGCAGATGCACGGCCTGTGCCGCGGCGTTGATTCCTCGATGTTCTTCCACCCCGACGGCGAACGCGGCCGGGCACGGATGGCGCGCGAGATGCGGGCCAAGGAAATGTGCCGGCGGTGCCCGGTGATCGCCCAGTGTCGCGCGCATGCGCTGGCCGTCGGCGAACCCTACGGCATCTGGGGCGGACTCAGTGAGTCCGAGCGGGAGCTTCTGCTCAAGCGGGGTATCCGCCGCACCGCGTAAGCCCGGTCAGCGCGTACCGCCTCCGCGACACGTAAACCTCTGCGACGACACGCGGGGAACACCCACGGTGGCTTCAGTTTCGAGGAGCAAGCCCGCTGCGTTTCGATAGCGTCGGGGCGACGGCGGCTGGTTGCCGGATGCCGCCCGTTGCCTTCGGAGGAGGCTCACCGTGCGGATCGCTGTGGCCGGCGCAACGGGCAATATCGGCGCCCGCACCGTCTCGGCCCTGGAGAGGTACGGGCACGAGGCCATACGCATCAGCCGTTCGCTGGGTGTGGATCTGACCACGGGCGAGGGTCTGGACGCCGCGCTCGACGGCGTTGACGCGGTGGTGGACGCGATCAGCGCGGAGCTAACCATTCGTGACGCGGCGCTGGCGTACTTTGGCGCCACCACGCGGAACCTTCTCGCCGCCGAGGAACGCGCGGGCGTGCGCCACCACGTACTGCTGTCGATCGTCGGAATCGACCGGGTGGAGGGCAACGCCCACTACACGGGCAAGCGCGAGCAGGAGCGCCTGATAGCCGCTGGCCCGGTCCCGTGGACGATGGTGCCAGCCACGCAGTTTCACGACTTTGCAGCGACGGTTTGCAGCTGGACCGAGCGCGATGGCGTCGCCGCCATCGCCCCGTTGCTCATTCAGCCGATCGCACCCGACGACATAGCTCATGTCTTGGCCGAGGTCGCCACCGGGGAGCCGCAGGGTCGCTACGTCGACGTGGCCGGTCCCGAGACGCAAGACCTCGTCGACATGGCCCGGCGCACCAACGAGGTGCGCGGCCACAACGTGAAGCTCGTGCCCACGTGGTCCGGCATCTTCGGCGAGTCGATGGCCGGCGATGTCTTGCTGCCCGGCGAGAACGCCCGCATCGCCCCCACAACCTTCGACGACTGGCTGGCAGCCGGCGCCCAATAGCCTGGGGTACGGGACAATCCGATCCGGCGTTATTCGGCGTTCAAACCGTCAAGGAGGGCTGCATGACAACACACGAGACTGGCCATGACACGGCGTCACCCGAGGGCACGGTGACCGTCACGGAGACAGGTTCGGGGACTTATACGCAGCAGATCACCGCCGGACACCACGGCCTCGTCGCCGATGAGCCACGGCCGATTGGCGACGACGCAGGGCCGTCACCCTACGATCTGCTACTGGCCGCGCTCGGGGCATGTACCTCCATGACGGTGCGGATGTATGCCAACCGCAAGGACTGGCCGCTCGAGGGTGTTCGAGTGACGTTACGGCACTCGCGCATTCACGCGGACGACTGCGCCGAGTGCGAGACCACCACGGGATGGATCGATCACATTGATCGCGACGTCGAGTTAGCCGGCGACCTCGACGACACGCAACGGCAACGGTTACTGGACATCGCCGAACGTTGCCCTGTTCATAAGACCCTGACCTCGGAGGTCCACATCACCACATCCTTGTTGTGACAGCCGGCCAGGGTCGCGGGGGGTCAACCCCATCGGCGCCGTTGCTCGTGCCAGGTCGGTGGCGTTCCAGGCAGCGGCTCGGCGTGCACCGCGCCCAGACCGTCGATGACGATGGCTAACTGGCGCTGACGCAACTCGGCGGTGCGCTCCGGAGTGTCCAGTGAGCTTTTCGCGATGAGTTCCAGCAGGAAGCTCACGTCCATGAACGTGACGTCAGGGCGCAGTTTCCCGGTGGCCCTGCCCCGCTCGAAGAGTTGGGTTCCCAGCTTTTCCATCTGCTCGGCCCTAGCCAGGTGCTCGGCGGTGGGGGTGAAGGTGCCGGCCAGGCGCACCACCAGCGAATGAGTGTCCGCTGCCACGATGCGGCGTAGGAATCCCAAGTAGGCCTCCCACGGGTCGCCGGCGGCGCCCAGTGCGTCGCGCACCTCGGCCAAATACCGGTCCTGACCCCGCAGGCACAGCGTGGCCAGAAGATCCTCTTTTCCGACGTAGCGGTGATACAGCGCACCCATGCCCACCCCGGCGCGTTTGGCCACTGCCGAGATCGGCGCCGTCGGGTCGGCGAGAAACACCTCCCGCGCCGCTTCAAGGATCGCTGCGTCGTTGCGTTCGGCTTCGGCGTACCGGCCGCGCCGGACCACCGTCTCGCCAGACTTGTCACCTCGCATGGCACCAGTCTACCTCTTGAACGGATCATTCTGTTCAGCTATGGTTGAACGGAATAATCCGTTCTGAAATTGAGGAGATGTGATGACTACCGAGATGACCATCCGGCCATTCGAGATCCGCGTGCCCGAGACCGCGATCACCGACCTCAGAACGCGGCTGGCCAACACACGGTGGCCCTCGCAACTGCCCGGGGAACCGTGGGGCCGCGGCGTACCGGTGGATTACCTGAAGGAACTGGCCGCCTACTGGGCCGGTGAGTTCGACTGGCGCGACGCCGAACACCACCTCAACGGCTATCCGCAGTTCGTCACCGAGATTGATGGACAGACCTTTCACTTCCTGCACGTGCGCTCGCCCGAAGCTGACGCGATGCCGCTGGTGCTTTTGCACGGGTGGCCCGGATCGTTCATCGAATTCCTGGACGTGATCGGCCCCCTGGCCGATCCCGCACGCCACGGCCTCGATCCGAAGCAGGCGTTTCACCTGGTCATTCCGTCGCTGGCCGGCTTCGGATTCTCAGCGCCTGTGTCCTCGCCGGGCTGGACCAGCACCCGCAACGCCGCTGCCCTGATTCACCTCATGGATGCCCTGGGATATCGGCGCTACGGCGTCCAAGGCGGGGACTACGGCGCGTTCGTCGCCCCTGACATGGGCCGCGCCGCACCCGACCACGTCATCGGCGTGCACGTCAACGCGGCAACTTTCGGCTTCATCCCGCTGGGTCCGGTGCCCGACAGCGACCAACAGACGATGACCCCTGTCGAACAGCAGCGTCTGCAGCGTCTGCAGGACTTCGACACCGAAATGTCGGGCTATTTCCACCAGCAGTCGACCCGGCCACAGACCCTCGGCTACGGGCTGACTGACTCCCCAGCCGGCCAGTTGGCGTGGATCGTCGAAAAATTCAAAGAGTGGACCGACGCCGAGCATGAACTGCCGCAACACGCCGTGGCCAAGGACCGCATCCTGACAAACGTTTCTCTGTACTGGTTCACCGAAACGGCCGCCTCATCAGCCAACCTGTACTACGAGAGCGCACACAGCCGCGAATGGCCCCAGCCGAGCCACGTCCCCACTGGAGTGGCAGCCTTCGCCCAGGATGTCGCGATCCGGCGGTTCGCCGAACAGAACAACAACATCGTGCACTGGAGCGATTTCGACACCGGCGGCCATTTCGCAGCGCTGGAAACCCCCGACCTCCTGGTCAACGACATACGCCAATTCTTCGCCGGACTGGACTAATTCATCGGGCCGGCAGTCTCCGAAGACTCCATTCTCTTGCGAGACGCCGATCGTCGACGGGCATGGGCATCTCATACCCGAACGGCGTCGATGCAACAGAACTCGCCAGCGAAGTGATGGCCAGCCCAGAATTTGCGGCCGACATGGAGGGCTTTGATCCCCACGACATCGTTGCCGTCGACTCCATCCCCGTGGATCCGACCCGATCCTCACCCATCCAGTGACCGGAGGTCGCGTCAATCTGACGCAATCGACTAATCACGCTCGGGTTTAGGCGCCGTTCAGCAGTCCCCGCTCGACGAGGTCGAGCACCTGTCCTCGCGAGAACTTGATGGCTGCGGCGCTCGTGGGTAACGGTCCATCGAGGAGCAGGCCAGCAAGTCCGTGAACCGCTGACCAGGCGGCGATCTCCGCTCCCGGCCTGAGGCGAGGGTCCAGCAGACCGGCGGCTTGGGCCTCGTCGAGTACCTGCCCAAGGACGTCGAAGGGGTCGGTGATCGCGGCGGCGACTGATGGGTCCTCGCGCCAGGTCGCTCGATCGTCCTCTGCGTGGCGGGATGTGGCGGGATGCGAGGTGAAGGCGGTGCGGAACAGTCCAGGCTCGGCGAGGGCGAAGTCGATGTAGGCGGTACCGACCGCTCGCAACCGACGGCGGGGGTCCTTGGCGCGGTTGACTCGTCGTCGCATCTCCGCTGCGAGCTCGTTGCGCGCAAATTGCGCCACCTCAGCCAACAGCGCCTCACGGTCAGCGAAATGGCGGTAGGCGGCCGAGTGCGACACCCCGGCCGCCCGGGCGGCCTCGCGCAGGATCACTCGATCAGGTCCACCCTCGCGGGCCAGCGCGATGGTCGCCTCGATCAGGGCCGAACGCAACGACCCGTGATGGTAGGGCTTCCGCGGATCCGAATCGGCGCTGTCGGAGCTCATGCCCTCAGAATCGCACGCCACCGGGATGTTGACAACGGTCACTTCGGGTTGCATACTGGTCGAAGTGACCAGTGGTTACATTTGAACCATCCGACTACAGAAGGAAACTCCAATGACAAACACACGGGTTTTGGTAACCACCGCGACGGGCAAGATTGGCGGGGCAGTCGCCACCCAGCTACTGGAAAAGGGCGTGCCGACTCGGGCCTTGGTGCATCGCAACGATGCGCGCTCTGACCGTCTGCGGGCCTTAGGCGCTGAAGTCGTCGTTGCGGATATGTTTGATATCCAACAGGTTCAGGGCGCAGTGGACGGCGTGGACCGACTGTTCTTCAACCCGCCGTACCATCCGCACGCTCTCGACAGCGCGGTCAGCTTTGCCGTGGCCGCGCGGCGCTCGGGAGTGGAAGCGGTGGTGGCGTTGGGGCAGTGGCTGGCCAGCCCCGAGCATCCGTCCTTGATGACCCGCCACCACTGGCTGATCGACAAGCTGTTTCGGCTGCTGCCCGACACCGCCCACGTTGCGGTCGACCCGGGGTTCTTCGCCGACAACTATCTGAACCTGGTCCCGATGGCCGCCCAGCTGGGCGTGTTGCCGGTGCCGGCGGGGGGCAGCCGCAATGCGCCGCCGTCCAACGAGGACATCGCCCGGGTTGCGGTGGGTGCATTGCTGGACCCGCACCGTCACGACGGCCGGGCCTACCGCCCGACCGGGCCAACGCTGCTAACCGGTGCAGAGATCGCCGACTTGGTGGGTGAGGCGTTGGGCCGGCGGGTGCGCCACATCGATATCCCCCCGTGGATGTTCATGAAGGCCCTGCGCGTGAACGCGAAACAGCTCGGAACCGACCGGTTCTTCGAGTCCGGTATCCGCCACTACCTGCCCGAGAACAGCCTGGGAACCTTTGAGGTGGGCGGGCCGACGACCCATGTCCGCGACGTCGCCGGCGTCGAACCCGAGGACTTTCTCACCATCGCACGCCGCTACGTCAACGGCCCGGAAGCCCGCCGCACCGCCGGCAATCTCATCCGCCAGGTCTGGAACTTCGTGTTGACCGGCCTCACACCGATGCACGACCTGGACAAGTTCGACCGACTCCAGCAGCATCCCCAGCCCGCCCATCCCCGGCATTCAGGCGAATCGGTGGTGTGGCGAAACGAGCACACCGCGTCACCGGACCCAACATCCGATCGGTTCGGCGTGATCGAGATTCCTCCTGCATCGGTGTCGCCGAGTCGCGTGTGGAGCCAACGATTGTCGTCGTAGCCACAGGTACGCATACCACGGGAGCACGCCCGTCACCACCCCAGCGCGCACAACACAACGAGGAGAAGACCCCCGGTCTACGGATACCGGGGGTCCTTTCCTGCATGCGATGGCGGAGCTTTGGATCAAGCTCGGGTGATACCCATTTCCTGCAAGGCAAGCCGGAGGGCGCGCAGGCCGTAGTGCATCCGCGACTTCACGGTGCCCTCGGCGATGTGCAGGTCCTCGGCGATCTGCGCAGTTGTCCAGCCCAGGTAGTAGGAGCGGCGGACGACGGCACGGTGCTCGGGTGACAGCTGACTCAGCGCGTCGCCGGTCATAAGTCGATCCAGCGCCGCACCCACCTCGTCCGGCCCGCATTGTTCGGATTCACCCGAGCCGTCGAGCGAACACACTTCCTTGCGGAAGCGCGCACTGCGGCGCTCGTCGATGATCATGTTCCGGGCGACGCGAAACAGCCATGCCCGCGGCGATCTTTCGCTGGCCTCGAAGACGTGCGGGTGCTGCCATGCGCGCAGCAGCGTTTCCTGCACCACGTCCTCGGCGCGAGCGGAGTCGCCGGTCAGTCGCAGAGTGTAGCGCCACAACGCGCCGGCATGCTCGGCGTAGAGCTCCTGCATCAAGGCGATATTGGGATCATTCATCTCGGCGTGCGCGGCGGCAGGGGTAGGTTATCTGCCCGCGTCACAACGATGGGACCAGCGGCGGTGTCTGCCTGCCGCACTTTCCGCCAGGCTAGGCGTGGCGTTCGGCCGTACGCCATGGTCGAAATCGACTACCCGGCAATCAGGTAGGTGCCGTCACCGCCGGCGGCGAGGGCCAGCTTGGTGCGGCTATCCACGCCGGTCTTGCGGAAGATCGCCCGCAGGTGATTCTCCACGGTGTGCACGCTGACTCCGCGCCGGCGCGCGATGTGCTTGTTGGACAGGCCCTCGGCGACGTCTCCCGCGATCTCCCGTTCGCGGTGCGTCAGCACGGCCAGCGCCGGCGCGGCTACCGTGTGCCCGTCGCCCAGCCGCTCTAGTTCCTCCGCCAGCCGAAGCCTGCTCAACGTCGAGACCAGCGGGGCGAGCAATCCGCCGACCCGGGTGACCTCCTCGTCGCCGAAGCGACGCCCACCGGCGGCTCGATGAAGCCCGAAGACAAAGCTTTCGCTGCCGCAGTGGGCGAGCCGGATCAGCAGAACGTGATGGATACCCAAGGGGCCCCAAAAGGTTTCGTAGGCCGGCGAACGAAGGAACTCCGGAAAGTCCAGCCACTCGTCGAGGGGAAAGGCCTGGGCGGTCCCTGCCGGTATTGGCGGAGCCAGCACACTTGGCGCAAGTCGGTCGAACTGCTGCTGCCACGTCTGCTCGAATTCCGTTCTCGCCCCGAGGGTGAGGACGGTGTGCCCGAGCCGAACCGAGTCGCCTTCCCGTATCACCTGGTAAAAACCGGCGGAGTCGGCATCGAGGTCGTCCGCGAGCGCGGGCAGCAGATTTGTTTCCACATCGTCGAAGGAGGTTGCAGCACAGACGAGATCGCGCAGGTTACGCGGCGTGTTGCCCGCCGTCGATATGATCATGCTTCTTCCCATACGCTAAAGATGCTCCGGCACATGCCGTTTCGCGGTTGCCCCGCTCCTGTGCCAAAGGTCGTCATTGACCCGCCCCCGCGTCGGCGGTGGTACGCCGGGATCTAGAACGCGCACTGGCCGCCCGACAGAGAGGCATCAACCGGCAAGATCAGCATCGCGCGCACCGGCGAGCGGCCACACCCCGCCACCAGGGGGGACACGTGGGTGCTACCGGGAACTTGCGACCTAAGGGCACCGCGAGGCCGTCGGAGCCGCATTTATTAGATAATCTAATATAGGCCGGCCAGCAAACCTTTCGCGATGGGCGGCGTGCTGGGCTCGTTCGAGGCGCGATTGAACGATGCGCGCGGGTAATCGCCAACCCTCGACTTCGAGGATGTGACGGTCGATGCGTCCAGCCGTGAGTCGAGCTTGAGGGCAGAGTGATCATCACGAGGCGTGCCATCGCCGTCCCACTCGACACATGAACGGCGTACATCGTACATGTAGCAATGTACAGGGTATAGTTAACGACATGGCGAACCGTAGAAGCGGATCCGTGGCCCGCGAGCGGCTGAGTCGCGATTCCATCGTGAACGGGGCCATTGCGCTGGCCGACGCGGAGGGCCTCGACGCGGTGACCATTCGGCGGCTCGCCCAGGATCACGAAGTCACCCCGATGGCGTTGTACTGGCACTTCAAGGACAAGGGCGAACTATTGGACGGCATCGCCGAACGACTCTTCGCCGACGTCCGGCTCCCGACGCCATCTCCTAAGCCCTGGCCGGAGCAATTGCGGTCCATCCTCGAAGCGCTCTCGGACGCACTGCGCCCGCATCCCGAGGTGGCCGGCCTTGTCTCCGACCGCGTGCTGTCCTCGGAGGCCGGGCTGACATTGGCCGAACACACGCTGGCGCTGCTGCGGCACGCGGGGCTTTCCGCCGAGCAGGCGGCCCAGGTCGGCGGATACCTGCTCAACGCCGTCGCAATGCTGGTGACCACGGAGCCGGGGCGAGAGCACGGTTCCGACCCCGAGGCGCGTGACGACGCAATCCGCCGCAAGACCGCGTCGTTGAGTGGACTGCCCCTACGGCGTTATCCCAACGTCGTGTCCTCCGCCGGCGTGCTGGCCGCGTGCCCGAGTCCGGACGCCTACTTCAGCCTCGGACTCGACATGCTGATCGCCGGCGTTACCACCATCGCGGACCAGGGTTGACCCGAGGCGACCTCGGCCTGATCTGGTAGGACGGGCGCCTCTCATCCCCTTCGATTGACAGCTGTACCGTGTATATGGTTAACTGTACACCGTACACGTACGACATACAACAAACGCGGATGGCGGGTTAAGCCGGGTTAAGCCTGGCTTAACCCGGCCGGTGCTCACTGTCCCGTGCCGCGTGTGGGGCACCGTTTTCGACTGACCCGGTCACAAGACAACTATCGGAGGAACATGATGAAGATCCTTATCACCGGCGCCACCGGCTACCTCGGCGCGGTCGCCGCCGACGCGCTCGGCACCCGAGGCCATCAGATCCTGGGACTGGCCCGATCGCAGCGGTCCGCTAATACACTGCGTGAGCGCGGCATCGAGCCCGTCATGGGAGACTTCGGCGACCCGGTGAGCCTTGCCAACGCCGTTCACGAGTCAAGACCCGACGTCGTGGTGAGCACCGCCAGCGTCGGCGGGGCCAGCGGGAACCAAGCGGCGTTCGCCCGGGACGGTGAGGCCGTCCGCGTGATGCGAGCAGCTCTCGCTGATCACGGCGGCGCCCTGGTCTTCACCAGTGGCTCTGCGGTCTTCGGAGTCTTCAACGGCGGCGATGCCACCGACACCGTCTACGACGAAGACGCCCGCTTGCCCCTTCCGTCATCGGTGTTCGCGCCCGCATCCGCGGGTGTGCACCCGTTGCTGGCCGCCGGTTTCGAGGGGGCGATGGCCGCTCGCGTCGAGACCGAACGGGCCGTCGTGGCCGACGGGGACGTGCGCGGCATCGTGGTACGGCCCGGGCTGGTCTACGGACGCGGCGGCAATTCCGACCTCAGGTCTTTGATCGACCGGGCACGAAAGGAAGGTCGCGCCGGTCACTGGGGAAGCGGCGGCACCACACAAAGCTACGTACACGTCGATGACCTAGCCGAATTATTCTGCCGGGCAGCGGAACTCGCGCCGCACGGGGCGATCCTGCACGGCGTCGCCGCAGACGTCACCCAGCGCGACTTGGCCCGAGCCATCAACCGGATGATTGGAACAGACGAGCGCACAGACAGCCTGTCGCTGTGGCAGATGCTTGGCATCGACCCCGACACAGTCGGGGACATCGGCGGCTCGTTCACCCCACCGGCCACCGCCGCGTCGGGTATCAGCCTGTCGCTGAACAAACGGCTGTCTTCGGAGAAGACACGCAAGCTCCTCGACTGGTCGCCCAAACGAACGGACATCGGCGATGACATCGCGTTCGGCTCGTACGCGAACTGATCGCCCGCTCACTTCAACTTCCAAGGGGCACATCGTGCACCTGCAATTGACCGAAAAGATAGTCGGGAACACAGCCAGGCCAGAGCTTCGAATACGTGGTCGGCAGACCCTTCACGCGCCCAACACACGACCGATGACGCCGCTGACCTGCAGGCTCGTCATCAAGGAAAGGACCTGACGGTGCTCGTCCTCGTCGGCTGGCTTTTCCACGACAGCCGTCTCGGTGATGTGTGGAATTGCAGCCATGCGTGCGCTGACGGGTTGATTAGCCAGCCAACCCGGTCAGGAGCGCGTCGACGAGCTGCGCGATGTCGTGTTCGTCGATGGGCTGGCGGGTCAGCAGTGCGCGGAAGTGCAGCGGTGCGATGACGAGTTCCAGGGCCGTGGCCGCGTCGAGGTCGGTTGGAACCTCGCCTCGGTCCTTGGCGCGTTCGATCATCGCGCTGGCGAGGTCGAGGCGCGACTTCCAGAACTGTGCGCGTCCGGCGGCGAGGGTGTCGTCGTCGCCGGCGATGGCCATTGCCCTGGCCAGTGTCCGTCCCAGCGGCGAGTCGAGGTAGGCCATGACCGCGGTCGCGAAGGCGACCAAGTCGGCTCGCAGACTCCCGGTGTTGGGGATGGGGAGCTTGGCCTCGCTGAAGTCCAGCAATGCGTCAAGCAGGAGGTGTTCCTTGGTGGGCCACCGCCGGTAGATCGACGTTTCGTGCACCTCGGCCCGGCGAGCGATCTCACTGATGCTGACTGCGTCGGCGCCCTGCTCGGCCACCGCGTGCAGCGTCGCCTTCAAGACCGCCTCGCGGACCCGGGCCGACCGGCCGCCGGTCCGGCGACGAACCGCTGTTTCGCGCACGCGTCTCATTCTAACGCAGCTTTCTTGCTTTAAAGCGCACGCCGATGTTACGGTCAATTAACGCAGCGCTCCTGCGTTAGTAGCGAGATGAAGGAGTTTGGAATGTCCTTTCAGTGGCCGGTCGACGCCGAGGACCTGTTCGGTGAGCGGTACCCCCAGATGGTCAATACCGGGCTACCCGCACCGGACGTGGACGCGGTGCGCGCCTCCATTACCGAGATGTGGCCGGATGCGCCCGGCGGCTGGGTGTATGAATGGTCAGCGCTGGCCGCCCGCTACGCCAGTGAAGGTTCGCATCAACTTGCCGCGCTGGCCTACGGGTGGGCGAAGTTCCCGACGCTGGCCGACGACTCCAAGCGCGGGGCCCTGCGCAGCCAGCTTGAGCAGTATCTGCTTGCCGCACCGGATTTCGGGGTGGACTTCCAGCGGCGCATACTTGACGTGCCGTATCGGGGTGCCAGCACCCCGGTCCCGGTCCATATCTTCGCTGCATCCGACCTGCCCGCAGACGCGCCGGTCCTGCTGGCCTCCGGTGGGGTGGACAGCTGGAAGATGGACGTGCACGGCATTCTCGTGCTGGCGGCGGCGACGGCCGGGGTCCGGGTAGTGGCATTCGACATCGCCGGCACCGGCGAATCGGCTGTGCCGATGACCCCCGATGGGGGCGCGGAGATCGTGCGCGGCCTGATCGCCCAAGCCCGGACGCTGGGCAACGGTCTCGTCAGCCACCTCGGGATCTCGATGGGCGGGCATTACTCGGCCCGTTCGGGTCTGGCCGGTGAAGTGGACGCCGCGATCGTCTTAGGAGGACCGGTCGAAGACGCGTTCGCCAAGGACGCCTCGATGGCCCAGTTCGGCATGGACGGCATCGTCGGCAACGCCCTGGGATTCGACCAGCGCCCCGGTGCCGAGGAACTGCGCGCGACGTTCGGCGCCTTTTCGCTGCGTCCGCTGCTCGATCAGGACATCAACGCCCCGATGCTCGTGCTCAACGGCGCCGACGACGTGCACGTTCCACAGCACGACACCGTGGTCTTCCAGGGCCGCCGCAATACCGAGGTCCACCTCATCCCCGACACCGGGCACTGCGCGACCTCCAAGCTGCCCGAAGCGATCGGCCTGATGTTCAGCTGGCTGCAGCGCACCCTGGAAACCATTGGGGCGAACGCGATCTCGTGACCGTCCCGACAATCTTGGATCTCGGCCGATCGTGTACGAGCATTAGGGCCGATCTAGGAGGCGACCAGTAAGACGAAGCACCCCCGGCTGCGAACCGGGGGTGCTTCTTTCAAGGCGTTTCTAGTGAGCGTGGCCGTGGTGATGACCGGCGTGCTCGGGCGCGTCCTCGGGCTTGTCCACGATCGCCGTCTCGGTGGTCAGCACCATCCGCGCCACTGACGCCGCGTTGAGCACCGCGGATCGAGTGACCTTCACGGGGTCGATGACGCCGTCGGCGACCAGGTCGCCATACGACAGCGTGTCCGCGTTCAGTCCATGGCCCATCGGCAGTTCGGTGACCTTGTTCACCACCACCGCACCGTCAAGGCCGGCGTTCACCGCGATCCAGTAGAGCGGAGAGCTCAGAGCGCCGGCGAACACGTCGACACCCAGCGCCACGTCGCCCGACAGCTTCGACCGCAGGTCGTCGAGCACGCCGTGTGCGTGCACCAGCGCCGAGCCGCCGCCCGCGACGATGCCCTCTTCGACCGCCGCCTTGGCCGCTGCGACCGCGTCCTCGACGCTCTCTTTGCGCTCCTTGAGCGCGGTCTCGGTCGCTGCGCCGACCTTGATCACCGCCACACCGCCGGACAGCTTGGCCAGACGCTCCTCCAGTTTCTCGCGATCCCAGTCGGAGTCGGTGGTCTCGATCTCGGCGCGCAGCTGACTGGCCCGGGCCGCGATGGCCTCGTCGGTGCCGCCGCCGTCGACGATCGTGGTGGTGTCCTTGGTGACCACGATGCGCCGGGCCGTGCCAAGCACCTCGAGGCCGACCTCACGCAGCAACAGGCCCACGTCAGGGTTGACCACCTGGGCGCCCGTCAGGACGGCGAGGTCCTCGAGGAAGGCCTTGCGCCGGTCACCGAAGAACGGCGCCTTGACCGCGACGGCTCTCAGCGTCTTGCGGATCGCGTTCACCACCAGCGTCGACAGCGCCTCGCCCTCGACGTCCTCGGCGATGATCAACAGCGGCTTGCCCGCCTGCGCCACCGTCTCCAGTAGCGGCAGGAAATCGGGCAGCGAGCTGATCTTCTCGCGGTGCAGAAGCACGTACGCGTCCTCGAATACAGCTTCCATCGTGTCGAAGTCGGTGATGAAGTACGCCGACAGGAATCCCTTGTCGAACTGCACACCGTCGGTGATCTCCAACTCGGTGTTCATCCCCGACGATTCCTCGACCGTGACGACGCCCTCATGACCGACCTTGGTCATCGCCTCGGCGACCATCTCCCCGATCTGCTCGTCACG
>Ga0153922_1000608_pt1 | contig 14191 bp, 10 predicted proteins | sample TSNJ006MetaG_FD_104723 | JGI IMG/M metagenome (GOLD analysis project Ga0153922, IMG submission 104723) | Attine ant fungus gardens microbial communities from New Jersey, USA - TSNJ006 MetaG | ecosystem: Host-associated > Fungi > Mycelium > Unclassified | place: USA: New Jersey, Brendon T. Byrne...
AGCCCCGGAACCCAAGGCAAAGCGGAAGGCAAAAGAGACCCCATGACGGACCCCATGACGGAATTGTGGGTGGAGCGCGCCGGCGTGCGCCGCTACACCGGTCGCAGCTCGCGCGGCGCCGAGGTGCTGGTCGGGTCGGAGGACGTCGCGGGTGTGTTCACCCCGGGGGAGCTGCTCAAGATCGCGTTGGCGGCGTGCAGCGGGATGGTGAGCGACCACCCGCTGGCCCGCCGGCTCGGCGACGATTACGCCGCGACGGTTCGGGTATCGGGAGCGGCGGACCGCGACAACGAGATCTACCCGCTCCTCGAGGAATCCCTCGAGGTGGACCTCTCAGGGCTTGATGAGCAGGAGGTGGCCCGGCTGCTGGTGGTCGTGAACAGGGCGGTCGACCAGGCCTGCACGGTCGGCCGGACGCTGAAATCCGGCACGACGGTCACCTTCGAGGTGGTCGATGAGCCGCCCGCGCGAAAAGACCCGTAAAAGACGCGCGAAGAGATAGGGGTTGAGCCGTTGGCCGACGTTCGGCTCACCGCGTGGGTGCACGGCTATGTCCAGGGCGTGGGTTTTCGGTGGTGGACGCGGTCAAGGGCGTTGGAACTCGGGCTGACGGGTTACGCCGCGAACCTGCCCGACGGCCGCGTGCAGGTGGTGGCGCAGGGCCCGCGCGAAAGGTGCCAGCGTCTGCTCGATTTGTTGCAGAGCGGCAACACACCGGGCGCCGTCGACACCGTTGTCGTGGACTGGTCTGAGGCCACAGCGCCCATTAACGGATTCTCGGCGCGCTAGTCTCACACGTCGTGCACCTCAAGAGTCTGACGCTGAAGGGTTTCAAGTCCTTCGCCTCGCCGACGACTCTGCGCTTCGAGCCGGGCATCACCTGCGTCGTCGGCCCTAACGGATCGGGCAAGAGCAACGTCGTCGACGCTCTGAGCTGGGTGATGGGCGAGCAGGGCGCCAAGACATTGCGCGGCGGCAAGATGGAGGACGTCATCTTCGCCGGAACGTCGTCTCGGGCACCACTGGGGCGCGCTGAGGTGACGGTCACGATCGATAACTCCGACAACGCTCTTCCGATCGAGTACTCCGAGGTGTCGATTACCCGGCGGATGTTTCGCGACGGCGCTAGCGAGTACGAAATCAACGGCAGCTCTTGCCGATTGATGGACGTTCAGGAACTGCTGAGTGATTCGGGCATCGGCCGTGAGATGCATGTCATCGTGGGTCAGGGCAAGCTGGCGGAGATCCTGGAGTCCCGGCCGGAGGACCGCCGGGCGTTCATCGAGGAAGCGGCCGGCGTGCTCAAGCACCGCAAGCGCAAGGAGAAGGCGGTCCGCAAGCTCGATGCGATGTCGGCCAACCTCGCGCGGCTGACCGATCTCACAACCGAGCTGCGGCGCCAACTCAAACCGCTCGGCCGGCAGGCAGAGGTCGCCCGCCGCGCGCAGACGATACAGGCCGACCTGCGCGACGCCCGGCTACGGCTGGCCGCTGACGATCTGGTCGCCCGTCAGCACGAATTCGCCGGGGTCGGCGATGCGGAAGCCGCCCTCCGCCGCGAACACGATGAGGCGTCCGCGCTGCTGGACGCCGCCGCGGCGGAGCTGTCCGGGCATGAACAAGCGATCGCGGGCCTGACAGAGCGGGCCGAACGCGCGCAGCAGACCTGGTTTCGGTTGTCGGCGCTGGCCGAACGGGTCAGCGCAACGGTGCGGATCGCGACCGAGCGGGCCCAGCACCTCGAGAGCGAACCCCCGTCGACCTCGGCCGTCGACCCCGACATGCTGGACGCCGAGGCCGACGAGGTCGCGGCCACCGAAACCAAGCTGGTCGAGGACCTGGACGAGGCCCGCGCGCGCCTGGAGACCGCACGTGCGGCCATGACGGCGGCCGAGCGCATCGCCGCCGAAGCCGAGCGCGCTCATTTGGCCGCGGTGCGGGCCGAGGCGGACCGGCGGGAGGGCCTTGCCCGGTTGGCGGGGCAGGTCGACACAATGCGCACGCGCGTCGAGTCCATCGACGAGGCCGTGGTCCGGCTCACCTGTGCGATCGACGAGGCCGCAGCCCGCGCACAACATGCGCAGGCGGAGTTCGAGACCGTGCAAACCCGCGTAGGTGAGCTCGACGAAGGCGAGGTCGGCCTCGATGAGCACCATGACCGTTCGGTGGCCGCGCTGCGACTGGCCGATGAACGCGTGACCGAACTGCAGGCGGCCGAGCGCGGTGCCGAACGCCAGGTGGCCTCTCTGCGTGCCCGTATTGAGGCGCTCGCCGTGGGACTCGATCGCAAAGACGGTGCTTCTTGGATCACCGAAAACCTCCGCAACGCTGGGCTTTTCGGGTCGCTGGCGAAACTCATCAAGGTTCGAGCCGGTTTCGAGGTGCCGGTGGCGACCGTTCTTGGTGCTGCGGCCGACGCGATCGCTGCCGAAGACGCCAGGGCGGCTCGCTCGGCGGTGGCCGCGCTCAAGGAGTCCGATGGCGGTCGCGCCGCGATCGTGCTGGGCGATTGGCCGGCGCCGGCCGACGCCCGTCCGGTCGCGTTGGCCGCCGACGCACAGTGGGCGGTCGACGTGGTCGAGGCACCCGATCGACTGCGCGGCGCGGTCGCCGCGATGTTGTCCGGGGTTGCGGTGGTACAGACCCTGGAGGCCGGGCTCGACCTGGTGACCGCTCATCCGCAGCTGCGGGCGGTCACCCGCGACGGCGATCTGGTGGGCGCGGGCTGGGTCAGCGGCGGGTCCGACCGGCGGCCCAGCACGCTGGAGATCAACTCCGAGATCGACAATGCCCGCGCCGAACTCCTTGCCGCCGAGACTCAGGCGGCTGAGCTCGCCGCCGCGCTGGCAGGCGCGCTGGCCGAGCAGAGCGCCCGCCAGGACGCCGCCGAACAGGCGCTGGCCGCGCTCAACGAGTCGGATGCCACCATCGCGTCCGCTTACGAGCACCTTGGCCGACTCGGTCAGGACGCGCGCACCGCCGAGGAGGAATGGCGGCGGTTGACCGAGCAGCGAGAGGAACTCGAGGCCACTCGCGCACGGACCGTCAGTGAGCTCACCGAGCTCGAGCAACGACTGTCCAACGCTGAACGGGCATCGGAGCCCGTCGCTGAAGACTCCGCTGAGCGCCAGGCGAGCGTGGCGGGCGCCGAGGCGGCGAGAGCCACCGAGATCGAGGCTCGGCTCGCGGTGCGCACCGCCGAGGAACGGGTGAATGCCGTTCGGGGACGGGCGGATTCACTGCGCCGGGCCGCCACCGCAGAACGAGAGGCTCGGGTGCGCGCCCTACGTGCGCGGGAGGCGCGGCGTCACGCTGCTGCTGTCGCCGCCGCGGTGGCCGATTCAGGTCAGCAGGTGGCGCTTCGGCTCGCCGAGGCGATCGCTGCCGCGTCGCGAACCCGCGACGCGCTCGCCGCCGAACGATCGCAACGGGCCACCGCGATGGCGGGGGTCCGCGCGACGGTGTCGCAGCTGACGGCCACGATCGGCACGCTGACCGAAGCGCTGCACCGCGACGAGGTGGTCAAGGCGCAGGCGGCCCTGCGGATCGAGCAGTTGGAGGAGCAGATCCTCGAGCAGTTCGGCATGGCCGCGGCTGACCTGCTGGCCGAATACGGGCCGAACGTCCCGCTGCCACCGTCCGATCTGGAGATGGCCGAGTACGAACAGGCGCGCGAGCGCGGCGAGCAGGTGAGCGCGCCCGCGCCGATGATGTTCGATCGTCACACCTACGAGCGTCGCGCAAAGAAGGCCGAACGCGAGCTTGCAGAGCTGGGCCGGGTCAATCCGTTGGCGCTCGAGGAGTTCGCCGCGCTGGAGGAGCGCTACAACTTTTTGTCCACCCAGCTCGAGGATGTCAAGGCGGCCCGTAGGGACCTGCTCGGCGTGGTCGCTGAAGTCGACGCGCGTATCGTATCGGTGTTCAGCGAGGCGTACACCGACGTAGAGCGCGAATTCAGGGCGGTGTTCGAAACGCTGTTCCCCGGGGGCGAAGGCCGGCTGCTGCTGACCGATCCGGACGACATGCTGACCACCGGCATCGAGGTCGAGGCGCGGCCGCCTGGAAAGAAGATCAAGAGGCTGTCGCTGCTGTCCGGTGGCGAGAAGGCACTTGCGGCAATCGCGATGCTGGTGGCGATCTTCCGCGCCCGGCCATCGCCGTTCTATGTCCTGGACGAGGTCGAGGCCGCACTTGACGACGTGAACCTTCGCCGGCTGCTCGATGTGTTCGACCAGCTGCGGGCACAGTCGCAGCTGGTCGTGATCACCCACCAGAAGCCGACGATGGAGGTGGCCGACGCGCTGTACGGCGTGACCATGCGCGATGACGGCATCACGGCGGTGATCTCTCAGCGCATGCGGGGCCAGGAACTCGTCTTCCCGGGCCAGTAGGCCCCGCCGACCATGTAGGCCCGCCGACCGTGTCTCGCCGACTGTGCAATCAGCGACGCGACACGCCGACGAACGCGTCGTCAGATTCACACTCGGCGCACCCCGACAGCGCGCAGCGCCGTCAGGTCACCGGCGCCGCAGCCGTGCAGACAGATCCGGAGCTCGTCGATGAAACGCTGCAGCCAGGAGCGCGCAGCCGAGGCTGATGCGATCGCGGGCGCGAGGAGGGGCCGGGCCACCGCCACGACGTCCGCGCCGAGCGCGATCGCCTTCGCCGCGTCCATCCCCGTGCGGATACCGCCCGAGGCCACCAGCGGAACGTCCGGCAGCGCCTGTCGCACCTCGATGATGGCCTGCGCTGTCGGCACCCCCCAGTCGGCCAGTTCGGGGTATCGCAACTCGCCGTAGCGCACGTACTGCTCGACCCGTGACCACGACGTGCCGCCGGCGCCGGCCACGTCGATTGCGGCGACGGGCAACTCGCCCTGCACTCGTAGCAGTTCGCTGACTGCCGCCGCGCCGATCCCATGGCCGACCTCTTTCAGCAGGATCGGATAACCGAGCGCTTCGGAGACATCGCCCAGCCGGGCGGCGGATCCGGAGAAGTCGGTGTCCCCGCCGCTCTGGATGGCCTCCTGCAGTGGATTGGTGTGCACAGCCAGCGCGTCGGCACCCACCTCCTCGAGCGCTTTGACCAGATAGGGCAGGGTTGACTTGGTCAGCTGTGCCAACCCGATGTTCCCGATCAGCAGCACGTCGGGCGCTACGTCGCGGACCGCGAAGGTGTCGGCCGCGCGGTCGCCCGATGCGCTGTCGAGCATGATCCGCTGCGACCCGAGCATCATGCCGATCCCGAGCTCCTGCGCCGCCGCGGCCAGGTTGCGGTTGATGGTGCCCGACAGTTCCGCCCCGCCCGTCATCGCGCCGACGAGAACGGGCGCCCGCAGCCGGCTCCCGAGGAAGTTCGTCGCCAGGTCGATCTCGCCGAGTTTGGTTTGGGTGAGGGCGTTGTAGGGCAGCCAGTAGCGCTCTAAACCAGTGGTCACCGCGCCGTGCTCGACATCCTCGGTCAGGCATACGTCGATGTGCCTGCGCTTGCGACCGGCCATTGAGCCGGGGCCGATCGTCATCGCGGGGCACCCTTGCGAGAATGGCCGGGTGGGAGAAGGTCTGTGGATCGCACTCGCTGTAATCGCCGTTCTGGTTGTCGCCGCCCTCGTCGTCGGCCTGGTGCTGTACCGGCGGCGACGTATCACTCTGTCACGCTCTGAGGCTGCCACACCGATCGACCGGTCCGGCGGCTACACCGCCTCGTCGGGCATCACCTTCACAGAATCCGCACGACCTGCAGCCATCGACACCAGCGGCCTTCCAGCCGTCGGTGACGACGCCACGATCCCCCGGGACTCCGTCAAACGACCAATTGCCGATGTCCACCTGCCCGAGCTCGAGGTCGAGGCGCCCGTCGAGGCGCCCGTCGAAGCGCCCGTCGAAGCGCCCGTCGAAGCGCCGACCCAAGCCCCCGCCGTCGAACAGATCGTTCCTCCGGATGGCCGCCTGGAGCGGCTGCGCAGCCGACTGTCGAAGTCCCAGAACGCCATTGGCCGCAGCGTGCTCGGTCTGCTGGGTGGCGGAGACCTGGATGAAGACTCGTGGCAGGAGGTCGAGGACACCCTGCTGATCGCCGATCTCGGGCCGACCGTCACCGATTCGGTGGTCTCGGCATTGCGATCGCGGCTGGCCGGCAGCACGGTCCGCACGGAGGCCGACGCCAGGTCGGTGCTGCGCGAAGTCCTGATCTCCGAACTGCAGCCGGGGCTGGACCGCTCGGTGAAGGCGCTGCCGCACGCCGGCAGCCCGTCGGTGCTGCTGGTGGTCGGTGTCAACGGCACTGGGAAGACCACCACGGTCGGCAAACTGGCACGCGTGCTGGTCGCCGACGGCCGGCGCGTCGTCCTCGGAGCCGCGGACACCTTCCGCGCCGCGGCGGCCGACCAGCTGCAGACCTGGGCGGCCCGGGTCGGCGCGCCCGTGATTCGCGGCGCCGAAGGCGCTGATCCGGCGTCGGTAGCCTTCGACGCCGTCGATGCGGGCATCAGGGACGGCGCCGATGTGGTCGTCATTGACACCGCGGGGCGGCTGCACACCAAGACCGGGTTGATGGACGAACTCGGCAAGGTCAAGCGCGTTGTCAGCCGGCGCGCCGCGGTGGATGAGGTACTGCTGGTGCTCGATGCGACGATCGGACAGAACGGTCTGGCGCAGGCCCGCGTTTTCGCCGACGTCGTCGACATCACCGGCGTGGTGTTGACAAAACTGGACGGCACCGCCAAGGGCGGCATCGTGTTTCGGGTGCAACAGGACCTTGGCGTGCCCGTCAAGCTCGTGGGGCTCGGTGAGGGTCCCGACGATCTCGCGCCGTTCGAGCCCGCGGCGTTCGTCGACGCGCTGCTCGGCTGACGCCGAGCGTCGACGCGCTGCTCGGCTGACGCCGAGCGTCGACGCGCTGCTCGGCTGACGCCGCGCTCCGCGTAACACCTCTGAAACGTTGTGGGTACATCCGTTCACACGAGCGAAACACCGCAGCGTCGTAGCCGAAACATCCACTCAGCATTGTCTTGGACCAGGGTCAACGGTCGAACTCCCGGCGGCCGTGACTTCGGCGAAGGAGGAAACCGCGGGTGCCCGATGTCCTGAAATTGATCTCCGGCCTCCGCGCGACACCCGACGAGGAGGAACGAGGCATTACAAGGCCGAACATGCGGAAACCGCTTACGATCTCGCTAGTGTCGGACCGGGCTCCGCACTCAGCATGGCCGACGCCCTCAAGGAGGCATAAGGAATGAAACTGATCACTGCGATCGTCAAGCCGTTCACCCTTGAAGACGTCAAGGCCGGCCTCGAACAAACCGGGATCCTTGGTATGACGGTCAGTGAGGTCCAGGGTTACGGCCGGCAGAAGGGCCACACGGAGGTCTACCGCGGCGCGGAATACTCTGTCGACTTCGTGCCGAAGGTGCGTGTGGAGGTCCTCGTCGATGACTCCGCGGTCGACAAGGTGGTGGACGTCATCGTCCAGGCCGCACGCACCGGCAAGATCGGTGACGGAAAGGTGTGGGTCAGCCCCGTCGAAGCAGTGGTGCGGGTGCGCACAGGCGAGCGGGGCGCCGACGCGCTGTGAGGGGATGACACGGCAGACACCCGATAGCGCTGCCGAGGCTGCCAGTGGGCAGGCTTCGGCGGCGGGATCGCTCCGTCCGGCAAAGGATTTGGTAGCCGCCACCGAGCAGCTGTTGGCCGGCGGGGCAAGCCACCTTGACTCGTCCGCCTTGCGTGACGCGCTGTTGGACCTGCACGAGTTCTGGCTGACGACCAAGGCCACCGAGATCGGGATCACCGACACGAGCGGGTTCGCGATCGTCGCTACCGGCGGTCTCGGACGTCGGGAACTGCTTCCGTTCTCCGATCTCGACCTGATGCTGCTGCACGACAACATGCCTGCGAACGTCGTACGGAGCACCGCAGACCAGCTGTGGTATCCCCTGTGGGACGCCAATATTCAGATCGACCACAGCGTTCGCACGGTGCCCCAGGCGCTTAAGGTGGCCGGCGAGGACATCTCAGCGGGGCTGGCGATGTTGGAGGTGCGTCACATCGCGGGCGACGCCGAATTGTCGGCGTCGCTGATCGGCGGGGCGCGCCGCCAGTGGCGCACCGGGATACGTTCGCGGTTTGACGAACTCGTCGAGCACGCCCACGCACGTTGGCAGCGCAGCGGGCAGATCGCCCACCGCGCCGAACCTGACCTCAAGTGTGGGCGCGGGGGCCTCCGTGACGTGCAACTGCTCAATGCGCTGGCGATCGCGCAGCTCGCCGACCATTATTCGAGCCGCAACCCCGACAGCCTCACCGGTTCACTGGCGAGCGCGCATTTGGCCTTGCTCGATGTTCGCACCGAACTTCACCGGATATCCGGGCGTGGCCGGGAGCTGTTGTTGGCCCAGTACGCCGACGAGATCGGCGCGGCGCTGCGCATAGGGGACCGATTCGACTTGGCCCGCATGCTCAGCGACGCCGCGCGCACGATCAGCTACTACGTCGACGCGGGGCTGCGAACCGCAGCAAACGCCTTGCCGCGCAAGGGATTCGCGGCTATACGACGACCCGTGCGCCGCCCGCTGGCTGAAGGAGTCGTCGAGTTCGGGGGCGAAGTCGTCCTGGCCAGGGACGCTCGTCCGGAGCGCGACCCCGGACTCATTCTGCGGGTCGCGGCGGCGTCGGCGACCACGGGGCTGCCGCTGTCGGCGTCCACGCTGCGCCGGCTCGCCGACTCGGCGCCGGAATTGCGCACCCCGTGGCCGCGCCAAGCGCTCAAAGACCTGCTGGTGCTGCTGTCTGCCGGGCCGGCGTCGGTGACGACCATCGAGGCGCTGGACCGAACCGGCCTGTGGGGTCGGCTCTTTCCGGAATGGGGTGCGGTGCGGGACCTTCCTCCGCGCGACATCGTCCACATCTGGACCGTGGACCGCCACCTCACCGAGACAGTCTTCAAGGCAAGCAAATTCACCACCCGGGTGGCTCGGCCGGATCTGCTGGTGCTGGGCGCTCTCTTGCACGACATCGGAAAGGGCCGCGGCGGTGACCACAGCGTGATCGGCGCAGAACTCGCTACGCAGATCGGCACCCGACTGGGCATGCACCCGTCCGATGTGGACACTCTGTCCGGCATTGTGCGCCACCACCTGTTGCTGCCGACCACCGCTACCCGCCGAGATCTGCAGGACCCCGACACGATCACGATGGTCGTCGACGCACTTGGTAACGACCCGGTGCTGCTCGAGTTGTTGCACGTGCTGGCCGAAGCGGACTCATTGGCCACCGGTCCAGGAGTGTGGGGCGATTGGAAGGCCATGCTGCTCGGCGATCTCGTTCGGCGGTGCCGGATGATCATGGCGGGCGAGGCGTTGCCGCAAGCGGATCCGGTTGACCCGCAATACCTTTTATTGGCCGAAGATGGCAACGTCCACGTTGAGCTCCTCCCCGGCGACGGCGCCCACATCTATCGCGTGACCATGGTCGCACCCGATCGGCGCGGCCTGCTGTCGAAGGCCGCAGGCGTGCTGGCGCTGAACTCGCTGCGCGTCCATTCCGCATCGGTCAACAGCCACGAGGGCTCGGCGATCAACACCTTTATCGTCTCCCCACATTTCGGGTCGCCGCCCGCCGCGGAACTGCTGCGGCAGCAGTTGATCCAGGCGTTGGACGACGATCTCGAGGTGATCAGCATTCTGGAGCAGCGCAACCGCGAGGCCACCCAGTACGGCTCCGGGCGGGTGGGGGAGGTGCTCGCCGCAGTGCCCGCGAACCACGTCCCGGCACCGCCGCGCATTCTGTGGCACGATGGCAGCGCCGCTGGCCAGTTGCTGGTGGAAATCCGGTCCACCGACAGCCTGGGCCTGCTGGCGGTGCTGACCCGGGTGTTCGAGAAGGCGAGCGTCGACATCGTCTGGGCGAAGGTCACCACCTTGGGTTCATCGGTGGACGACGTGTTCTGCGTGGTGGCGCCGTCGTCGGGTTCCGGCGACATCGACAGCCTCCGGGGCGCGCTGGAACACGACCTGTTGTCGGTGCTGCCCGCGCCGCCGGCCCGGCAGCCCGCCGAACACGCAAGCTGACACTTTCCGGTAGATCCGCGCGCCCGGCGGCCCACAATGGGCGATGATTGCGCGCATGGCGTATCCGCAGCCGCCGCCCGGCAATCAGTCGTGGAACCAGCCGCCGTCGTCGACGCCGGGGTTTTATCCCCCGATGTATCCGCCGCCCCGGCAGACCAGTGCGATGGCGATCGGCGCACTCGTGGGTGCCTTCTTTTTTCCGCCGTTGGGAATTGTGCTCGGGCATATCGCGCTGTCGCAGATCCGGCGCAACAACGAAGAAGGCCGGGGTCTCGCGATTGCCGGCCTTGTGATCGGCTACGTCTTCACCGCTCTGTACCTACTGGGGATTGTGATCTATGTGATCTTTGTGGCCTGGATGGTCTCCGAGGTCGACAAAGCGCCCCACACAACCACGTATGGCACCTATTCAATGCAATCCATGACGAGCACCGGGGCCAGCAGCCCTCCGGCCCACGTGTTGTCCCTGGTCAAGCAGTGACCGGCCGCAATTTCTAAGCCGCTAGGCTAGCCAACGTGTTCGAAAGCCTGTCAGACCGGTTGACCGGTGCCCTGCAGAACCTGCGCGGCAAGGGCCGGTTGTCCGACGCCGATATTGACGCCACTACACGCGAAATCCGCCTGGCGCTGCTCGAGGCCGACGTCTCTCTGCCGGTGGTCCGCGGGTTCGTCGCACGCATCAAGGAGCGGGCGAAGGGCGCCGAGGTCTCCGCCGCCCTCAACCCGGCCCAGCAGGTGGTCAAGATCGTCAACGAGGAGCTGATCGGGATCCTCGGTGGCCAGACCCGCAAGCTGGCCTTCGCCAAGACGCCTCCCACTGTCGTGATGCTGGCCGGCCTGCAGGGTTCGGGTAAGACGACTTTGGCCGGCAAGCTCGCGAAATGGCTTAAGGGGCAAGGTCATACCCCTCTGCTCGTGGCGGCGGACCTGCAGCGCCCCGGCGCGGTCAACCAGCTCAAGATCGTGGGTGATCGCGCGGGAGCCCAGGTCTTTGCTCCGCATCCGGGGACGTCGTCGGAAGGCTCAGCGCTGACCGGCCCGGGCGACCCTGTGGCGGTGGCGGCGTCGGGGTTGGCGGAGGCCAGGACCAAGCACTTCGACATCGTCATCATCGACACCGCCGGCCGGCTCGGTATTGATGAGGAGCTGATGGCCCAGGCCGCGGCGATCCGTGACGCGGTTGACCCCGACGAAGTGCTGTTCGTCCTCGACGCGATGGTCGGTCAGGACGCGGTCGCCACTGCGAATGCGTTCCGGGAGGGCGTCGGTTTCACGGGTGTGGTGCTCACGAAACTCGACGGCGACGCGCGTGGCGGCGCGGCGCTGTCGGTTCGGGAAGTCACCGGTGTGCCGATCTTGTTCGCGTCCGCCGGTGAGAAGCTCGAAGACTTCGACATGTTCCATCCCGATCGGATGGCCAGCCGGATCCTCGGCATGGGGGACGTGCTCACTCTGATCGAGCAGGCCGAGCAGGTCTTCGACGCCCAGCAGGCCGAGGCGACCGCCGCCAAGATCGGTTCCGGCGAGTTGACACTCGAAGACTTCCTCGAACAGATGCTCACGATCCGCAAAATGGGCCCGATCGGCAACTTGCTCGGCATGCTGCCCGGGGCGGGCCAGATGAAGGAAGCGCTCGCCGCGGTCGATGACAAGCAGTTGGACCGTGTGCAGGCGATCATCCGCGGGATGACCCCAGCCGAGCGGGCCGACCCGAAGATCATCAACGCGTCTCGCCGGTTGCGGATCGCCAACGGCTCGGGCGTGACGGTCTCGGAGGTCAACCAGCTCGTCGACCGGTTCTTCGAGGCTCGCAAGATGATGTCGCACATGGCCGGTCAGATGGGCATGCCATTCGCGCGTAAGAGTTCGCGGAAAGCCAAGGGCGGCAAGGGCAAAAAAGGAAAGAAGGGGGCGCGCGGTCCCACACCGCCGAAGGTGCGCGGTCCGCTGGGTGCCGGTATGTCGGCCGGTTTCCCGGATCTGTCCCAGATGCCGCCCGGCCTCGATGAGCTGCCGCCCGCGTTAGCCGACATCGATCTGTCGAAGCTGAACTTCCCGAAGAGCCCATGAGCGCTCGCGCGAAGACCAACCGGTACACATGAATGTTCGCGCGAACGGCAGACGGGCGCTGCACGTTCGCGGCCGCGGGTTGCCCGACGAGCGGCCCACCCAGTGGTGGATCGTCGACGGCACGCTCTCGGCCGAGCCGGTGTCCGGCGCCGACACGGTGTTCGACGGCGGCTGGATTCTGCCCGGTCTTGTCGATGCCCACTGCCACGTCGGCATCGGCGGCGACGGACCCGTCGGGCTGCCGGAGGCGATCGGTCAGGCCGAGAACGAGCGGGACGTCGGGGCGCTGCTGCTGCGTGACTGCGGATCGCCGATCGACACTCGCGCGCTCGACGAGTACGACGATCTACCGCGAATCATCCGGGCCGGCCGTCATCTGGCACGTCCCAAGAGGTACAGCCACGGGCTGGCCATCGACGTCGAGGACGAGGCACAGCTGCCGGAAGCCGTTTCGGTGCAGGCTCGTCGGGGCGACGGCTGGGTCAAGCTCGTTGGCGACTGGATCGACCGCGACATCGGTGACCTCGCCCCGCTGTGGTCTGAGGACGTGCTCAAGGCGGCGATCGACGCCGCCCACTTCCACGGTGCCCGGGTGACCGCCCACGTGTTCGGCGAAGACGCACTGCCGAGCCTGGTGCGGGCCGGCATCGACTGCATCGAGCACGGCACCGGGATCACCGACGATGTCATCGACCTGATGGTCGAGCGCGGCACCGCCCTGGTGCCCACGCTGATCAACCTCGACAACTTCCCGGGCATCGCCGACAGTGCGTCGAAATATCCCAAATACGCTGCGCACATGCGTGACCTGTATGCCACGGGCCAGCAACGGGTCGCCGCGGCGCGGGAGGCGGGAGTGCCGATCTACGCAGGCACTGACGCCGGCTCGATGGTGGCCCATGGCCGGATTGCCGACGAGGTCGACGCGCTCAATGGGGTGGGCATGACGGCAACGGATGCTCTCGGGGCGGCGTGCTGGCACGCGCGGCTGTGGCTGGGCCTGCCCGCGCTGGAGCACGGCGCGGCGGCCGACCTGATTTGCTTCTCCGATGATCCGCGCACCGGCGCGGCGGTGCTGAAACGGCCCGATGTGGTGATCCTGCGCGGCGCCGTTTTCTCCTGAGTCCGGTTCGCGGTTACAGGGCGCCTACGCTAGCCTGCGGGCTCTGGGCAAAACCCCAGTCCAGCAGCCCCACCGCCTGGTCCCAGTACGTCGGACCGCCTTGGATCACGACTCCGTACATCAGCGATATCACCAGGCGCCTGCCGTCCCGCTGCGCGGCGGCGACGTACGTCTTGTGAGCGGCGTCGGTGAAGCCGGTCTTGCCGCCGAGCGTTCCCGGGTAGCGCTGAAGTAGCTGATTCTCGTTGACGATCGGTGTGGGGCCGGTGTCGCCGGGGAACATCGCCGACGGCTGGGCGGTGACCTGGGCGAATACGGGGTTGGCCATCGCGGCGCGGAAGATGATCGCCAAGTCGCGCGGCGTAGTAAAGCCGGTGCCGCCCGGTCCGTCCAGCCCCGACGGTGTGGCCGCATGCGTGTCCGGCGCGCCCAGCGCGACGGCCTTGGCGTTCATTTTCGCAACGGCGGTGTCGAACCCGCCGAGCATGTCGGCCAGCGTGTTCGCGGCGTCGTTCCCCGACACCAGCAGGATGGCGTCAAGCAGTTGGCGCGTCGTGTAGCTGCGCCCGGGTTTGATGCCCACACAGTTGCACTCCACCTGCGTGTCGGCCGGGTTCGCCACCACCGTCGAATCAAGGTTGAGCTCGTCCAGTGCGGTCAGCGCAAGTAGCACCTTGATCGTGCTGGCCGGTGGATGGCGCACGTCGATATCGCGGCCGGCGAGCACCTGGCCGGTGTTCATGTCGGCGACGATCCAGGCGGGCGCGGGACCTGCGGGAATCACCGCGGTGCCTGGCGGCTGGATCTCCGAGTCGGCATGCGCGACTGGCACGTTGAAGAGGGCGACGAGCGCGACGAGGATCGGCCCGACGACCTTGCGTTGCGATGAGCGCTTGCGCGAAGAGCCAAAGATCATGGGCGGTGAGCCTAGC
>Ga0153922_1000609_pt1 | contig 14155 bp, 7 predicted proteins | sample TSNJ006MetaG_FD_104723 | JGI IMG/M metagenome (GOLD analysis project Ga0153922, IMG submission 104723) | Attine ant fungus gardens microbial communities from New Jersey, USA - TSNJ006 MetaG | ecosystem: Host-associated > Fungi > Mycelium > Unclassified | place: USA: New Jersey, Brendon T. Byrne...
ACACCTGTCACCATTCTTTGGTTTTCAGGCATAAAAAAAAGACCTACTTCCATGTCGTTCTATAAAAATAACACATGGAGGGTTAAAAGTCAATAGAAAATGAAAAATCTGAGGGGGAAAATGTTGCAATTGTTGCTGGTCACGGAGTGAGCAGTAACTACAATTCAGCTATATGAATTTCAAAAAGTTGGATTGAGATATTTCAATTTGTTGGCTGCCAGGACGCCGCTGTGTACGAGGACAGTTGTATTTTCTTATCTTCCTCATTTGTTAATAATCTGGATTATCTATTTTTGACACTTAATCATTTTTACTTTAGAACCACTGTAAACTTTTTTTCCATTTTTCCAAGCGGCCTTTTCGGAAAGTTTTATATTCGTAACTACATAACTGTTTCCCTTAGCTGTTAAATAAATACTATATGTAGCATCAATATCATTATTAGGCTTGGATTTGGTTCCGCGTTGCTTTTCATAGACACTGTATTTTACCTGGAATTTATTTGTTCCGGTTTTATATACCTTTCTTACCTTTCCATATATTGTGACATAGCCATGGTCTCCGCCACAGTACATAAGATTACCGGATATGTTTTTAAAGATATTTGGATAATCAAATGTCCACTGCGAGTTGTTACTGGTTTTGATTTTAAATTTAGCACTATTTCCAAAAATTTTTCTAATTTGCGGAGTAAATGCTTTTTTTGAAACGCTAATTGACTTATCGCAATATTTTTTCCAATTTTGTGAATTCAAATAAATCTTACTGTATAATATCATATTCGTTTTATAATAATCATCAAATTTTACCGCCTTATAATTATCCCCTGATCCAAGTGGTATCTCAAAAAACTTATCATATGGTTTTAGAAGTTTTGCCACACTACTCTTTTTCTGCTTGGTGACGTCTTTCTTTGTTGCTGCATAGGTTATCGTAGTACTGTTAAATAACATTGCAACAATAACCAGGAGAATTACTAATACCCTGGATTTAGATTTTGTTTTTACTATCATTACAGTTCCCCCCTCTTACTATTGTAAGGTTATTTCAACTTCTTTTTCATGTTGCCTTCATTAACCTCTACGAACTTAGTGGTTTTAAGCTTAGACGTTTTGAAGTACTTATTATAATAAGATGCATAGGTCTTTTCACTACAGCTTTTTCCATTCAATTCATATGTGATTTTCTGATTGAACATTGCATAAACTTGTATTGTTTCTACTAGTTTTCCTTTTTTGATTTTCAAAAATCCATCACCTGCTGCACCAGTCCCACCATAAAAGGCAATTAAACCTTTTTACGTAGGATTGTAAGCCGCTGAGTCACCACCGCCTTTTCTAACAGTGCCTGCATACTTCACTTTACCACCACTAATAAGAAAAACATGATACATGGTATCATATAATTCTTGCTCTACCAAAAGTTCTTTAACACCATTTTTATTAATATCCAAAGTGGGCTATGCCCACAACCCAAAGTTGAACGTTTTTTTCACATATCTTAAGCCCTTATTACAAGCAGGTTTGAGATGTATGTACTAAAAATAACTTGTTTTTTACTAATGTTAATAATCCCTAAGTTACTAACAGAATAACCGTTTCACTCTGTTGATACACTCTCGTATCAACTCCTACTTTACTTTTACGCTACTTTTAGTACTCCATGATCCATATTCCTTTCTACCGTCAATTGTCTTATATGATCGGACTCTCACATAATACTTTTTTCCACTTTCTAAACCAGTCAATGTTTTCTTAACTGTAGTATTCTTAGTGATTGATTTCGTTTTATTACCGCTCTTAAAGCTACTGCTGGTAGAGTATTGAATCTGATAACCAGTTGCCATACTGTCCTTTTTCAACGTTACAGTTGCTTTTTTCTTTGTACTGCTCTTTACGGACGAAAGGGTTGCTTTTTTCGGTATAACCTTAATAGTGATTTTTTTTGTTGTTTCCTTATAGTTTGTTGTTGCTACAGCAGTTATGGTAATTGTTGCTTTACCAGTTCCTTTTACGGTAATCTTTCCATCTGATGAAACAGCAACTACTTTCGTATTTGATGATTTATATGTCAGTTTTCCGTTTCCAGCCGTTCTCTTTGCCCCCAACGAAAAAGCTTTTGTACCATATGTTTTAGTATATGATTTTGCCGATATGCTCTGAGCGGTCTTTCCCACTTTAATTGTTACGGTCTTGATTGCCGATTCAAAGTTCTTCGTACTTGCGGCTTTCACAGAAACCGTAGCTGTTCCTGCACCTTTTATTGTTGCCTTACCTGCGCTATCTACCATTACTACCTTTTCATTTGATGAAGTATAGCTAAGCTTACCATCCCCAGCAGAAACCTTTGCATCCAGTTTGAAAGTTGCGTTTCCATATGTTTTTGAGTAGGTCGAAGTACCTGATATTGTCTGCGGACTTTTTACTACTGAAAACAATTTCGTATTTGAACCTGTATATTTCCCACACCCCCGTAAGGTAATTCTATATGTACCTACTTCTGTAACACTGGTACTGCCTCCCAAAACATAATCTTTAAATACTACAAGTTCTTTTTCTCCCAACCGTACGATTATATTAACATCTTGTTCTTTACCTGTGTAAGTTAGGTCTGTAATACTAATATCAGCATCTGTAACATCCTGAAGAGTTCCACCATACAGAAGTGGTACTGCATCTCCATCCTCTTCCCGAAGCAAATATTCAAAACTTATCTTTCCGTTTTCATCAGATTCTTTCTGGTCAACATACAAAATATTACCCGCACTTATAAGTTCTTCTGTCTCATCTGACTTTACCCATAGTAAAATGTATGGTTGATTCGGGTCTAAATTTTTATATGATGTTGTTTTTCCACCTGTTGCCTGACTCTCAGATACCTCTATCTCCACTTCCTGTGCTTTATAGCTTTTTCCGCTTGATTGATAGGCCATCTGCTCCAGTACATATTCACCTTTTTCTAACTCACTGTTTTTTAATTCTTCATCCGGTAATTTTAGTGTCTCTTCCACCTCATTATTTTCTAATTCTTCATCCGGCGATAGCTTAATCTCTTCTTCTGGTTCAAATATTTCACCCTTTTCTAATGCAGAATCTTCTCTCACTGTGAAACCCGAAGCATCTAACTCACTCCAAGTTAACCACTCATTACCATAATCTTGCATCACTTCCTCTGTCCAGCCTTGTGTGTTTTTATAAAAATACGCTACAAGGGATGCGCTTGTTCCATAAAAGGCATCTGCTCCAATAGTTGGCGCATTACCTTCAAAAATTATATTTTTTAATTTAAGGTTATAATTAAATGCTTTTACTCCTATACTTTCTACCTTATATGGTATTGTAATAGATGTAATGACACACCATTCAAAAGCATTATCGCCAATATGTGTTAAGTTTTCTGATAGATAAACCTCTTGCAGGTTGGTACAGTGCACAAAAGCACGGTTTCCTATAGTCGTTACCTTACTTGGCAGGTTAACTGTTGTAAGGCTCGTGCAGTCACTAAATGCTGCATATTCAATGACCTCCAAATCTGCTGATAGCACTATGCTTTCCAATCTCTTACAACGAAGAAAAGCACACTCACCAATTTTTGTAATTCCTTCTGGTAAATATATTTCTCTCAAGTTTACACAATCCGCAAACGTCCCCTTTTCTAAATTAGTTATTCTCTCAGGAAGCCTCACTGTTTCTAAGCTATCACATTGATAAAATGCAGACATTCCTACCTCAGTCACACTATCTGGTATATTAATAGCTCCTAATTGACGACAATCAGAAAATGCTCTCTCTTCTATTGATTCTAGACCTTCTGGCAATTCAATACTACTCAGTTTTTTGCAGTCCCAAAATGCCCAACTTCCAACTATCTTTAAAGCTGCTGGTAACTCAATACTTTCTAATTCGTCGCAGTCCTGAAATGCACACAAGCCTATCTTTTCTACACTCTGCGGTAATTCTATATTTTTTAAGTTTGTACAACCTGAAAACATTCTTTCGCCAATTTCCTTAACCTCCCCTTTTATTTCAACATCAGTTAAGTCTGTACAACCGCCAAACGCTTGCTCCCCTATTTTCTTTACACTATTGGGAATTGTGATATTTTTCAAACTTGTACATCTATAAAATGTTCCACTCTCTATCTCCTGCACACTATTGGGGATTTTAATATATTCAAGATTTTCCATTCTATTAATTAAACTGTTCTTAATACTTGTAATTCCATTCTTAATGATGATTTTTTTAATATCATCTTTGTAATTGCTCCATTCGCTATATCCATTTTTATTACCATAACTATTCATTTCACCAGTTCCAATAATAGTTAATATCCCATCTCCTGTCAATTCCCATGTTATATCATCGTTAAGCTTACCTTCTGCTATCGCTCCCGGAGTCCAAGTAATCTGAAATGAAGTTGATTCATCATGAACTCTTTCCTTCACTGTTCGCGTATAGCCATTCACTGTAGCACCAAATATATACTGACCATTTCGTAAATAAAAACTACATTTTCCGTCTTCATCCGTCGAATAATTTTCATCCTTACCTTCTATACTGACCGTCGCTTTTGCCAGTGGTTGATTGTTTACATCCACTACGAAGATTTCTATTTTATTGCTAACCCGTGGGCAAGTTGACCATCCAAATTCGTCATAATCAACTGAATAATAGAAATCAGAAATCTTTGCTTTTCCATTTATGATGTCTGCACTTAATGTCGTACTATTAGCAAATGCCACTGATGCCGAAACTTTCAATACCCTTGACAATTCACCGTCCAAACAAACTAAACACGCATGTAACTGTGACTTTTCCTGTTCCAATACCCCACTACATAGTTTTCCATCTAATTGCACGCCATACTCTGCATCAATAGAGACTTTTGCAACCTTCTCATGTAAAATGGCCACATGCGGCTCTAAAGACACGCCTAAAAAGATACTTCCTTCAACCTTAAATTCATTGGATACTTTAGGAGCAGAAGACTTATTTATAAATCCATTTTTACTATCATATGCCATACCAACCACCCCTTTATAATCTAAATCAAGAGCGATTTTCGCATCTGCCTTCAAAACAATTGCGGGGGTAAACCCTACATATACACCAGGAACCGGTGATATTCCACAGGACCCTAATTCTAATAATGAACTTTTTACTTCTCCGCCAACCGATCCTGAAAGTTGAAGACTCATATCCAACTTAGCTTCTATGTATTGATAGTCCCAATATAGATATGCTTTAATACTGACTTTCACCGAAAACTTTAATTTCCCTTGAATTTTTACTGCTGTTCCCTGATTATCTGAAACTTTATAGTCTAAGTTATATGCAAAAGACTTTGATGTACTCCCTTCTACTGATGCCCGCGTACGCGCCGCTATTTCACTTCCCTCAAAAGTTATCCCTTCTTCCAAATCACTGTTATCTATCTCAGTTTCTGATAATGATTCTTCCCCCTCTATCTTCACATGGGAAAATACATCTTTCATTGATGTGTCTGCTCCTGTTATAGTAACAGTTGCCCTATTAGTATCTATTGCTGCCACTTCTACAACTAAAATATCCGTTTCATTATATTGATAAGAAAAAATATCACCCACCTGCAAAGACGTAATATTTTCATCGACCTGACCGAATACATATCTGTCATTCTCATAATCTGCACTTTCAATAACGTTTATACCTTCTTGTGGCTCAATAATTTTTACATCCTCTTTAAGTACCACAAAATTTGTCGCATTATCATTGTCCAAATTAATTGTACGATTTTCATCAAAATCATCAATGGTTAAAGCCAAAAACTCTTGGAACTCTTGTGTGTAATTTTTATTTACATAAGTATCACATAAAGGATAATTTTCTTTTTCTTCCACCAAATATGCTTTCACCACAAAATATTTCGGTATTGTTCCTTCATTGACTTCAACCGTGGTTTGCTGTTCACTGGCTTTTATTGATTCAGTTCCAACAGCCAGCATTTGTACCTCATCTTCTGAATATACTGCAACAATCAAATTACAATCCACTTCTGCTACATAATTAACTGTTGCAAGATTTCCCTCTATCAAAATGTTACTTATATAATAAGCTTGATTTTTAGCATTTTCTTCTTCATCTAAAGCGTTAACTAATATTTCGCCTATAGAGTCGCTACTTTGATACTCTATGCTTTCCTTAATATCGTCTCCACTTAATGGTTGTTCGGTAGCTACCACATCCAATGGCCTTACTCCTAATATTAATAAATAAGCTAATAATATCGATAGTATTCTCTTTCCCATCTTCATCTATCCCGTCCCCCTAAACGTTATCATTATAATCTGTTTTCAATTGCTTTCAAATTTAATCTCTTAAAAAATTTATTAAACTCTGTTGCCGTTTGCATTTTCTTCATTCCCAGTTTGCAGACTGGGCAGGCATTTTTTTCACATTAACAAGACACACCAGATTTTATACCCGATATGCCTATATTCTTAAAGCATCTTATTTTGCAACTTCAACAGTTTTTACAGCACTCCATGAGCCATAAATTTCGACTCCTTTTGAATCGAGTTTGTAACCACGCACTCTTACATAGTAAGTCTTTCCTTTACTCAACGATTTCAATGTGACAGAGGTGCTAGTAGAGGTCGTTTTCTTGGAACTTTTAAAATCCTTGTTTATTGCGTATTCAATCTGATATCCTTTTACACTACTGATTTTTTTTATTGTAACCTTGGCTTGTTTGCTGCTTGAATTTGTAACAGTGGATACTTTTCCTTTGCTGACACTTACTTTGCTCCACTGAGCATACAAGGTCTGATTCTTGGTCAAGGAAACCTTAGCGTCCTTGGTGATTTTCGTACCACCACTCTTCTTCGTATACCAGCCTTTAAATGCATACTTGCTTCTGGTCGGAGATGGCAACGTTCCATAAGTATAGCCTTTAGCTACTGTTTTACTTTTTGTCTTTACACTGCCGCCGTTGGCATTAAACGTTACCTTGTATTGCTTCGCCCACTGAGCATACAATGTATGATCCTTTGAAGTATTTACTTTTGTAGCAGAAGATATTTTGCTGCCACCGCTTTTTGCTGTGTACCATTCTTTGAATTTATAGCCACTTCTGGTTGGGGTCGGCAGCGTTCCATAAGTTGAGCCTTTGGTTACGGTTTTCTTTTGTGTGCTAACATCTCCACCATTTGTGTTTAAGGTAACAGTAATCGTTTTTGTGTCAACAACATTTATTGGGATAGCAGGAAAATATCTTGGTGCGGTAGACCCTGTTACAGACATATCATTTGAATAAACAGTCAAAAAAGCCTTTCCTTCTTTAACTCCGATAATATCACCCCTACTATCAATTGAAGCAATACTGGAATCGCTTGAGTAAAATTTAATAGAGTAAGCATTTGAAAAATCAGGTATCTCCTTGACTAAATCTCTAATATTTACCTTGCCTCCAATTTCTATTGACTGTTCTGTCCAGTAATTTTTTATTTCAAATTTCTCCGTTTTTTTTACTTTACCAAAAGGTTCCAATATTTGATCTAATGCTGTGACCTCAATCTCATACCAACCACCCGGTTGGTTTACCCATGGTTTCTCACTTACACTTGAACCATAAAAAAGACTCATAGAATGTTTTTCATTTGCACAATTGGAATTAGGACCACAGCGTCCTACACACGTTATATTTTCGCTAAACGTTAGAGATTTCATTTGGAATCGCACGTGCCTTACTCCTGCTTGTGCATCAACGTCGGCTATTACATAAACGTAATTTTTATCAATACTCTCGACATATGCTTTTTCAATAATCGTTTCCGCCCCTACAGTCACTTGAGGAGCATGATATTCAGCAAGATTTCCATGTTTATCAAATGGATAAATATGGGTGATATATATTCCCCGTTCACTGTTATGATTACTAATATTCACTCGGAAACTGACCTGATTGCCTGTGACTGTCCCTTGAACAATCGAATTGGTCTGCCAATTAGGAGCTAAATCATCCTGACCATTTTTAAGTGTCCAAGTCGGAAACATAACCCGGTCAACAGCACTATAATTATCGGTCACCGTGCATGTAACTGTATATCCTGTTTTATCTAAATCTGAAATATTTACATTGGATATCACCGGTGGCGTTCTATCTATGAATGTGGTCGAAATTGCTGCCCAAGCTACATTTCCTGCTGCATCATATGCATAGATATGAGTCATATAATTTCCTTGTAGAGTTCCTGACTTTAAGGATGAAATATTTACTCTTACGGAAGCCGTATTTCCACTAATCGTTCCCGTTAACCAGTTCGCATCTTCACCGCGATGAATATCTGTATTCCATGACGGAAACCTGACGCTCGTAACTCCTACATTATCTGTCACGTTGCAAGTAACAGTATATCCATCTTTGTCAACACCTGTTACTTGAATATTTGAAATTGTTGGTGGTGTGGTATCCGTAATGACATTTATATTATTACCCACTCCGCTGCCTTTTACATATATATACCCAAGAAACCTCTGAATCGATCCATCCTTAGTTGTGTTATTCATATTATTGTTATCTTTCCAACGTATATTATAGTGACCTTCGTACCCTCCCTCGCTAATTTGCACATTATTACCATTTACTTGCTCTACAATACCTACATGTCCAAATGCCCCACTAGAATCATCCCATACCGCCAATGCACCTCCTAATGGTGCATTTGAAACAGTATCACCAAAACTAACCGCATTATAATAATATCCTCTTGCATTTCCATTTGGCCAATGAAGGTCAAAGCCAAAAATTTCTCTAAATCTAGCTCTTGCAAATGCCACACAGTCATAGCCCGACTCAGTCGCAGCAGATGTTACAGTTGCAACTTCTTCTTCCGCAGTCTCACAAATATCATTCTCTGCATCGTCATTTGTAATTGTATCCGACCCATCATTTTCTGATGCTTTGTCAACATCATTAATCACATCAGAATCAGATTCCGATCCATCCTCACTATTCAACTCATTCCCGGATATTTTGCCTTCTGCCTTGAAATCAGAGCTATCGTCAGTAATCCCCCCATACACCTGACCTGGCAAACCCAAACACAGTACCAACAGCAACGATACAACAACCTTTCCGAATCTTTTGATTGATCTCTTTTTACTCATGACAGTATCCCCCTCTTAATTAATTCATGCATATAAATAAATTCTAAATTTAATTTTATATCCTCTCCCCAATAATGTCAATATAATTCAGAAATATATCCAAATACTTTTGAACTTTTTATTCATACTTTTTTCACATTTTCTTCATTGACACCAAAAATAAATCAGATATAATAAACCTATCGATAAACAGGAGAAAATACAATGACAAAAGATCTATACAAATTTTTAACTTCAAAATGTAAAGAGCGGGGAATCAAGATCGAGGAGCTCCCCAGACGGTTTCATAACTAATACAGCCGTTCTACCATTTACCGCTATATGAAAGGTATCATCTGTATGACGCCGGAGGTTCAGGAACTTTTTACAAAGCTTCTAAACCTCAACCATATGGAACAGGCTCAGTTAACCAAACTCATCAGTTTGTCTGCATACGACGAATCCATGGTAGCGGCACGAAAGGAACTGGATCAGTTTCTGCTTCCGGAAAAAGAGGAGCGTACTCCCCTTCCGGACATAGAGTTTATTTTCTATAACAAGGATAAATATATTCGGACGGTTGACGAAATCATCTGTATGCTTCAGGCGTTGACCTGTCAGGATTCTTTTTCCTGCGATATCAAGATCATTGGCTGTATACAGAGCAATATAATCGAATATTTTTTGGATTTCATGAAGTCTGTCTTTTCTGTCTCCGCACAATCAACAGCGGAGCATTTAGTTGTTTTTTCAGAAAAGGATTACCTTCAAAATATCATGCTGCTGATAAACACATTCCCGCTGCTTACAAATGAACAATATAAGGTGCTCTATTATAAATCCGCCTCTTCCGGCAGCGTCAAAACATTATTTGATGATACCTTACTTCTTTCCTGCAGGTATAACAAAAATAATGTTTGGGTGGAAAAGTATTATATCCTCTCATTTTTGGAACATGGTATGCCGGAGTGTATCGTCTTTGATGATCCATACATGTACAGCTTCTTTATCAAGAATTATATGAACTATAAGCAAAACTTTAAAAATGCATTGACACAATCAAAGAATATCTCCTTGATAGACAGTGAGCTCCTTCGTTTGGAAGAGACGCACGACGTATACATGATCAAGCAGAATAATTGCTACAACAAGATTCCTGCAAGCGTCTACCGCAGTATGCTAAACCGTCTGACTCCCGATGAAAAGATGGCGCTTGCTTCATTTGTATCGCAGGAACCTGTCCGGGATGAGTCTCTGGCTCATGATTGTATAGAAAATATATTTGAAATTTTAGATCTGCGTGTGAATTGTTCTATTAAGAATAAACAGATTGATGTGTACAGTAAAGCAGGTCTGACCGCACTTGCGAAGACCGGAAGAATCTCTGACCACATGGATGCGCTCCCCTCTTTTTCAAAGGAAGAAACAAAAGCGATCCTCACATATATCTGCGACCGCAACAGTGATCCAAAGGACAATTACACCCTGTTTTTAGTCGACGAATTGAAAATCCCCGGTAGTATCACCGTCATCAAGGACTATGGTGTTATTATCGAATATGATCATCCAAGTATTCTTCAGGGCATCTTCAAAAACCTGACAATATGCAACCAAAATCTAATTAATATATTCACTGACTATGTCGAAAACCATATACCAATCAATCACGCATTGTCCAAGGAAGAAACAACCGTATTTATCAGTGAGGTAATTGAGGAATATTTATAATACCAGGTATATAGTTTCTATACAATCTTGTTAACTGTTACCGATAAAAACGGCTTTTCCCCCTGGAAAGACTTCACAACGGTCAACCATATCATAAAAAGCGCGGAATTCATCCTTGTCGTGGATCATCTAGATCATAGCATTGGTATAGATCTGTTTTTCAAGATTATAGAAAGCATTCAGGTGCATGCTGTAAAATCCTTTTGCCGAATGCCCTTCCGGGACATAATAGTCAGAGATGGCAAAGGATGGTCTGCTGAAAAAAGTAAAAGCGGAGCCGTCAGCGGCAATAAAATTGTAACTTGAAGTTTTTTGATAAGAGGTGACAATGGAATCAAACTGTTCGAAAACGGCTTCCAACGCTTCGGGAGCCTCGTTACATATTACACAGCAAAGGGATGCCAACAGTATCCCTTTATGATTCGATAACCACTGCTGCTTCAGCTTCGCAAATATTTATTGCGAAACTTTCCATGAGCCATAAATTTCGACTCCTTTTGAATCAAGTTTGTAACCTCGCACTCTTACATAGTAAGTCTTTCCTTTACTCAACGATTTCAATGTGACAGTGGTGTCAGTAGAAGTCGTTTTCTTGGAACTTTTAAAATCTTTGTTTGTTGCGTATTCAATCTGATATCCTTTTACACTACTGATTTTTTTAATCGTAACCTTGGCTTGCTTGCTGCTTGGGTTTGTAACCGTGGATACTTTTCCTTTGCTGACACTTACTTTGCTCTACTGAGCATACAATGTATGATCCCCGTACATGAAAAGCAGGTCGTTTTTTACAGTGAAAAGTATGCAAAGAGGGCCAGAGCTAAAAGGGAAGCTGCACTGGAAAAGGCAAGGGTACTGGCTGTAGCCAACCCCGGAAATTATACCAATGCTACTTCTTATGGTGCCGCCAAATATATAAAGAAGATCGAATTCGACGAGGATACCAGTGAGATCAGGGAAGCATCTTCCATCCTTGAAATCGATATAGAAAAAGTAAAGGAAGAGGAAGCCCTGGACGGATACTACCTCATCGTCAGCAGCGAAATGAAGGAAAGCAATGACCGGATTATTGATATGTATCGGGGATTATGGCGCATTGAGGAATCCTTTAAAGTAACCAAAAGCGAGCTGGAAGCCCGCCCGGTATTTGTATCCACCCGGGAACATATCGAAGCACATTTCCTGACCTGCTTTATTGCACTGATGCTCTCACGCATCTTGGAAATAAAAACGGAACACCGGTACAGCATCAGAAGACTCCTGGATGCCATGGTACAATCAAACTGTACTTATTTAAAAGAAAACCTTTACCTTTTCAGCTATCATGATGAAGTATTGGAGTTAATCGGGGAAAAAACCGGAATTGAATTTAACCATAGGATATTCTCCCTGAAAGAAATAAAAAAAATTTTAGGAGACACCAAAAAATAAGCTGTTACACAATAACTTTGTGTAAATCAAAACGTCCTCTAAAGCCCGTAGATACTGGCTTAGAGGGTGTTTTTGAACATATGTTCTGTAAACCTTAGGATATAACCCAAAAGCAAATGTCAGAATTTCTTGAAATTCGAGAACAGGCATATCAAAAGTATGAATATGACACTCGTGAACCAAACCATGAAACAACAATCAAACTTGCTGACTACTTCAACGTATCCGTTGATTACCTATTAGGGCGAACAGATAGTCCGACCAAACATTGAGATATGTACCGCTCATTTTCATATATTATACTTTACGGTCTGTGTTATAGTTAGCCCCTCTTTCGCTTCGCTCTCTCAATTCGGGGCATTTTTTACGCTTCTGGTTTTCCTCTACGATTGCCGGAGGGAAGTAGTCAATGAAGCATTTATTTGGATATTTCCACATTTTTCCTGTTCCGTTAATGGCATCTCCTGCGTATTATTTCTTTTTATTATTATCTTTTATAGGATATATTTTAGAACGGATTCCAGTCAAATGAAAATGAGCAAACATAATATTTATCTTGATTCATATTTCGTTTCTACTTACAATTTTAGCGCACAAAAAAATAGCCCTCTAAGCCGCATTTTTACTGTGTTTTTACTATTTTTTTTGTATTCATAGGGCGGTGTTACTTGTCCGCCCTAAAAGAGATTTTCGCTCCGCTCAAATCTCCTGCCACAACATCGCTGCCGCTTGCCTGCCCTGACGGGCAGCATGTTGTGGCAGTAAATTGATTGAAACCACGGCGCAATCTTGCCTGCATCTACATCTAACTCTTGCCATTCTAATACGGTTTTATCAATAACCTCACATCTTTTTTGTAACAATAATTCCCTCCGGCAACGACCATTTAAGGGCATTGCAAAATATCTTAACCCATCATAAATCCTTACAGAGAATCAATATACAGATCCTCATTCAGTACATCTGCTTTTGCCAAAGCATTTCCCAAAACCGATACTAAGTCTTCTCCATCACTCGTAACAAAGTATGTTGATAAATTTTTGATTTCAGCACTTATATTGTCGCCCCATGGCGGCTTTGCATCTAAATCATTGATATCCCAAATGACTTCCACTGGAAGAAACTCCTTTAACCTTTCCTTAATATCTTTTAATTCAGCAATTGCTTTTCCTAGATTATTTTTTTCCAATCTACCTTGATATAATTCATTCATCAGATGCGGATATTTACTTCCCCACTGTTTTCCCTCCAAATGATAACAAATTGTTGAAAAAAATGCATGCATAAAATCTCCATTTCCTACTTGATACCAATAGTATTTAACCTTAAATCCAACAGCCATATCGTCCTCCTAATTCATCTAAAACCGTATATCAATACCACTACTTGTTTTTTTCATGATATTATTATACAAATTATCTAATACCGCATCCGAAACATTTTGTCCTCTTATATCAATTATTACTGACTGCTTTGTACCCGCAGGTAGATTCTCTAATCTTTGTTGATACTGTCTTGTGATATTTCTTGTCAGATTGCTCCGGCCACTAGATGTCGTGACATCATAATTTTTTATGTCTACACTATGACCAGATTTATAATAATCTGGTCTTACACTGCCTTTAGTACCATATGGGACTTCTTGAACCGTACCATCAGGCATCTTTTTTAAGGATTTCTGTGCACTATAATCCGGAAAATCGTTTGCTGCATCTAGTTCTGATTGTCGCCAAGATGGTCTCTCAATACTCTTAGCTCCACCAGCCCCCTTAACTTTTGTGTCTTTTATCTTCGGTGATTTTTTTGCCAACTTTATACCGTTGACTGCAAAGTAGTTTGAAGTCATGATCGTCAACTGTGCCAGACCTCTGACC
>Ga0153922_1000610_pt1 | contig 14131 bp, 17 predicted proteins | sample TSNJ006MetaG_FD_104723 | JGI IMG/M metagenome (GOLD analysis project Ga0153922, IMG submission 104723) | Attine ant fungus gardens microbial communities from New Jersey, USA - TSNJ006 MetaG | ecosystem: Host-associated > Fungi > Mycelium > Unclassified | place: USA: New Jersey, Brendon T. Byrne...
CTCTCCTCTGGATCGCTCAGGATACTAGCAATGAGTATAACCTTGCACTGTAATATCCTTACCCTGAACCACTGTGTACTCCATAAACGTACGCTTCTGTTCTGCTGTCAGTTAGCTTCCCGGTGATCGGAAATTAGATGGCTTCTAGATAGTTGGCGTTAAGATAGTCCCCTAACGACCTTTTTCGATTTCTCTCCGTTCACATAGCAGGGATGTATGATCATTTTTTAATGACGGCCTTGATAATCGGTATTCAGAATGCCGTCGGGAATGTGTGGTTGTGTAGGTCAAATGATTTCCTTTCATAGTCCAATTAGGGACAGACCCTCTATCTCCCGTTTCCATGATCATTGCTTCTCAGTGGTTTTACCCCTTTCCAGAATGCTGTCAAGTGTTCTTGTCTTTGTGAATGAGTTGATATTGAGCTCAATCTTGTGCCAGGTTACCCGTCAACCCCTTGGCAATGGCACCTTTGCTAATGTCAAGATGATAGGCATACTAGTAGTAGCGTCTTGTCTTCTCACTCCAAAGAGCCCTGTGAAAGTGTACACCCAATAATATGATTCAGACGTACCTTTAGATAGCCTGTCCAGGATTCGACCCAAATTGAGAGGTCCCCCGTATTGTAAACAAGAATTGGACAAGCGATGACCAAGTGCATACGTCTGGCATCTATCAAAAGCCCTTGTTTGACCCGGAACAAGTATACATGTTATTGCTCTGATGGCAGAGAGCTCAGCTCAAACATTCCCAGAATCCATCAGTACTCATGTCAATATTCCCTTTGGCAGTGATGCATCCCAGGAAATAGCATTTCCGATGATATCCGGGTATCCCTCAAGTCACGTCTCAATGCGACGGGTAAGGAAGATGCATGGATTAATGAGGCTCATACCGCTGGTATGTTTATCTGGGCAACAACTATCGTCGACTTTCTGCAGAAAAATCCTAAATAATGCTTTCATATTAACAAGGGAACAAGAGAGCGGCGTAGGTAGACTCGTGGCATTGCATATTTATCCCGTGATTTCGGCTTGGTGGATCAGTAGGAACCGAAATTTTGTACTGATCTACGATTTGGCTTACTCACTGCATCCCTCCAAGCACTGTAGAGTTGCGACGTGAAAAAGGCACGAATGTTATCAGAAGCCTTATCTTATTATCTTTTGATGTCACTGTCAGGTGAAAACATGGATACTGATGGATCCTGGGAAGATGTGAGTGATACGGTCCGCTGATAACGCTAAACTTGAACTTCTTCGACCAGAGCCCAACGCTTCAGTGTAGCAAGAGACCCTCGTAGTCATCCAACCCAGGCAAATCGCGCATGAGGCCGCCATACTCGTCCAATACATCTACGACGATCACAAGAAGTTGCTTATATGATCATCAGCGTGAGTAATGGCGTCCCAACTAACAACTCGAAAAACTGATCAACATCGGATGAGCTTAGCTTTCCATTGCCTTCGACTATGACTTGGTAAAGGGTACAGGTGATAACCCCATCGGACCCAGTCGATCTGTTGGCTTATTGGATCGACTTTCAGAATTCCGATGACAAATTTTCATGATCACTCATTGTTAAGCACTCTCACAGGTGAACCGAACCTTATAAACACTTGACATTGATAGCAAGGGTGGACCAAGCTTGAAGCTGATTCAAAGCAAGTGACAAAGGACCTTTTTTTGTACCCATGCAGCTTCACACACTCATGCAATGTATCAGGTATGTTTTTGAGGATGATCTCTTGTGTGAACTTAGTATTAAGTCTACTGATTTATGGAAACATTGTTTCTAATCACTGAAGGATGCCAAATGTGAGTTAATCTTTGCCTTGATCACTACTGATATCTCAGTGAACTTCAAGGTGAGATTGTAGTTCTGGATTATCACCAAGTATAAATTGTATACTTGGTAGTGGCCTGGAACTGCAACTCAACCTTGAAATTTGGTGAAAGATATCAGTGGTGATTAAGGAAAGTATTTACTCATACCTGGTTTCATTTTGTTATTGAAAACAAGATTTTTCTATGGATCATTAAATTTAATACTAGCTTTACACAAGAGATTGTCCTCAGAGATATATCTGATATCTTACATGAATATGTAAAGCTGTATGAACATAAAGAAGGTTAACTCGCTATTTGCTTTGGGTCAGCCTTAGTTTCTCCTTGTTATTGGTTTTTATAAGGTTTTGGTCTATCTGCAACTTGATGATGAGTGGTTGTGAAAATTCGCCATTGGAATTGAAAACTCTGAAAGTCAATTAAATCAGCTTACAGATTAACTGGACTAATAGAGCAGAGTATTGTTTACTGAGTTTGGATAGTCTGTTATTATCTCAGCCTGAGCAAGTAAGAGGTATTTTGTCTATGATCCTGGGTATTATAGATACAAGATACTGAAAGCATTATTAAATAGTTGGGTAGGAATAGATAGCTAGCTGCCACGGCATCATCCACTGCCCCGGGTCCCTCATCGCGACAACGACTCCCTCATCATCAACTGCCCTGGGCCCCCTCACCACGCTCCCATGAAAAGACGGAATACAAAGAGTGGATATGTCAATTTTCGAAATGTATCCTCTACGCCACAATGTGGAGGACTGTTTTCTTAAAGTGATAGTCACAAGCGGTGGTAACATATCCCCAGGAATTGACAGGAATCTTGCGAATGCAACAAAGATCTTGATCATTACGGTAGGTGACCGATATCTGAAAGAATTAGAAACTGACAAAAGGAAGCTGTTGACATGGATCAAAGGCAAACATTGTGCCGAAACGTGAAAGGTCAAGTGTGTATGTCACTTTCAGTTGATTTCAACAAGTCACATGGCATATTGTGGAGGAACTATAATCCATAGACAGTGTGTCAATTCTGCAATGTTTCGCGAACTTGATTTGGCATGCTAAATACTTTCCGTGCAGCTAACGCGATCATGTGACTGTGTGTGTGTCGAACAAGCACGTGATAGGCACAACGCGACCTCGTGTTGAATTGATGTGTCTGATTTTACATTTTCAAAACAGTACCACAATCCGGTCAGCAGGACCAGGCGTTAGGCCAATACTCAGCAAGATACCTCAATCACCATGAACGTCGACTACAAGCGCAGAATAGCTGTTATGCAGTCTCAGCAAATCCAGCCCCATCGCAGAGTCCCACTTTCAGCCACGAACAACGTGCAACAACCCCCACAGCTGCAGCCGCAGGCACCGCCAAAACCACCGCTAAAAAGTACTTCACCGCCCCTACCTCGCCAGAACAGCAAGACAGCACCCCCAACACCACCAAAGGTCATCGTAGATAGACACAATCGTTTCCAGTTTACTCGTGTTGGCTTTCTCGGAGAGGGAGGTTTTGCCCGTGTATTCGAGGTCCAGGATCCTCGAGAAACTCGGCTCGCATGTAAAGTCATTACCAAGACCTCACTCAAGACCAAGAAGGCCAAGACAAAGGTCAGTATTGTCAGCCTCCACATGGAATGCAAGTTGTTTCATGTATTGGACAGCTTTGGGCAGAAATCAAGATCCATCGTTCTCTCGAGCATCCTAACATCGTTCGCTTCCACGATTGCTTTGAGGATGGGGACAACGTGTACATGACCCTTGAATTATGTCCATCCGGCTCCCTCATGGACATGCTCCGCCGCCGACGCCGATTTACAGAACCGGAAGTTCGCTTCTTCATGGTTCAACTCATTGGATCATGCCACTACATGCACACGCATCAGGTCATCCATCGAGATTTGAAGCTCGGGAACTTACTTCTTGACGTCAATATGAACATCAAGGTTGCAGATTTCGGCCTGGCTGCGCTGATCGAGAATCCGGGAGAAAGGAAAAAGACCATATGTGGAACGCCCAATTATATTGCACCCGAGGTCCTTTTCGACACTGCGAATGGTCACAGTTTCGAAGTAGACACTTGGTCCATTGGTGTTATTTGTTACACCCTAATGATAGGTAGACCTCCATTTCAGACGAAAGACGTGAAAGAAATATACCAGTGAGTTATTTTCACTCTCTTCAGCTTGCTGCTGATCCCATCGAAAGGCGCATCCGTGATAATACCTATGAGTTCCCTTCAGACCGCAAGATCGGTACCGCCGTTAAAACCCTAATTCAGCAAATTCTTACCCCTGATCCCTCTCTGCGACCCACCCTCTTTGAGATTCTTGATCATCTTTTCTTCACCCAAGGACCCGTACCATCTCATATCCCTTCCTCTGCTCATGATGTCACTCCTGATTTTTCCAACATCACACCTTCCATGTCAGAAAGCAACCTCAGGCGCCTGCGGCGACACGCGCTTCTAGATCAGAGCCCTCATGCTGTACCGAGCAGCGGCGGCCCAATACCTCAGAATTCGAATGGTAACAGCAAAACATATATGAACTCCATTCAACAGCAAGAGAAAGAGTTCCAGAAGGCAATCCAACCCGGATCTCCGATTTCTGCCTTGCTCAGTTCTGCAAGACAACCGTTGGTCATGGGCGTTCAGACTAGTTCGGAGGCCATGGCCCCTGGATCTCATCACAGAGAGAGTGCCTTGTTGAGGAAGTTGCAAGCAACCAAAGAAAGCCCCTTACGCCGTAACTATATCAACGCTGCCGATGATCTTATTGAAGAAGAAAGAAAAGCAAGGAAGGAGCTTGAAGCACAGAAGGCACGTATTGTCGCACAGATGGCTCCTGTACCAGAGGAGCCAGAGGAGGAAGAAGAGGTAAATGAGGAGGAGGAGCCCAACTTAATTACACCGGCAGAGAAGTATGCCCATTTGACCGAAAGACTTGCTGTTTCGTCAGCTCCCTCGCCAGAGCCTGCATCTGGGTTTACTCGTCGTCCATTGCCTCAGATTCCCTTCCAGAAGGACCGTCATGCCCTTGTCTCATCAAGGACTCGAGAAAACTTACCGACATCATCTGCTTTCGGCGCATCGACAACCTCGCTACCCAAGAGTGCCAGTATTACGAATGATTTGAAGGGTAAAGACAAGGAGCATGTTGCAGTTGTGCGTGGAGAGAAGGAGAAGGAGAATGTGCCAACTACCTCAGGTTTGTAGCTATTTTCTCGTCAATGGGGAGAGTGCATCTGACTTGCCTCCTAACTGGCCAATGCTGTGTCGTCAGAGTCACTCAAAGCAGAAAAGCGCCTTGAAGGAGGCATGGAAAAGCTGGGCGGCTTTGAAGCTGCGGCGCAAGTGCTGACATCCGCGTTTGAGGCAAAGGCTGCAGGCCGTGTGTTCCGTGATCACGGAAGTATCCCACTACCTGACGAAAAAGTGTTCATTGTGAGCTGGGTTGATTACTGCAACAAGTACGGAATGGGATATGCCTTGACCGATGGAAGTGTTGGTGTGTACTTTAACGATAGCACCACCTGTGTGTTGAGCCCGGACAAAGTGCACGTCTTTTGTACGTCTTTGGTGACATAATCCACTGATCCGTGTTACAGTCACTTCGACTATATCACATCGCGTCACCACGGGGGTGCGTTCGTGCGCAAATCCCATACATTGGATAGCTACCCCGAGGAACTCAAGACTAAGGTGTATTTGTTAAAGAGCTTCGAGGGGTATATCATGGATCGGTTGTTCAACCATCATGACTACGTCTACCGAGACACAGCACGATCCAAGGGCATGGAATGGGTGCACAAGTATCTGCGCATGAAGCACGTCATTGTTTTCAAGCTGTCCCATGATGTCCTTCAGGTATGCATCTTAATTCTACCCTCATCCCCTATCACATGTTCTGCCAGTTCAACTTTTACGATCACTCCAAACTCATCCTCTCATCGCACGGCCTCCTTGTCACTCATATTGACAAGAATTACAACCTAACGAGACACAAACTGTCCGATGTCATGGCACAATCACTCAACCCCAGCAGCAGTCTTGATCCTGAACAAGTGAGATTCAATCAGAAATTGGTCGACAAGTTGAAATATTGCAAGGAAGTACTTGTCAGTATTAAGGAGGCTAGTGTTGGCGCGTCTGCGAAACAGGTTCAGGATCAACAAGCACCGGCTGCCTCAGAGCGAGCTCTGCTACAGCCCAAATTGCAAGAACGTGCGCAGGTGCTACCGATTCCGAAGAGGTCCGCTGGTGTAGAGGCTGCCACAGGTGGCAGTGGTTATACATACGGCCCGACAGCGCAACAACAGCAAGGACTGGTGGCTAGAGCTTCAAGAATGACGCTCCGGTGATGGGTGTTATTCTTCGTCTGTGTTACCTCCGCTATCTCATGTCGTTTTCTCGAGTCAGGTTGGCCTTGAACCTCCTTCCCACATGAATATTTTTTGTTTATTGTCACTTACGCATGTCACACAGGTCCTTTTCATGTGTTCTATAATAATTGTGTACAAAGTATTTATTCATCTCATCCCCCTCAACACGTCCAGGACAATTCGGTTCGGCCTCTTCATTTCTATGTTCTTTCTCTCATTGGTTGACGGCAAACTTCTTTCGCATGATGTTGTATCTGGTCATCAGTCCCTCTCTACCTTTCTTTTCTCAAAGCCTCTCATAGCCATGTCATGACATGGTCACGCCATGATGAATATAATTTCATGAGTGAACGTGTTTGTGTACAAAGTTGAATCAAGACAGAGACAGATTTGAAGCTGGAAACAAGTTTATCGTTTTCGGGTTCTATGGAGGAAGTTCTACTGTGGACATCAGATGTCGAGTCTAGACCATAGTTTCATGGCGGATCCTGGTTGAGGTCTTTGAGTGCCAACTGGAACCTGGATATTGGCCAGAGCTTGTACATTGATGAGGGTGATAAGAGGGTCCGGACAACAAAGCTGGTTTCGTACAAACAGGGTTTCTAGTTGCATCATTTGGATTTGGGATGGATTGGCTGAAATCATCATATTTAATAAGTGTATGTTTCGAACGATATACGTGTTGAACGTTGTACTATAATCATCTAAGATTATACAATTTGAAGGAAGGTATCAGACCTAGGGAACGTGTGAGTAAGCATTTTTTGAACGAAATTACGACATATGTGCTTGAGAGATCGAGAAAAGATCAGGTTTTCGGCGTCTTAACGCCAGATTGTTTGTTCAAAGACCAGTCCAAGTAAAGGTTTCCTCAGGATCTGAGCGAGGTCGGTATTGATATTGGGTACAAAAGGGTCAGCATATGAGCGTGGAGGCTCAGCTCACAATGATGCAGACTATTGGCTCTTGGAATTTTCAGTCAAATAATATCTAAGGTTTGATAGAATATTTCATCAATATTTCATTACAGATGTTATGTATTCATAGAAAATACAGTACAGTACCTCACAAATAACGCGTTAACAACGCGTGAATCACGTGAGTCTATTCAATTCAGTCATACCACTTGAACAGTCCGCAAAGAAGCTTAATGCACAAACGTTCTTCCTCCAGAGCTGAATCTTCAAGAAGTCACAGAATTCCTAATCCCCATATTCCTACCTCTACTTCTCGTGAGGTCAAGAACGAACTCATTACTGCTGGTGCCCAGCTGTACACTCTCCTAACTGAGTTGACAGTCCTTCTAAACGAAGTGTTGGAGGACAAAGATGAGAAGGAAAATGGTAAGAGCCTGTACTTTATACTACTGTATAGTCGCTCAATATTAGCAGGGATTGATCTAGTGAACAAACTATGCTCTTGTTCAAATGCCTTGAGAGACTCAACGGCGTTAGTTTCTCTTTTACAAGGCGTAATCTCGAGTGAAACTGAGACGGAGATGCAGCGTGCATCTGGAAAGGTCGACCGTGCACTGGAGCGACTTCGGCGGTGTATAACATCTTTCCTGGACCGTTCATCTTGCACGAATGACCAGGTCTTTTTGAATGCCAAAGAGCTTTTCTCGGTCATCATCGACGCACTCAGCCTGACTATCTCAGAAGTGATTAGGGCTGATATAAACTCAAACGGCTTGCTGACCTTAGTTTCAGGTTCTGGCTCTCAAACTAACAGCTCAAATGTTACCATTCTTGTCTGATCTGACCACCCGAACGTTGGATTCATTATTTACCCTTGCAAAAATTACATCGAAGGCTCAAGAAGCAGAAACGTATACTGCTACGTATGACTACCTAGGCAAAGCTGCAACTATTCTCACTACTGTGGGCCCATCGGGGATTGCTCTGGCCAACTACTTTCGGTGTCTTTCGGGAGCATATTACAATTTTGCAGGAAGCATGTATCAAGCTGGAATCCATGGTTCAACCATCTCATTTCTCAAAGAGGCATGTGCTATTGGCACTAAAGCACTGGCACGACGGTCGAAAGAAAAAAACACTGGTGAAGAGAAAGTCAGGGAAAAAGAAGGCTGGAAGCAATTGGAAGAGACTTTATTTCGGAGATGGGAGCTTCTTGGGATTTGTTATATGAAGATTGGGGACAAGAAGGTAATTCAGTCTCCATGTTGAGTATCATCAACTGCTAATGCTACTCTAGAATGCGTATATCGCATTTATTCGAGCCGTTGTCACGTTTCCGTACATTCTTTACGACTTGGCCAAAGATACGGACAAGATGCCTACATCATCGATCTTCACACCTAAGAACAACTACTATACCCAACTTGCCACGATCATCGATCGAGTTACTTATATTGGTCTCAATGAGCTGCTGATACCCGCAGAGCAGATTTCCTTTCAACACTCATTTCGCTCATTAGATGTCGTAAAGGACCCTCAGATTACTGGTATTCTGGTCGAGCAGCAGGTCGATAGCCTTGAGAGGCGAGGTTCACGAGACTCCACACAGCGAAATATCAGGACTTTGCTGGAAAGCGCAATGAAGGTGTACAGCCAGGAAGTCAGCATGCCTATCCGACGAGCTCGAGTGATGCTTCGCCTATTAGAAGTCTTATACCGCACAGAAAATGTCCCGGCGTTCGATGAAGTGCAGAAGATATCTCAAGAAGTGGAAACTTTGCTCTCGCTTGATGTGTGTACATGCTTAATCGTTTGAGCTAGTCCTTGAGCTGAATTTTATTCGAGAACCTCGGAGCGGATGCTGAGCTAGCTCCTTACCGTATTCAATACCGAGCCTTAAACCATCTTTGGTTGGCCTTACATGCTCATAAAGCCGCAGCTATGGAACAAGTCTCCCTCGTTGCGGATCATGTCGAACAAGCTTGTCGTATACTTCGTCCAGCGTCTACTAAACATGATGATAGTCCGAAAATTGTCGCATTGAGAAAATCGCTTACGCTGCAAAGACCCGCAGTTCCCAGGACAATAGCACGAAAGCGCACTGTGACCACTACAGCAGCTCCACCCATAACGCGCACAAGAATCCGGACAAACACGAGCTCGACCAGACTGGAAACTGAGAAAAAAGCAGTGGGCGTGATCAGAGACAAAAACGGTATTTCTTCAAAGCGCAAAGGTGCGTTGAGCTTTGAGTGCCCTCTTTTATTTCCTCATTTATTTCTGTAGTCCTACAGCCGATGCCAACGAACGCTACTATTCCACCTCGTGCTGGTACCGAGAAACCTTCCCCGCTATTTGATGACTTTGATCGATTTTCTGGTATGCTTCGTGAGTGTGTACCATGCCATTTGCTGGTGTTGTTATTCATTTTGGAAAAGAGACTGTGGCACGGGTGCTGGGCCTTCTCTCGCTCAGCTTACCTAAAGTCCAGCTACTAGATATATCACGCAAACTTGCCGAGATGCACAAGGGTATCATCAGTGAAGGTTTGACTCCTGAACCCAGACATTTTTAAACATCTGATGGATCAATGACACAGGCTATATCACTGCTTCTCTTGACCTGGCACATGAGTACATGCGGATAGGAAGGACGCGTCGAGCGACTTCGATTTTCAGCCAAGCCTTAGAAATAATTCGTGGTGGTCATATCTCGGAGGAAACTTCTGCTCTTTTCCTCTTGAGGTACGCTGAATCACTAGCTCTGATAGAGAACATTTCAAAAAGGTGCGTCTCATTATGTGACACCGGATTAGTGTCCTTGACTGGCATACTGACAGTTCGTCGGTGTATTGTGAAGCCATGAGTATCGCAAAAGGGATCGAGTATGATGAGAAGAGCGGTAGCTCGGTGCAGAGGGTGCATGCCCGAGTACGAAGATTGGAGAAAGCTGCGTTGGCAGCTCGAACGGTAGCCATGATACAGAATTGCAAGGTTGTCTGCGATTTAAAACACGATCTTGACTTCTATTTACTAGTGACAATTGCAGGAAGATATGACAATGTCGATAGATCTATTGCTCCAATCTCTCCGCCTCTGGAATCGTGCAATCGACAGCCTTGCACGTCTCAATCCCCCATCTTCTAAACCTGTACAAGACGACAATCCCTTTGATATGTCATCACTGAAGCAAGCTCTTCCAAATGATCCTCAACCTCTTCCAGACCCGATACCTCAAACCACTATTCCGCCTCGACGACACTTCGATAGTCTAGGCTTGCGCATATGCGAAGGACTACTCACAATCCTCTTCGACTTGGCCCAAGCCTATCTCACCCGGGGATCCGCCAAAGAATCGGAGTTTTTCATCGCACAAGCTTTTGACCTCGCAAAAGCCCTCAATGCACCGGCAATGCTGAGTCGGGCGTTGGCAAAACAGGGAGAAGTGCAGGTCAGATTGGGACAGATGAAGGATGGATATGAGAAACTTGTAGAAGCTGGAGAAATCTTGAAGAATATACCAACTATCGATTCGGTGGAGGTTGTCAGATTGACGGCGGAGTGTAGGGAGAGGATGGGAGAGGGTGATGCTAGTGTGTTATTCGGACGTTCAATTGATCTGCTGAGGGAGATTGATACTGCGTTCGAGAAATATGAAGGCATTGAGTATGTGCTTTGTGGATTCTATCATGTATGAACTTGGCTGAGATGGTTCGATCAGACCCAGGAAGTCGCTTGGACTATCTCCTGCAAGCACGAAACCGGTCAGGGATATAATAGTACCAGACGTTTTAATGAGTATTCTTCGGCAGCAGAGTGAGTAACTTTGGCATATGTTGGCTCCAGTAAACTGATGACAAGTCAGTTTGGCTGCTCCGGAACCAGAATGATGGGCGATTCAACTCGCTGCTACAACATTTGACGTCGCTTCCACGGTCATCGCTCACAAAGGCACAAGAGGACTCGTTGCTTGCGAAGCTCAATCTTCACAATGTATATCTTCGGTTCCAGAGTGATATGTTTCTCAACTCGCTTGCTGAGTCACGTATGTGTGTTCTAGGGCTTCTTCAATTATGACTGACCTTTGTTTAGCAATTGCTATACCTATGGGTATGCAGCTCACTCAGAAACATCCGTCAGTCCCGGCTCAAGACATCATCAATGCTTTGAGACAAGCGGAAGAGCAATATCGGAACAGTTTGTCCTCAATAGCCCTACGAGGTAATGCACTAGATGTCAGAGAGTCTGTGGTAACACTGGCTGTGATCAAATCCTTCCAAACTTCAATGGGGCAAAAGGATAATAGGGCTCGTGTATTGATATCACGCTTACTTGGTATGTTTACCTTGCTACCTCTAGACATCTCGATTGCATATGGTACATGTATTCATGAGAGTGCAGATGCTTCGGCAGCTTTGACTTTACGGCGCGAAATGCTCGAAGCCATACATCACAAGTTTCCTCGATCTCCAAATGTAGATGATATGCAATGGCCTCTCATCACTGCCGAAGGCGCTATGCTTCCGCTCTCCCATGCTGGCACCAATTTTTCTGCACGTAAACGTGTCAACGGACAGCTAGACTCCGAGGATGAAAGTGACGAGGAGCAAAGTACGTTACCGTTAAAATCGTATTGGGAATCAATACGAGCACGTTATCGATCGTATTGCTTCAGTCCCTCAGCTCTGTCTGCATCCCAAGCAGAGAAATTGCCATCGGATTGGATGGTCATCCATATCAATGTAACGGAGGATAAGAACACACTTTTTGTTTCTCGACAGGAGGGCGGTATCGAGGGCGATGGTATCGTATTTTCTGTCCCGCTGAAGAGCAGGAGAGACAATGAGACTGGAGATGACGAAGACGAATATTTGACGTTCCATGATGCCATTTATGAATTACGGGAGATAGTGAGACTAAGTGATGAGGGTACTAAAGAGGCTGCACATGTTAAGCCGGATGATAACGAGGCAAGAGCTGCGTGGTGGAAGCGCCGAGCAGAATTGGATGCTAGGTTGAAGAACCTCTTAGGAAACATTGAATTCTGTTGGTTCGGCGTGTTTAAGGTACGAATTTACGGTTCAGAGCAATGTGCACTCTCCTAAAATCCATTGGCAGACAATCTTGAGTCCCAAGTGGACGGCAACTCCAGAAATAATTTCGGAACTCAGAACCCAATTCGAGAAAGTATTCAAAAGAAGTTTTGGCATTCAAGATTCCAAAAAGCCTAGGCATCGAAAGAAAGCATCGCTTCATCATACTTCCCAATCCTTCAGTCAGGTTCGACTTGACGATGCTCTACTCAAATGCATTTCGACGCTTTCCCCAAAATGTCGAGACGAAGAGTTGGAGGACCTCATCTACTTCATTCTTGATCTCTACCAGTTCCATGATGTTGCTTTACCTATCTCAGAGGTTGATGTCACTCAAATCGTGGTGGATCTTAGAATGATTCTGGAAGATCATGCGACAAGGAATCATGGATCAAAGAAAAGCGTGAAGGTCAATGATAATGAACACGTCTTTCTGGTTTTGGATAAGAATGTCCAGGGATTACCTTGGGAGAGTATTCCAATTCTTCGAGGAAGAAGTGTCAGTAGGATACCCAGCGTCGACTTTCTCATTGACAGGTTGGAATACGTCGAGTTCAGAAAACGTGGGCGACTTAGTCTCAAACAACCGAATTTCGCTGGTGCGACCATTGATCCGCGCAAGGGCTACTTTATCCTCAATCCTAGTGGTGATTTACGCCGAACTGAAGAACGCTTTAAGGAATGGGCTGCTGGAATGAGAAAGGCCGGCTGGGACGGCGTTGTGGGTAGACCTGTAAGCGAGCAACAGTTTGAGAACGCCCTGCGTCAATCAGATTTAGTCGTGTACGTTGAACTCCTCTGCTCCACTGCTGTTTTGGCTGACTTAGTGTTCTAGATATTTTGGACATGGAGGTGGAGAACAATACCTACGATCATACAAAGTCCGGCGACTCCAGACATGTGCTGCAACGATGCTCTGGGGTTGTTCATCCGGCGTATTGCGTGAGATGGGGGACTTTGACCGTATTGGCACAGCTAACGCTTACATGCTCGGAGGCTGGTGAGTGTCAGGACCGATCCTTGCGATGTTATTGTCATTGAATGAATTACCTACACTAGTCCTACCCTTATTGCAAACCTGTGGGACGTCACAGATAGGGATATTGACAAATTTAGCCAGGCTGTTTTCGACAAGTTGAAGTTAAACCCTGAAAACATTCAAGCGTGGCAAGATACAGCCGACAAGGACCAGTCATTGGTCTCGGCTGTCGCAATGGCGCGGAGCGTCTGCAAGTTAAAGTACCTCACTGGGGCTGCACCCGTCGTATACGGCATCCCTTTTTACCTTTAATCATATTATCTGGAATTTAATTCATCTACATTAATCCTACGTTCTGTCTATTCCAACGTATTGATTTGTTTAATGTACGTCGTAGGTCGCTGAAGACAGCTATGTAGTCATGAAGGGAGAAAGAAATTTGTTATGGAATCGGAGCTCAAAGTTGGTCTTCCCCGTTATCGTTATCGCCACAATTGAGTCAAGAGTGGAATGAAGAGTGAAACAAGGACTCATTTAGGGAGAACAGGACCATTTATGTGGGCCGACGAATAGACAGCAGGCTCAAGAAGGTTAACAAAAGACAGGATCATCTTAATCACACATAAAGGCCATGAGAAGCATAGTGAATTCATAAATGAAGATGCAACATATGGAAACTGGGATATAATATATATATATGTATATGTACGAGACACAACGTGCCATGACATGCATTACTTGATAGCGAAATTTTAACAATAGATAGAATGAGAGAAAAAAATACGAGGCACAACGTGATACCCGATTGCTAAACTAGAAGTCGATGCCTAAGTTACGTTCAAATATGAGTGAAGGGAGACGGAAAGAATAGTTGCCAAACGACATCCTCAACAGTGTGTAGTGTGCGCAAAA
>Ga0153922_1000612_pt1 | contig 14056 bp, 12 predicted proteins | sample TSNJ006MetaG_FD_104723 | JGI IMG/M metagenome (GOLD analysis project Ga0153922, IMG submission 104723) | Attine ant fungus gardens microbial communities from New Jersey, USA - TSNJ006 MetaG | ecosystem: Host-associated > Fungi > Mycelium > Unclassified | place: USA: New Jersey, Brendon T. Byrne...
CCCCGCGGCTCCGGGCCCTGATGTCGCCGGCCCCGCGGCTCCGGGCCCTGATGTCGCCGGCCCCGCGGCTCCGGGCCCTGATGTCGCCGGCCCCGCGGCTCCGCCACCTGATGTCGGCGCGTTCACGTCCTCCGGCAACGCGGCTTTCGCGACGCCGACGAGTGCCGTGAACGCCGCCGGGTCGCTGATCGCGATCTCGGAAAGGTTCTTACGGTCGACGTCCACGCCGGCGGCCTTGAGGCCCTGGATCAATCGGTTGTAGGTGATGTCGTTCGCGCGCGCGGCCGCGTTGATCCGCGAGATCCACAGCTTGCGGAACTCGCCCTTGCGGGCACGCCGGTCACGGTAGGCATAGTTCAGCGAATGCAACTGCTGCTCTTTGGCTTTGCGGTACAGGCGCGACCGCTGGCCGCGGTAGCCCTTCGAGGCCTTCAGAATCGTGCGCCGCTTCTTGTGGGCGTTTACCGCCCGCTTCACGCGTGCCATGAGGTGGTTCTTCCTATCTCGTGCTATGTCGTTGGTATCAAGGTCTCGACAAAGGTGGTCAGCCGTTCAGCAACGTCCGGATCCGCTTGGCATCGCGAGTCGACACCGTCACGCGCCCCGCCAGGCGCGCCGTGCGCTTGGTCGGCTTGTGCTCCAGCAGGTGACGGCGATTGGCCTGTTGACGCAGGATCTTGCCGGTTCCGCTGCGCCGGAACCGCTTTGACGCGCCGCTGTGGGTCTTGGCCTTCGGCATGTGTCCTCAGTTCTGTGAAGTGTCGGTCGAGTCTGGCTTGCTGGATTGTTGCGCCGCCCGCGCGCGAGTCTTCGCGCCCCGGTGGGGCGCCAGCACCATCGTCATGTTGCGGCCGTCCTGTTTGGCCGACGTCTCAATGAATCCGTATTCCGCGACGTCGTTGCCCAGTCGCTGCAACAGCCGGTAGCCCAGCTCCGGGCGGGACTGTTCGCGGCCGCGGAACATGATCGTGACCTTGACCTTGGACCCTGCTTCCAGGAATCGCACGACGTGGCCCTTCTTGGTCTGATAGTCATGATCGTCGATCTTGGGTCGCAACTTCTGTTCCTTGACGACGGTCTGCTGCTGGTTCTTGCGAGACTCGCGCGCCTTCTGAGCTGTCTCGTACTTGAACTTGCCGTAGTCCATGATCTTGCACACTGGCGGTCTGGCGTTCGGGGCGACTTCGACAAGGTCGAGATCGGCGTCAGCGGCGACGCGAAGTGCGTCTTCGATGCGCACGATTCCCACCTGTTCACCGCCGGGTCCGATCAGTCGGACTTCTGGTACTCGAATGCGCTCGTTGACGCGGGTCTCAGTGGTGATGGGGCCTCCCTGGTTCGTTTCATTCGTTTGTGCAGCCGATCCGGCGTACACACGGGAAGACAGCGGGCGAGCGCCACGCCGCCAGCAGAAAAGGCCCCGCACGATGCGGGGCCCGATGCCGACCGATCACGGCTCAACACCGCCTGCGTCTTACGCAGAACCGGCACTCGCGGGTGCCGATGACCGGACCGCTGATCCGGTGTGGCCAACGGTGGGAGCGGGACTCCACTTGCTGTCCCTGATTCACGCAGGAACGGTCGCGCATGCCAGTCTAGCAGGCATGACCGAGGGTCCTGCCCCAAAATCTGCGCCACCTGTGCGCGAGCTGGCCGACGTTCCCGCGGTCGAGGTCATCAGCCGCGCCGCGGTCATGCTGATGAGCGCCGCCGCCGAGAAGCTCGGGCTGGCCGCCGAGGACCCCGGTGACAGTCCGCACCGTGACCTCGACGAGGCGCGGCGGCTGATCACCGCGCTCGCCGGTCTGGTGACGGCGTCGGCGGAATACCTGGGCCCGCACGCCGGCCCGTTGCGGGACGGCGTGAGAAGCCTTCAGCACGCATTCCGCGAATACAGCGCCGTGCCGGATGAACCCGGGGCCGGACCAGGCGAGAAGCAGACCGGACGAGTGAACTAACCAATTTCACGGCCTGAGCGCTTATCCTCGCGGCTGATGACGATCACCACCACCCGGCCGTCCTCCCGGTTGTCGTGGGTTCCCGCGACCGCCGGGTGGGTGGTCGGCATCGTCGCGACGTTGTCGGCTGTCGCGAGTGTGTCGCCGCTGGCGCGGCGGACCTTCAGGATGCCGAGGGAATTCGTCGACAACTACATCTTCAACTTCCCCGACACCAGCTTCGCGTGGGCCTTCGTGCTGACGCTGCTCGCCGCCGCGCTTGCCGCCCGCAAACGCATCGCGTGGTGGCTGTTGGTGCTCAACCTCGTGTTCGCGGTGGGCTGGAACGTGGGCGGCCTGGCCTCGGGCATGGAGAATTCGTTCGAGCAGTCCGGCGAAGTCCTGGGTCTGGTGCTGCACCTCGCCGCAATCGCGCTTCTGCTGCTGGCGTACCGCGAGTTTTATGCCCGGGTGCGCCGGGGCGCGCTGCTGAAGGCGGCCGGCGTGCTGGTGGCGGGCATGGCCCTCGGGACCCTGCTCGCGTGGGGGTTGCTGGAGGCGTTCCCGGGCACTCTGCCCCCCGACCAGCGGCTCCCGTACGCCTTGAACCGGGTGAGCGGTTTCGCGCTCGCCGATCCCGACTTCTTCACCGGCCGCGCCCACGTCGTGCTCAACACCTTGTTCGGGTTGTTTGGCGCCGTCGCGCTCATGGTCGCGGCGATCGTACTTTTCCAGTCGCAGCGCGCCGGCAACGCGCTCACGGGCGAGGACGAGTCGGCCATCCGCGGCCTGCTCGAGGTCTACGGCAAAAACGACTCGCTCGGCTACTTCGCCACGCGCCGCGACAAGGCCGTCGTGTTTGCCGAGAACGCGCGCGCCGCGATCACCTACCGCGTCGAGGTCGGCGTCTGCCTGGCCAGCGGCGATCCCGTCGGCGATCCGCGGGCCTGGGCCCAGGCCATCCACGCCTGGCTGGGGCTGTGTCAGACGTACGGCTGGGCCCCGGGGGTAATGGGAGCCAGCCTCGAGGGTGCAGAAGCGTTCCGCGCAGCAGGTCTCAACGCACTGCAGCTCGGTGACGAGGCAATCCTGTATCCCGACCGGTTCCGGTTGTCCGGCCGCGGCATGCGCGCTATCCGTCAGGCCGTGACCCGGGCGCGCCGGGCCGGGCTCACCGTGCGCGTCCGGCGGCACCGCGACATTCCCGCCGACGAGATGGCGAAGGTCATCACGCGTGCGGATGCGTGGCGCGACACCGAGACCGAGCGCGGCTTCTCGATGGCGCTAGGCCGTCTTGGCGACAGCGCAGACGGCGACTGCGTGCTCGTGGAAGCGATCAGAGGCGACCACGATGAGGTCGTCGCGATGCTGTCGCTGGTGCCGTGGGGCAACACCGGGGTGTCGCTGGACCTGATGCGCCGCTCACCGGACTCCCCCAACGGATCCATCGAACTGATGGTCAGCGAACTCAACATGCAAGCGGACCGGTTTGGCCTTACCCGTATCTCGCTCAACTTCGCAATGTTCCGCTCGGCGTTCGAGGAGGGCGCCCGGCTCGGCGCGGGCCCGATCGCGCGGCTGTGGCGGGGGCTTTTGGTGTTTTTCTCCCGCTGGTGGCAGCTGGAGACGCTGTACCGGTCCAACATGAAGTACCAGCCTCAGTGGGTGCCGCGCTACGCCTGTTATGTGGACGCCCGACTGATCCCGCGGGTCGGGGTGGCCTCCGTGATTGCCGAGGGCTTCCTGGTGTTGCCGTTCTCGCGCCGAAACAAGCCACACACGGGGCAGCGTCCGGCGGTGCCTGCGACCGTGATCGCCACCGGTGTGCTGCACCGCGACGGAAGCGCACCCGACACTGGTCCGCTGTACGCCGAAACCGCCACATCCGAGGAACTCACGGCTCATGTGCCGGATCAGGTCCGGGTGCGGCTGGGCAAGCTGGCAGCGCTGAAGGCCGAGGGCATCGACGCGTACCCCGTCGGTAGCGCGCCGAGCCACACCGTCGCGGAGGCGATCGACGAATGCGATGGCACCACCGTCACGGTGGCCGGACGGGTGCTGCGAGTCCGCGACTACGGCGGTGTGCTGTTCGCCGATCTGCGCGACTGGTCCGCGGATATCCAACTGCTGCTTGATAATTCGCATGTGGACAGTGGGTCCACCGCCGACTTCACCGCCGCCGTAGATCTCGGCGATCTGGTCGAGGTCTCCGGCGCGATGGGCCACAGCAAGAATGGCACGCGCTCGCTATTCATTCGTAGTTGGCGAGTTATCGGCAAATGTCTGCGGCCGCTGCCCGACAAGTGGCGGGGTTTGACCGACCCGGAGGCCCGAGTCCGCGCCCGCTATGTCGACCTCGCAATCAATCGCGAGACACGCGAGCTGATCACAGCGCGCAGCAAGGTGTTGCACGCCATCCGAGAAACGTTGGTGAACAAAGGTTTTCTTGAGGTTGAGACACCGATCCTGCAGCAAATTCACGGCGGCGCCAACGCCCGCCCGTTTCTCACCCACATCAACGCCTACGACCTCGGCCTGTACCTGCGCATAGCGCCTGAGCTGTACTTGAAGCGACTGTGCGTCGGTGGTGTTGAGCGGGTGTTCGAACTCGGCCGGGCATTCCGCAATGAGGGCGTGGATTACTGCCACAACCCCGAGTTCACGCTGCTCGAGGCCTATCAGGCGCACGCCGACTACATGACGTGGATCGACGGATGCCGCGAGCTCATCCAGAACGCGGCGGTGGCGGCCAACGGTGCGGAGGTAGTGATGCGCCCGCGCGAAGACGGCACGTTCACGCCGGTCGACATCTCCGGCAGCTGGCAAGTCAAGACCGTGCACTGCGCGGTGTCCGAAGCGCTCGGAGAACAGATCGACGCCGACACCGATGTTGGGACTCTGCGCCGGCTCTGCGACAAAGCCGACATCCCTTACCTCAGGCATTGGGACGCCGGCGCACTCGTGCTCGAGCTCTACGAGCGGCTCGTCGAGGAACACACCGAGCGGCCCACCTTCTACAAGGACTTTCCCGCATCGGTGTCACCGCTCACCCGCCCGCACCGCACACAACCGGGGCTCGCCGAGCGCTGGGACCTCGTCGCATGGGGTGTCGAACTGGGCACCGCCTACAGCGAGCTCACCGATCCGCTCGAACAGCGCCGGCGGCTGCAGGAACAGTCGCTGCTGGCGGCCGGCGGCGATCCGGAGGCAATGGAACTCGACGAAGACTTCCTGCAGGCCATGGAATACGCGATGCCGCCCACCGGAGGCCTCGGCATGGGCGTCGACCGGGTGGTGATGATGATCACGGGCCGCAGCATCCGCGAGACGCTGCCGTTCCCGTTGGCCAAGCCCCGCTGAGTCCCGGGCGTACCGTGTCGGCATGGCCGATGAACCGACAGCAGAGGGCCGTGACGATGCTGCGAAACCGGCACCCGCGGCGCCGCTGAACATGCCAAACGTCGACCCCGGATTTAGTGAGTCGGGGGTGCCGACGTTCGAGTCCGTGCGCGAGAAGATCGAGAGCAGGTACGCCACCTCGCTGGGTGCCGCAGAACTCGACGCGCAGACTCCGCAGGGCCGCACCGTCGACGAGCAGTACGAAGCGCGTCAGCGGGCCGCGGCCCAACGCCTTGCCCAGATCCGCGAATCGATGAACCGCGACGACGACTAGGGTGCGCAGCTTCACTGTCGATGAGCGTCGGGCTCGTCTGGCGCGCCGGCATTTCATGGCCGGGGAGCCGGCGACTGACAGCCTGGCGGCGGTCACCTCCGCGATGTTAGGCCTCCACGCGACCGACCCTGCGACGCTCTATCTGTCGCTGTGGGCACGCATGCCCGGCTTCGCCGTTGAAGATCTCGACCACGAACTCTACGGGCGGCGGTCGATGCTCAGGCATCTGGCGATGCGCCGCACCCTGTGGATGGTGCGGGCCGACGACCTCACCGCGGTTCAGCCAGGGGCCAGCGACCGGGTCGCGGAGAACGAACGCCGTCGGCTGGTCGCGGACGTTCAGAAAGCCGCCGTGGCTCCGGACGGCAACGCATGGCTTGATCGCGCAACCGGGGCCGTGCTTCGATTCTTGGCCGAGAACGGCCCGGCCACCGTCACCGAGGTACGCGCAGCGCTGGTCGAATTGCAGGGAACGTACGATCCCGCGCCGGGCAGGCGGTGGGGTGGCGAAACCCAGCTTGCACCAAGGGTATTCACGGTACTGTCGGTGCGGGGCGACATCGTGCGCGGCCCGAATGATGGCCCGTGGACCGTCTCACGTCCGCGGTGGGTAACCACAGAGGATTGGCTTGGCGGCCAACCCGATCTGATGCCGTTGGAGAAGGCTCGCGCCGAGTTGGTAACCCGATGGCTGCGCGCTTTCGGTCCGGCCACAGTGGCTGACGTGAAGTGGTGGTTCGGCACGACCCTGACGGCGGCGCGCCAGGCACTCCGCGATGTCGGGGCGGCGGAGGTCGACCTCGACGGCGTGCCCGGTGTCGCGCTGCCCGACGACCTGGAGACGGAGCCGGACGCGGGGCGATGGTGCGCACTGCTACCGGGACTCGATGCGTCAACGATGGGCTGGGCCGACCGCGACTGGTACGTGGGGCCTTACCGCGGCCGCGTTTTCGACACCAACGGCAATGCAGGCCCGACGGCGTGGTGGAACGGTCGCGTGGTCGGCGGCTGGTGCCAGGACGGCGACGCCCGGGTCCAACTGCAACTGCTCGAGGATCCCGGGCGCGACGGTAGGCAAGCCTTGCAGCGGCGCGCCGACGAGTTAACGCACTGGCTCGACGGGGTGCGGGTATCACCGCGTTTCCCGTCGCCCCTGTCGAAAGCCGGCACCGCGCTTCGTTGACACTGCATGAAGGGAGAATCGGCGCAGTGACCGCAGACTCGGCCGCGTCAGGTCTGCGGAAGGGATGCGGGGGTAGCGGGCGCGCCCCGGGCCACCACGATCGGCATCGATGTTGCCGCGTCGGTTCGCAAAATGGTATGCACCACCTCAATGACGTCCGCAACGGGCATCAGCCTGCCCGGCATGTAGCCACGCGACAACCAGTCCCGATAAACGTTCATTGCGAGCTCGCGATCCCACCCGATGTTCATGCCCGTCTGCGCGTCGCCTTCGCCGCCCGCGCACTCGCCCACGATCAGGCACGTGAATCCGATCTCCGGGTGTTCGGCGCGCCACGCATCGACGAGTCGTTCGAGCGCGGCCTTGCTGACGCCATACGCGCCGAGGCCCGGCCACGACGGAGTGAAACTGCCTGCGTCCGAGGAGAGATAGACCGCCTTGCCCGCGGCCGCTGCCAGGTAGGGTACGGCGGCCGCGGTTGCCACCGCAGCGCCGGTGACGTTGGTGTCGAACACACGCCGCCACGTTTCGGCGTCGGTGTCGATCATGCGCACGAGCGGTGCGACGGCGGGTGTGTAGACAAGGTTGTCGATGCCGCCGAGTGCCTCGGCGGCACTCTCGATGGCCGATCGGCACGAGCCCTCGTTGGTTACGTCGCACTCGATCGCGACCGCCCCGGAGCCCGCTTCGCTGGCCGCCGCCTCGATACGTTCGCGGCGCCGTGCGAGTAGCGCCACTTGAGCGCCGCGCTGCGCCAGGCCAACACCGATGCAGCGCCCGAGCCCGCTCGACGCACCGATCACCACTGTTTTCGACATGACCCTCCTCGCCGGCCGATTTCGCAACGGTATGGCTTTCGGTAGGAACCTAGCGCGTTATCTGCTGCTCGGCGGCCGACGGGGCCTCAATGTGGCGGTTGTCAGGCGCTGACCTTGCCTCGCCGCCTCACACGCGGCAGGCCAAGGGTGTCGGCCAGGAACTGGCCCGTGTAGCTCTCGGGCACAGCGGCGACGTCTTCGGGGGTTCCCTCCGCGATCACCGTGCCGCCCGCCGCTCCGCCTTCGGGTCCCATGTCGACGATCCAATCGGACGTCTTGATCACGTCGAGGTTGTGCTCGATGACGATGACCGTATTGCCCTTGTCCACAAGACCATTGAGCACAGTGAGTAGCTTGCGGATGTCGTCGAAGTGCAGGCCGGTGGTCGGCTCGTCGAGAATGTAGACAGTGCGTCCAGTCGATCGCTTCTGTAATTCGGACGCCAACTTCACCCGCTGCGCCTCCCCGCCTGAAAGTGTCGGCGCGGGCTGCCCGAGCCGCACGTAACCCAGGCCGACGTCGACCAGCGTCTGCAGGTACCGGTGGATCGACGTGATCGGCGCAAAGAATTCCGCCGCCTCCTCGATGGACATGTCGAGAACCTCGGCAATGGTCTTGCCCTTGTAGTGCACCTCCAGGGTTTCCCGGTTGTAGCGAGCGCCGTGGCAGACCTCGCAGGGCACGTAGACGTCTGGCAGGAAATTCATTTCGATCTTGATCGTGCCGTCGCCCGAGCACGCCTCGCAGCGGCCGCCCTTGACGTTGAAGGAGAACCGGCCCGGTTGGTAGCCGCGCACCTTCGCTTCGGTGGTGGCCGCGAACAGGGCCCGGATCTTGTCGAACACGCCTGTGTACGTGGCAGGGTTCGACCGCGGTGTCCGCCCGATCGGCGACTGGTCGACGCGGACCAGCTTGTCAACCTTGTCAAGCCCGGTCACGCGCGTGTGCCTGCCCGGAACCTGACGAGCGCCGTTGAGCTTGTTCGCCAGCACCGCGGCGACGATGTCGTTGAGCAGCGTCGACTTGCCCGACCCCGAGACCCCGGTGACCGACGTCATCACCCCGAGCGGAAACGAGACGTCGATGTCGCGCAGGTTGTGTTCGCGCGCCCCGACCACGGTGAGTTGGCGTCGGCGGTCCCGGGGCCGGCGGATCGCCGGTACCTCGATGCTTTCCTTGCCCGAAAGGTAGGCGCCGGTGATCGAATCCTTGTTGCGTAGTAGGTCGTCGTAGGTGCCGCTGTGCACGATCTGGCCGCCGTGTTCCCCGGCCGCCGGGCCGATGTCGACCACCCAGTCCGCGTGAGCGATGGTGTCCAGGTCATGCTCGACGACGATCAGCGTGTTGCCGAGGTCGCGCAGGCGCAGCAGCGTCTCGATCAGCCGCCGGTTGTCGCGCTGGTGCAATCCGATCGACGGCTCGTCGAGCACGTAGAGCACTCCGACCAATCCCGAGCCGATCTGCGTCGCCAGCCGAATGCGCTGTGCCTCCCCGCCGGACAGCGTGGCAGCAGCCCGCGACAGCGAAAGGTAGTCCAGTCCCACGTCGAGCAGGAACCCGAGCCGCGACTGAATCTCCTTGAGCACCTGACCCGCGATGGCCTGCTCGCGGGCACCGAGAGTGAGAGCGTTCAAGAACTCCGCGCAATCTGCGATCGACAGGTCGGCGACCTGGGCGATCGACTTCGCGCCGCGGTCCCCGGCGGCCAACGTCACGGCGAGGATCTCCGGCTTCAGCCGCGTGCCCTGGCATTCCGGGCACGGCACGTCACGCATGAAGCCCTCGTATCGCTCCTTCATCTGCTCGGAGTCGGTCTGCTCCATCTTGCGCTGGAGGAACGCCATCACGCCCTCGAAGTCGGCGTAGTAGGACCGTGTACGCCCGTACCGATTGCGGTAGCGGACGTGCACCTGTTCGTCGCAGCCTTCGAGGATCGCCTTGCGCGCCTTGGCGGGCAGCTTGCGCCACGGCGTGTCGACGTCGAAGCCCATCTGCTGGCCGAGACTGGCCATCATCCGGGTGAAGTAATCGGCGGTGTGGCCGTTGGACCATGGCGCCACCGCTCCCTCGGCCAGTGTCAGCTCCGGGTCGGGCACGACGAGGTCGGGGTCGACCTCCTTGCGGATGCCCAACCCGGTGCACTCCGGACACGCGCCGTAGGGAGAGTTGAACGAAAACGACCGAGGCTCGAGATCGTCGACTGCAAGAGGGTGACCGTTGGGGCATGCCAGCTTCTCCGAGAACCGCTGCTCGCGTGGATGTGCGGACTCTTGAGCCCCGTGGTCCGGGAACTCGAGGACAACAATGCCGTCGGCGAGTCGCAGAGCCGTCTCCACCGAATCGGTGAGGCGCTGTTTGGCCGACGGCTTCACGGTGAGCCGGTCGACCACGACCTCGATGTCGTGCTTCTCCTGCTTCTTGAGTTTGGGCGGATCGGTCAGCGAATGAACGACGCCGTCGACCCGTACCCGGCTATAGCCCTGCGAATTCAGTTTCTCGAAGAGGTCCGCGAACTCACCCTTGCGCGTGCGCACCACAGGCGCCAGCACCTGGAAGCGCGTACCCTCCGGCATGACCAGCACCTGGTCCACGATCTGCTGAGGAGTCTGGCGGGCGATGCGCGCGCCGCAGACCGGGCAGTGCGGGGTACCGGCCCGAGCATAAAGCAGCCGCAGGTAGTCGTAGACCTCTGTGATGGTGCCGACCGTCGAACGCGGGTTGCGGTTGGTGGACTTCTGGTCGATCGACACCGCCGGCGACAAGCCCTCGATGAAGTCGACGTCGGGCTTGTCCATCTGGCCGAGGAACTGGCGCGCATACGCCGACAATGATTCGACATAGCGGCGCTGACCCTCCGCGAAGATCGTGTCGAAGGCCAGCGACGACTTGCCTGAGCCCGACAACCCGGTGAACACGATCAGGGCGTCGCGCGGCAGGTCGAGGTCGACGCTTCGCAGGTTGTGCTCGCGGGCACCTTTGACGATCAGGCGTTCAGCCACTCAGACCCTCTCGGCATCCCATTCGATGGACAGACGGCACCCTTGCCATGCTATGTGGGAGCACCGACAGACACGCCGAGCGCTACGGTCAACGCATGACCGTCGTTGCAGACAACTACACCGGCCACGTCGATCCCGGCACCGCCGCGCGCCGTACCCTTCCGGGCGCGACGATCATCAAGGCGTCGGTGGGCCCTATGGACAACAACGCCTACCTGGTGACGTGTTCCGAGACCGGCGAAACACTGCTGATCGACGCCGCTAACGACGCCGAGGATCTCGTCGGGCTAATTCGTGCGTATGCGCCGAACGTGGCCCTGATCGTCACCAGTCATCAGCATTTCGATCATTGGCAGGCGCTGCGGGCCGTCGTCGACGCAACGGGCGCGCCGACGGCAGCCCACAAGATCGACGCCGAACCGCTGCCCGTGAAACCCGACCGGCTGCTGGCCCACGGCGAAACCGTCCAGGTCGGGAAGCTGACCTTCGACGTCATCCATTTACGCGGTCACACGCCAGGCTCGGTCGCCCTCGCAATGACCGGACCGGCGGCAGGCGACGCGACGCAATTGTTCACCGGTGACTGCCTTTTCCCGGGTGGTGTCGGCAAGACCTGGAAGGCTGGTGACTTCGACCAGCTGCTGTCCGACGTGACGTCGCGGGTGTTCAACGTGTACGACGATTCGACGGTGATCTATCCGGGGCACGGCGATGACACGACGCTCGGTGCGGAGCGCCCGCATCTCGCCGAGTGGAAAGACCGCGGCTGGTAACGCGCGGCCGATTCTCCGGGTGCGCGGTGGCTTTGGTCGCCGGTGCGCTGCCGGCGCTCGCCTCTCCAGCGCCGTCCTGGTGGTGGCTGGCCTGGGTGGGTGTAGTGCCGCTGTTGCTGGTGGTGCGCGCTGCGCCATCCGCGCGCGCGGGCGCTGTCCGGGCTTGGTGCGGCCTCGCCGGATACGTCCTGGCCACCCAATACTGGCTGTTGGCCGGTGCCGGTCCACTGCTCCTGGGAATGGCCGCTCTACTTGGCGCACTGTGGCTGCCGTGGGGCTGGGCGGCACACCGGCTGCTGTCGAAACCGCTCACCACTGGTCGGACGGTTGCCGCCATCGCGGTGTTACCCAGCGCCTGGGTCATCGCCGAGGCGGCGCGGTCTTGGCAGCATCTTGGTGGCTCATGGGCTCTGCTCGGTGCGTCGCAATGGAACCAACCCGCCACACTCGCCTCGGCCTCACTCGGCGGGGTATGGCTGACGAGTTTTCTCATCGTCGCGGCTAACACGGCGATCGCAGGCCTCTTTCTGCACCGCGAAATTCGGGGCCGCGTCACCGTGCTCGCGATTGCCCTGGCATGCATGAGCGTCGGCCCGGCCTGGTTCCTGCTCGGTCCGGAGGGCTCAGCCGGCCCGACGGTACGGGTGGCGCTGGTGCAGCCGGGAGATATCGAGGATTCGGCGGCCCGCGAGGATGCCGGCGAAGCATTCACGGCCACACTTGCCGGCCAGCGGCTCGATCTGGTCGTCTGGGGCGAGAGCAGCGTGGGAGTTGATCTGGCAACGCATCCGCCAGTCACTGGACGCCTCGCGGACCTGTCCCGACGGCTGGACGCCTACCTGTTTGTCAATGTCGACGCACCCTCTCCCGCAGGAGGAATCTTCAAGTCGTCGGTCCTCGTCGGCTCGAACGGACCGCAGGGCTCATACTCGAAAACACGACTGGTTCCCTTTGGCGAGTACGTTCCCCTGCGCCCGCTGCTCGGCCCCATCACCCGCCACACGAAGGCCGCGGCCGAGGACCGTCGACGCGGCAGCGGACCTGTGGTGCTCCACGCCGGTTCGCTGGCTATTGGGCCCTTGGTCAGCTATGAGGCGAGCTTCTCTGACCTCCCCCGCCGGCTGACAGAACTTGGCGCCGAGTTGCTTGTGTACCAGAGTTCCACCTCGACGTACCAAGGAAGCTGGGCACAGCCCCAGCTGGCGAGCCAGCCAGCCGTGCACGCCGTCGAGGTGGGTCGCGCCGCGGTGCACGCCGGACTGTCCGGTGACTGCTCAGCCTTCGACGCGCACGGGCGCAAACTCGCGTGGTGCCAATCGACCTATCGTGGCGCCACCGTGGTCGAGGTTCCGCTCACCTCAGGTACCACCATGTATCAACGTTTTGGCGATTGGGTACTGGCACTGGCGTTTTCGATCCTTGCAAGCGCCGGCGCCATGGCAGCACTGCGGGGCCGTGGACGACCTCAAAGCCAGCGGCGCGCGGTCCCGCCTTCCTAGCCTTCCTAGATCGTGTGAACGATCAGAACGTCGGTCTTGGCCCGTCGCGAGACGTTGGCGGGCACCGACCCGAGGATCCGGCCCGTGATCGTGCTCAGCCCCACGTTGCCGACCACCAAAAGGTCAGCGCCGACCTCCTCGGCGAGATCCACCAGCGCGTCGACCGGCGCGCCGACGATTGGCTTCTCCTCGACCTCCTTGGCCCCCGCGGCCGTGGCCCGTTCATGGGCCTCCTTCAGGATCGCGTAGATCGGGGCAGCGCCCGTCGTCTTGTATGACTCACCCTTGAGCATGTCGGCCGCACGCGGATCATCGTGCTCGGGAAAATACGCCGTTGCGACGAACAGTCTCGCGCCGGACTGGGCGGCAATGCTCGCCGCCCGGTCGACCGCACGCAGCGATGAATCCGAGCCGTCGGTGCCGACCACCACGTTCGTGTAGGCGCTCATTTACCCTCCCAGTCCTCGGTTGCTACGCCAACCCAAGACATTAACCCCTTGGCCTGGAAAAACGGGAGAAATTGGCGACACAGTCGCGCGTCGTGCGGGCTTGGGACTGCACGGAAATGACGCCACCACCGCAAAGGTGTTACCGGGAAATGATTTTCGGCTGAGCCGCCCACCGGAGGCGGAGCTTCGACTGCCTGTTGCGCCGGGCCTACACGCGTCGACGGAACAGCGGGTACGCCTGCGGGTTTCCGTGGATGTCCAGCGAAGCCGACCAGTGGTACAGCTGCCACCCGGCATCCTCGACCGCTTCGATCGCCTCGGCCCAGCCCGGGACGGGCCCCGATGTGTCGTGGTTCGCGGTTGTGGTGAGCGTCGGCGTGAATATCCAGCGACCCTGTTGCAGCGCGCGCTCGGCGTCGATCCGGAGCATCGCCGCTCTGGTGTCTTTGACGATAGCCATATGCCGGATGGTAGCGATCGGGTCGTAGCTAAAGCGGGAGCGAAACGGCTTTTGGGCCCTCCAGACAATTCGCTGCGCACCATTATCAAGATCGGTGAGCGAATATCGCTTTGCAGACGGCTGCCCGATTCATCGTCCGCCTGCCAAAGTAGGCCGCATGGAGATGTGGTTCGCCGATCCCCCGTTTTCCACGGCTATGGCCAGGGCAACCTCACCGAAAACACCGACCTGCTCGTAGACCGGTACTACACGATCTCATCGTAAA